>Ga0310696_10008896_pt1 | contig 11663 bp, 6 predicted proteins | sample AusTroGonzalo_MG_4_FD_203885 | JGI IMG/M metagenome (GOLD analysis project Ga0310696, IMG submission 203885) | Bovine rumen microbial communities from tropical cattle in Woodstock, Queensland, Australia - Gonzalo_02 (v2) (version 2) | ecosystem: Host-associated > Mammals > Digestive system >...
GAAAAGGCCTACCAGAATATCGACCGCAACAAGATAAAGGTGGAGGTGGTGAACGGGCAGACCGGCAAGGTGGAGCCTGCCAAAACATCCTCCGACAGCAATTCATCGAGCTCCGATGTCACCTACCACCGTGTGAAGAAAGGGGAGACCCTCAGCTCCATCGCCCGCAAGTACCACACCACGGTGGCCAAACTGTGTAAGCTGAACCATATCAAGGAGACCTCCATTCTCCAGATTGGCCAGAAGCTGAAAGTCAAATAGTTACTGAAAGAACCCGCTATGGCAGAATTTTTTGACTTTTCCGGATTCTCCGCCGACAAGAATATGTGGCTGGTTTTCGGTTTGTCGTTGGCGGCCGCCTCTTTCATATTATATTATTTGAAAAAGGACCGATGGTCGCTGCTGTTGCTGACAGTGGGCGGACTTTGCCTCTACATATTCGGTGCTTTATCCGACCCGTTCCTCAATTTGTGGGACGAGCGTTTTCATGCGTTGGTGGCAAAAAACTGTATGGAGACGCCGCTGATGCCGCGGCTTTATCCGGAGCTTCCGATGAGCGAATCGAATCCGCTGGTGTGGTCGCACGCCTATATCTGGCTTCACAAGCAGCCGCTGTTCACGTGGCAGATCGCCCTCTGTTTCAAACTGTTCGGTGTTTCCGAATTTACCTTGCGCCTCCCGTCGGTCATTATGGCCACCCTGATGATTCCGTTGTGTTACCGGATTGGCAAGCTGTTTGTTGACAGAAGGTTAGGTTTTTACACCGCACTTTCTGCCACTTTTTCGTGGTTTCTGCTGGATTTGGTTTCCGGCCACGGCACTTCCGACCACAACAATGTCTGTTTCGTGTTCTATGTCACGGCCTCCGTGTGGTCGTGGATGGAGTACGTGCGGAGCGGGCGGCGGTGGGGCTGGGCCGTTGCCACGGGCGTGCTGAGCGGCTGCGCCATCCTCACCAAGTGGCTGACGGGCCTGCTGGTTTACCTCGTCTGGGGCGTCTATCTGCTATCCAGGTATCGTTTCCATCTGAAAGAGTGGAAGATACCGCAATTCATAGCGGCATTGGCGGTTACGGTGGCAGTGGCGTTGCCGTGGCAGCTGTTTACTTTCAAGGCCTATCCCGAAGTGGCGCGGACGGAGATGCAGAACAACACCCTCCATCTTACTTCGGCAATTGAGAAAACGCACGGACAGGATTGGGACTTCTACCTTGAAACCCTGTCGTTCATCTATATCGGCGACAAGGATTATGACCAAATCACATCAGAGGCTATCAGGCTCACACTGCTGAGAATTTTTCATCTTCTGATTCTTCTTGCAGGTTTCGGGCTATTGGTGTGGCGTGTTGGAATATGGGAAAAACGTATTCCGCTGTTGGTCGCGGTGTTGTTTGTCTATCTCTTCTTTTCCATAGCGGCAATGAAGCTGCCTGCCTATCCGTTCTGTGTGTGCGCGGCGGGTTTTATGAGCCTCGGGATGATAGGCTGTCTTTTGGAGGAAATCATCCAAAAATTCCTTAAAAACCGGATTGTTGCTTTTGTCGTCTGGTTTCCGTTGGTCGCGTTCATCGCACTTTATCAGTTCAATTTCACGTGGTACCGTCATCATCATGTCAACAGATATGTGTGGTGGAGGTCAGATATGATAGAAAAAGTACAGGAATACAAGAATTTACGAAAAATCCTTCCGGGAAAGACCATTCTGTTCAACGTCCGCGCCATTGAAGATTGGGACAACTACTGCCTTCCAACGGAGGCCATGTTCTACAGCGGGGCCATCTGCTACAGTTTCACTCCGGACGAGGAGCAGCTGCAAATGCTGAAATCACAGGGCTACCACATCGCTGTCCTTACGCACCTTCCCGTCCCCGACTACATGTTGTCGGACGACGAAGTTCAGAAGATTGACGGGGTGGAAATTTTGTACGATTTGTAGAAAAGCAGAAATCTCATCTTTGAAGCCGTCTGTAAATCTCTTCTGCCACAATTTTGGCACCGACGGGCGACCAATGTGTATCATTGATATAGTAAATATCTTTGCATCCGGCGTATGCTTGTGCCTGCAAAAAAGGTTTCGTATTGATGATCCAATATTCATCCGGACAAAAATCAAGAGTGGGGTTTTTAGGATGCGATGACATTATAAACGGTTCATACACATCATATTTGTCGGCTGCTATTAGGAAGAAAAGCCTTATTCCATGGTTTTCTGCCAGCTGATGCAACGCCTCCATATTCTTGTAGGCATTAGAGATTTCTTCCTCTGTAAGGCTGGTAAAACGCAAATCACCATCCATGTCCCAAGGAGAATCGTAGATATAGAGTTTTTTATGAAGTTTTGTGTGCATGAAAAGTTCCTGTGTGGTGGAATAGCGCGAAATAGGCTGTTTAATTCCAGCTGATTTTTTTAAAAATTGGATGGCGTCTTGTAAAATTCTCTGATTTTTTTGGTCTTTCTTGTTTGTAGTATATTCTTCATTATCAAGGCAGAACGCTTTGGTTGAATCTTGATAATTGATATAATTCATCCTCCACGTCAGGCAACGTTCAATAACTTCTACAAGAACTGTCGTCTGCTGCGGAATTTTGTGCTGATTCAAAAGCTGTATCAAAGTTTGTTCGGGGTTTTGGTCGTATCGGATGTTTTGAACGTCATCCCCCAAAAGTTCGGCCAAAAATTGAGAATATCCTTTTTCCTCTTGCTGGCTGAAAGAGTCACCGAGTGTGATCACTGGGGCCGTTATCGTATCCGCAGGAGTGATGTCTTGCACCATTCGCCGTTCGTGCTTGTAAACAGTCTGCATCCTTTTGGTGTATTCTTGTCCGAAAGGAATTTGCCCAATCATCCCCATATCACCCGTAAGGTTGGGTCTGATACCGAAATGGTAGAGTCCGATGAAGCCATCGATCAGAAAAAATAACAAGAAGAATTTGATACAAAAGCGTTTCATCAGAATTGGAAATAGATAAAGGTTACGGCATCACCATAGAAGTAAACGATAGTCAGCATCAGAGCCAAATAAATAGGATAGCGGACATACCATTGGCGGATTTGCATTTCCAGCCCGTGCTGTTTGTCCCGTTGCAGCCATTCAACCATCAGCATCAGAAGGCATAGCCATGTGGTGGCACACACTTCCTTTTGGGTGAAAAACAGATAGCTTGCGCGCAGGGTGTCCCATTGCACCATTCCTTGCAGGTACTCCCACGCTTGTGTGATGGTGCTGGCACGAAAGAGAACCCAACCGATGACGGCAAGACAAAATGTAAGAAGGATTTGCAAAGACTCTTTTCCTGTGGGAAGGTAGCGTCCTTCAGCAATTTGCCCCGTGAATTTCCGGTTTTTACCCAGCAAAATCAGTGGAAGAAAAAGCAGGGCATGGTAGGCGCCCCATGCGAGGAAAGTCCAATTGGCTCCGTGCCATAGGCCGGAAACCAAGAAAATGACAAAGGTGTTTTGGATGATTTTGGCCTTTCCGACCCGGCTTCCGCCGAGAGGGATATAGACGTAATCCCTGAACCATGTGGTGAGCGAGATGTGCCACCTGCGCCAAAATTCGGCAATGTCACGACTGAAATAAGGATTGTTGAAATTGCGCATCAGTCTGATACCGAAGAGCTTGGCCGTTCCTATGGCTATGTCGCTGTAGCCGGAGAAGTCCCCATATATTTGGAAGGTGAAAAACACGGCAGCCATAAGGAGTGCGCTTCCTGATTGGGTGCTGTAAGTGTCGAACACTTGGTCAACAAAGACGGCACAAGTGTCGGCGATGACGATTTTCTTGAACAGCCCCCAAAGAATCTGTCGCATTCCATCCGCTGCCTGCTCATAACAGAACTGTCGTTTCTGGAGAAATTGTGGCAGAAGGTTGGTAGCGCGTTCAATCGGGCCTGCCACCAACTGCGGGAAGAAGCTGATGAACGCGAAGAAAGCGATGATGTCCCTGGTCGGCTCGATTTTGCCGCGATACACATCAATGGAGTAGGAAAGGGCCTGAAAGGTATAGAACGAAATGCCCACAGGAAGTATGACGTGGATCAGCAACCCATCGGAAGGAAGGTGGAACAGCCCACAGAATTCAGTGACAAAGAAATCGTAGTATTTGAAAAGGGCAAGGATTAAAAGGTTGATGACAAGATTGAGGACCAGCCAAAGTTTTGCCTTGTTCTTATGTCCATCACCATTTTCTATGCTGCGCTGTATCAGCAGGCCGCTGCCCCACGAACAGAGAGAAGTGAAGGCAATCAGCAGCAAAAACCGCCAGTTCCACCAGCCGTAAAAGACATAGCTTGCTGCCAATACAAAAGCGTTCTGCCACAAGAGCTGGTGCTTGCAACGCCTGAGGGCGTAATCAAACAAAAACCAATAGAGTAGGAACACTATCGGCAAAAATATGGCAAACTGGAGACTATTGAATAACATTGGCTACAAGTGCATACACAATATGAAATGTGTGTGAAAAACAATCACGGCGACAAAAGTAATAAAAAAAGTTGTACTTTTGCCGCCGGTTTTATGGTGAGAAATCCCCTATGGATTTCGAGAGGGAAGCAGGTGAAAGTCCTGCACAGTACCCGCTGCTGTAAGTCTCTGAAAAACCTGAAGTTACTAGCCACTGTCCGTGAAAGGATGGGAAGGCAACCACGGTGAGACAAGTCAGAAAACCTGCCATTAAACTTGATGTAAAGAGCTTCGGGAGGTAGGCTTTTTCAGCAATCTGCACTGCACTTTGCCCTTTTTGTGTCCTCCCGCTAAATTTTGGAGGAAATGAAAAGAATTGTCCCGCAAACCATCATCCTGCTGTTGTCGCTTGTAGCGGCGTGCTTCGTTTCGTGCGAAAAGCCGGAACCCCAAGAGGAGCCGCAGAACACGCCGGTAACGCCCGTCGCCCACGGCGTTTACGTCCTCAGCGAGGGAATCATGAACTACAACAACAGCTCCCTCTCTTTCTATGATTTTTCCACAGGGACCGTCTCCCCGGATGTGTTCCTCGCGGCCAACAACCGCGGCCTCGGTGACACGGGCAACGACCTGAAAGCCTACGGCACGAAGCTGTACTGCGTGGTCAATGTTTCTGAAACAGTGGAGATTATGGACTTGCATACGGCCAAGTCGCTGAAGCAGATCTCCCTGCCGGGCAAGCAGCCCCGCCGCATCACCTTTGACGGGGGCTATGCGTACGTGTGCTGTTTCAACGGGGATGTGCTGAAAATCGACACCGCCACGATGGAGGTGGCCGCCACGGCACAGGCCGGCAGCAATCCCGACGGTATCTGCGTGGCCAACGGCAAGCTGTACGTCGCCAACTCCGGCGGCCTCAACTACCCCAACTACGGCAACACCGTCTCCGTCTTCGACATCGCCACCTTCTCCCTCGTGAAGGAGATTCCCGTGGTCATCAACCCGACCCGCATCGCCAGCGACAGCCAAGGCGACGTCTATCTGGTTTCAAACGGCAATTACGGCTCCGTGCCGATGACCTTCCAGCGCATTGATTCCCAGACGGATGAGGTAGTGCAGACGTTTGATTTTGCCGTCACCAACTTCGCCATCAGCGGTTCTCTCTGCTACTTGTACAATTATGACTATAGTACGCAGCAATCTTCCATCAAAGTGCTGGATGTTACTACAGAACAGATTGTAAAAGAACAATTTATAACGGACGGAACGGTGCTTACCACGCCTTACGGCATTGCGGTCGATCCGTCCAACGGGGATGTTTATCTTACGGATGCGTACCAATACACCACCAATGGGGATGTGTTCTGTTTCAGTGCTGACGGGCGGTTGCGGTTCCAATTTGAGGCGGGCGTTTCGCCTTCCTGTCTTGTTTTCAAATAAAATCAATTTCATATTAATAATTTAAAAATCAAAAATTTATGAAAAAAATTCTATTGTTTTTATTTGCCTTCTGCACGCTATTCGGTGCGGTGAAGGCGCAGGAAGATGCCACCATTAGTGCCGACCAGATTGAGTATTGGGTGGGCGAAGGTGAAAACGAGGTAGTGATTGCCATTACTTGGTGCAGTTACACCGAAACGGCTCTGGCTTGGGGCTACCGCTTTGATGGAGAGACCAATCTCCTGGCTGCCTTGAACGCCATTGCCGCCGCCGACAGCCGCCTGATAGTGGTTGGTTCAGCTCCTACTAACATCACGTATCAGGATGACCAATATAACCTGACCATGTGCCCCAACCCGAATGCAGAGTGGGGCGATGACGACTATGATATCCCGATGCACAGTGTGAATGGTGCAATGGGTCAAGTGAATATGTCGGCACAAGAAATCCACAACAATGACTTTGTCAAGGTTGGCGGATATGCCTGCGGCATTATGGATGCTTATTGGACCAGCATCGTATGGACTACGGAAATTGTTCCTGCTACCGACCCGAACGCCGGTGAGGAAATGGTGGACGCTACCATTGCTCCCGAAGACATTCTTTACTGGATTGGCGAAGGTGAGAACGAAGCTATCCTTATCGTGCAATGGTGCGACCCCGAGATCGCTTTTGCATGGGGTTACCGCTTTGACGGCGAGGTTAATGTCCAAACCATGTTGGATGACATCACTGCCGAGGACAGCCGCCTCACTTACGAAGGCGATGCCAGTACAGTGAATCAGATTTATTACAATGATGATGACTACAACTTGGCATTGGTTGGCATGTATTGGATGTACAATATGAACGGCTGGATGGCCGGATTGGGTTACTCCGATCAAACTATCACTAATGGAGACGTGGTGAAGTGGGGCGATCCTGCCTGTGCTATTGCATTGGGCGATCCTATGGAATGGGAGACTTTTACCTATATCTGGACTACCGAAGTCACTCCCGTGAGCAACCCGAACCCCGAAGAAGTGGTGGACGCTACTATCTCTGCCGATGAAATCGAGTACTGGCTGGGTGAAGGCGAGAACCAAGTGGTCATCGCTATCAGCTGGTGCAGCAACACTGAAGCCGCTTTTGCATGGGGCTACCGCTTCCATGGGGATGCTACCGTTTTTGAAGCGCTGACTGCTATTGCTGCTGCCGACAGCCGTCTGGCAGTGGTCGGCACCGCTCCCACCAACATCACCTATCAGGATGGTGAACTCGACCTTACCATGCAACCCAACCCGAATGCGCAGTGGGGTGATCCCGACTATGATCTTCCGATGCACAGCATAAATGGGGCATTGGGTATGAACCCCATGTCTTCCGAACCGATCCATGATAATGATTTCGTAAAGATTGGCGGTTATGCTTGCGGCATTATGTCCGATGACTGGAGCACGATCTCATGGACTGCCACCATCAATCCCGCTACTGCTCCTACCGAAGTTGGTCCGAGCGACGAAACCTTCGACGGAATCGTGGGTACGGAAGGATGCCAGGGCATCCATTGCCAAGACCCCGCCATCCTCGGTTGGGCTACCACCTGCACCATTGAACGCGGCCGCCAGAATATCACCACTCCCGGCGTGTTCGCCTCCTACGGTACAGAAAACGACGGTATCGGTGCCGCTACCGAAAGCACGGCCGACGTGGTCAGCTTGGGCGACTATGGTATCGCAGTCCTCACTTTCGACATTCCAATCCAGAATGGCGACGGTTATGATTTCGCCGTTTTTGAAAATGGTCTCAACAACACCTTCCTCGAACTCGCTTTCGTGGAAGTCAGTTCCGACGGTGTGAACTATTTCCGCTTCTCCTCTGTTTCCAACACGCCCACCAATGTCCAAATTGATAACAATGGTGGCGTGGACGCTATCCATCTCAACAACCTTGCCGGCAAATACCGTGCTGGCTGGGGTACTCCTTTCGACCTGGAAGAACTGGCCGGCACCGAAGGACTTGATGTGAACAACATCACCCACATCCGCCTCGTGGACGTAGTGGGCTGCGTTGAACCGCGCTATGCCACCCGCGACAGCCGCGGCCATATCATCAACGATCCCTACCCGACTCCTTTCCAATCCAGCGGTTTCGACCTTGACGGCGTTGCCGTGATGAACGGCTGGAGACCGGCTGCTGTTCAGGAGTATGTTGAAAACACCCACCTCAACGTCTATCCGAACCCCTGCAACACGCAGGTTACGGTGGAAGCCGTTATCGGTGAGCCTGTCATGCTCTTCAACTCCGTCGGCACCCTCGTCTATCGCACGAATGCCAACGACACTACGATGACCCTCAACATGAGCGACTATCCGGCGGGCCTCTACATTGTAAGATGTGGCAACCGTACCGCCCGTATCGTGAAGATGTAATCAATTTTTTCATAACTATTTGCAACGCGGTGTGAGAGTACGGCTGCTCTTTTTTACGGTTTGTTTGTTCTGTGTTGTCCAATCTGCCAGAGGTCAGATTGACAGCGTTCCCCACTGGCTCGAAACCGTGGGGGTTTCCGCAGACCGTACCCACTCACCCGTGACTGCTACTTCATCACTACAAATGCTCAAAAGCCGGGAGATTTCAACTCTTCCAGCTTTGAACGTTTCTGACGTGCTCAAGACGTTCGCCGGCCTCGTCATCCGCGACTACGGCGGGGTAGGGGGGATGAAGACTGTGGCCATGCGCGGCTTCGGCAGCCAACACACCGCCGTCAGCTACGACGGCATCGCCGCCTCCGACTGTCAGACGGGCCAGATCGACCTCTCGAAGTTCCCGCTCGGCAACGTGGAGCAGATCTCCCTCAACAGCGGCACCCCCGACGACATCTTCCTTCCTGCGCGGTTGATGGCCTCTGCCAGCCTCATCCGTATCCAGACGATCCGTCCCACCTTCCGTGAGAAGAAGCCCGTCAACCTCAACTTCCACTTCACCGGCGGCTCCTTCGGCCTCTGGAATCCTATGCTCCTTATTGAAAACAAGATTTACCAGAAGGAGGGTGGCTATCCGTTCGTCTATTCCTCCCTCAATGTCAGCTACTTGCAATCGGACGGGCACTATCCGTTCATCATCCGTTACGGCGGTGCCGGCGACAGCACCTCCGTGGAGAAGCGCACCAACTCGGACGTCCGGACGGCTTCGGTCGAAGGCAACGTCTTCACCGATTTCAACAGCCACTCCAAGCTCAACGTGAAGCTCTATTATTACTGGTCGGAACGAGGTCTCCCGGGGGCCATCATCTTCTACAATACCCGTTCCAAAGAGCGCCTCACCGATCATAATGCCTTCGGGCAAGTTCATTATGAAAACCATTTCAACCACAAGTTCGCCTATCAGGTGAACGCGAAGTTCAACTTTGCAAAACAGCGATACTTAAACCCCGAATACCTGAATGTGGCGGGTTTTATCGACAATGTGTATGTGCAACGGGAGTACTACTTGTCGAACACGTTCCTGTATGCGCCGCACCGCGTCATCTCGCTCTCCCTTTCCAATGACTTGATTTACGGAAATATGAGTGCCAATCTCTACGACTTTGTCTATCCGTCGCGGTTGCAGGTGCTCACGATGCTCAACGCCTACGTCTCCGTGCGGCACGTCGATATCCGGGCGGGGCTGCTGCACACGGGTGTGGCCAACTGGTCCAGGGTAGGGGAGGCCGGCAAGAACCTCAGTCGCTTCTCGCCGTCGTTGGGCATCTCCGTGAAGCCGCTGCTGTCGGAGAATTTCCACATCCGTGCCTTTTACAAGAACATTTTCCGTCTGCCCACCTTCAACGACCTGTATTACACGGAAGTAGGCAACCGGAACTTGCGTCCGGAGGACACGCACCAGTTCGACCTCGGTGCCGCCTACACTAAATCCTTCCTGAAAAACGCCATCCGCATCACCGTTAATGCCGACGGTTACTACAATCTCGTGAAGGATAAGATTGTAGCCATTCCAAGCAAGAACCTTTTCGTGTGGACGATGCTCAATTTCGGAAAGGTGGAAATCGATGGCGTGGATGCCAATCTTAGTTTCAAATATCAGATAATCAAAGATTTGTCGGTATCTGTCAGTGGCAGCTATACGTTACAGCGGGCCGTAGATAAAACCGACCCCAAAAGCAAGACTTTTTTGCACCAGATTCCCTATACGCCGTTACATTCCGGCTCGGTCGGGGTGATTATTTCAACCACTTGGTTTGAAATCGGTTATACGATGGTGGCGGCGGGAAAACGGTATGCCTTGCAACAGAATGTGGCGGCCAACGAGCTGCCTCCCTATACCGACCACAGTCTCACTCTCGGGCACGATTTCGACATCAAGGGGAAGGTTCTCCTTGGTGTGAAGGGGGAGCTGCTGAACCTCGCCGACCTCCATTACGAAATCATCCGCAACTATCCGATGCAGGGACGCAGCTTCAGGATAGGGTTGCGGATGAAATGGTAAAAAGTATCTGTTTCTTTACTCCTTCACCACTTTGAGGGTGGAGGTTCCGGTGGCGTCGGTGAGACGTACGAGGTAGATGCCCGGGGCGAAGCCGCTGAGGTCGAGTTCAGTGCGGCCGCCGGTGAGTTCAGCTGCCATCAGCTGCTTGCCGAACAGGTCGAAGACGGCAATGTCGGCGCGTGCGGCGGTGCTCTCGATGGTGACTTTGCCGGTGGTCGGGTTCGGGAAAACCGTAGCACTGACTTCAGCGGATTCGTCAATGGCGAGCGCTGCTGCATTTCCAACCTCTACATCATCCACATAAACACCTTCGGCATTGTTCGACTTCGCACGGAACGAGATCTGGTAGGTGGCGGAGGGCGACGGAAGCGCATAACGGACAGTTTCATATCCCTCGGTGGGGAATGGAAAGGCAGCCAGCTGATGCCACTCATCGGTGGTTGAAGTGCGGTACCATACCGACATCTCATCCACATCCATTTGGCCCTGAGGCTGTTGATGCTTGAACTGGAGGGTGGGTTCCGTAACAGCGGTGAGGTCAAATGTGGGTGAAATGAGGCGTCCCTCGTCGCCCAGCCAGATAAAGAAGGCGCTATGGTTGTAAGTGAAATAGTTTTCGTCCACCGACCAGCCGAGGGTGCCGGCAATCAGTTCGTCAATCCAGCAGACGAATGCATCAGGATCGGCTTCAAAATCATCGGTATAGGGGGTTTCATCGGTCACCACAATCGCATCGCAGGCAGTGGTGAAAGAGATCGGATTGGTCCATGCGGAGGTCGTCTCCCCGCAGTTGGCCTTAATGCGGATGGTGTAATACGACTGCGGTGCCAGACCGGTCATGATGTACGGATTCGTATTGATAGTACGCTCAACGCCATCAACTTCCAAGGTCCATTCTTCCTCATTGCCGTTGGCTGTCCAGCTGACGGTCACATCGTTGTTGTGGATGTTGGAGACGGCCAGTTCTGTCGGACGGAGGCAGGAGCCCGTGGAGGACACGGTCACTTCATCCAGGAAGATATAGTAACCGCCGAGGCCGCGGCCAAGGAACGAAATCTGGGTGGTGGCCGATATTTCAGGGATGGGCAGGGAAGCATCATAGGTGTTCTGCCAATCGCTGAGACTGTATGTGCTCAAGGTGTGCCATTCGTCATTGGTCGCAGAACGGTAGCAAACCACCAATTCATCATTCTGGTATAGCCCCATCATCGCGTAGGTGAAGTTGAGTACGGCTCCGGAAATCCCCGACATATCCAGAACAGGGGAAATAAGCCGGGCTTCTGCACCGGTGCTGTCCGATGAATAGGAGAAGGCAGCCACTGTGGAAGTGGCGGTCATCACCTCCCACTGCCCGC
>Ga0310696_10008897_pt1 | contig 11662 bp, 17 predicted proteins | sample AusTroGonzalo_MG_4_FD_203885 | JGI IMG/M metagenome (GOLD analysis project Ga0310696, IMG submission 203885) | Bovine rumen microbial communities from tropical cattle in Woodstock, Queensland, Australia - Gonzalo_02 (v2) (version 2) | ecosystem: Host-associated > Mammals > Digestive system >...
CGTTCGTAATATTAGAGTTAATCGTATCAATTGCAGTCTTATAGTTTGTAACTATTTTATTATATTTCTCTTTTACTTCTTCTTCTATTTTATTTAAAGCATTTGTGCTTAAAATAGAAAAGTTACCTAAATTTGAGTTCTCTAATTCGTTTAAATAACTATCAACGGTTTTCTTCGCTGCTTCTTCTCCAATCTTCCCATCATCAATAGCACTCTAGAACAGAGACATTAATGTTTCTCTAGCTTCGTTTTTAGTCATACCATCGAGATCAGCAGGGTTGAATCGTAATAATGTATTTTGTAAATCAGAGGTTAAATTAAGTCCTTTAATTGATTGTACAAATTTCTCATAAGTTTTTCCTAAATCGCCGCTTTCTCCAAATTTATCTATTAATCCCTAGAAAATTTGCCCTTGTGATTCTATAACTTCAATGGGAAGATTTTTAAAAGTTTTTGAGTTTGTTAAATATAGTTTATTTAATAAATCCTCATACTATTTTACTTCTTCTATTGGGAATGTTGCATTTAAAGTATAATCCGTAACTCCTAAGTCTTGTAGTTCTTTGATTTTATTTTTAAATTCTTCTAAACTATCTTTACTATATTCATCCTTATAATTCTCTAATTCTTGTCCTTGTTTTTTTTCTTTTTCAGTTGCTCCAGTATTAGCTAAATTTTTATAAGTATTAGATTTATATAAAGCTTCAAATTTTTGTTCTAAGAAGGCTATCATTCTATCATAATCGTCTTCTTTTTCATATTTATCGTACTCTTCTTGAGTGATGTTAGCTTCTTCTAAAATATTCTTTGTTCTTGTACTTAAATTATCCCACTTAGTTAAACCGCCCCATTGTGCAAAGCCGCTGGTAATGGTTCCCCATTCTCCTAACCCATGATCATAAGCCCATTGTCTTCGATCTTCATATTTTTCTCCATATTCTACATCAAAAAGAACACTATTTAATTTACCTTTTTCATTAGAACCTTCATAATGAGCAGTATCGGCTTCTTTCATTATCCTTTCTGCACGTATTCTTAATTGAGCATCACTTAACTATTCACTTTTTGCTAAATTTTCATTATTTTTTCGTAATTCTGTTAATACAGTTTCATAAGTTTCTCTATTTTCATTATGTGAGTTACTAATATAACTAGCTTCAAAATCTTCTAATGTTGTATGAATCTACTATAACGTTTCTTCAGAAGCTTCATTCTTTTTAGCTAAATCTTCAACAGATTTCTTAAAATCCTCAATATTAGAACTATTTACATTTGCTATACTTTTACTTAATGCTTCTATTTCATTAGAAGATAAATTTAATGTACTTTTTAATTCTGAATAATATTTATTTTTTATATCTAATTCTGATTTTTTATTAGCTAATCCTGTATTATAAAACTACTCCTATAATGCCGCGGCACTCTACTGTTTTTCTAATTCAGTTAAAGTCTTTTTTCTCTATTCTAATAGCTAATTATTTAACTTTATTTTTCCTGTTTCTTCATCATATGCAGCAATTAAAGAAGGATAATTCTCTTTTAGGTTACTAACTAAATCACTATATTTTTTCTATTCTTCTTCAGTTAAAACAACCTTATTTTTTAATTCATCATACTATTTTTTTATATTTTCTAAATCTTTTATGGTATTCTGAGTTCCTCTTGCTTCAGCCTATTTCTGTTCCAATTTCTCAGTAGATTCATCTAAAGCTTTTTGTGCATTTTTAACCTATTTTTCTATTGTTTTATTTAATTCTTTCTATCCCTCATTTTTAATCCAATTTATTAATCCACTGAGTGCAGCAGAACCAATACTTAAGCCAAAAGCAACAGCAGCACCCATTCCTCCACCAATCTAGAAGCCTGCCATTATACTTGGTATAGCAGAACCAGCTAAAGATAATCCTGCTGCCTACCAAGCATTGTTAGCAGTTAAACCAGTAGTAACTGCAGATGTAATACTTGCAGAAATGGCAGTACCTAAAGCCTATCCTTTTATAACGCTCTTCGCTTTAGCTTCTTCATAGGCAGCATCAATCTATTCCTATGTTGCATCAGTATTAGTCTATTGATACTACTAAGTAAATTCTGTCTTGCTTTTAGGAGCAAATGCTCTACCCATTCCAGAAGAAACCATATTAATAGTACCACTAACAGCTTTTCTTCCGAGAGTCATCCAAGTTCCAGCTAAAGTAACAAGACCAGTAGTGGACATATCATTTAATTTATCTAAAAATCCACTAAAAGTATCTAATGCTCCTTTATATGCATCGCTATCTAATAAACTTGTTCTGAATTGCTCCCAACTATTCTTGATTTTATTTACTCTATATTCAACAGTATCCTGATATTTAGCAAACTGTTGACTACTTCTTCCTGCACTATTCTAAGCAACATCAACAAGTTCCATTGTTCTCTCATAGTTTTCCATAAGAGCAATAAATCTTGATTGCTGTCTACTACCTGCAGCAATAGTAGCAATATATCTCTAACTATTTCTATCTAATCCTTTCCATTTGCTAGATAATTCAAGTAATACTTCATCCATATTTCTGAACTATCCAGTAGCATCTTTAATACTTACTCCAACACTCTTAAGTGCTTTATCAACCTTATTATAATCTAAATCATCAAATTCACTATCTGCTGTTCCTGCAACATTTGTTTTTAATTCTGTAAATCTTGCAAGAATTGTCTTCATTGCAGTACCAAGATTCTTTGGTGCCTCCTGAGTTGCTTCAACCATTGTTGCAAGCATTGCAGTAGTATTTTCAAAACTCATACCTGCAGAGTTTGCGATTGCAGCAGTGGCGCTCATAGCTTCAGAAAGTCCCTGTACATCAACAGCAGCGTGTGCAGCAACTTCAGCGTATACATCAGTTACATGTGCACCTTCACTCATATCCATATGGAAAGCACGAAGTGCCGCAGTCATCTGAGAAGTGGCTTCTTTAAAATCCAAACCTGCTAATGTAGCAAGTTTCATTGTTTCTTCAGTAAGTTTTAAAACTTCATTAGTTTTTAAACCCTGTTGATAGTAAAGTCCAGATGCTTCAACGACACTTTGAGTAGATTGTCCAAGTTTATTAGCCATAGCAGCATATTGATCATACTGCTCCCACATATCTTTAACACTATACTCTGTAACCATTGCAATACTTGCGAATGATTTATCAAGAGATTTAACATCGTTAAAAGTAGACTTTACTACATTTCTTAAACTTCTCCAAGCAGTAGTAATAGATAAAATACGTTTTGCGCCACGACCAAGAGCATCAAAGCTATTTCTAATAGAATCTTGGACACTTACATATCTCTAAGCTTCAGCTATAATCTATTTCTATTTTTCTATCTACTCTTGACCTGCTCGTTGAGCTTCTTTTGTTAATTTCTACTAATCTGTCGCAGCCTATACATTCTAATTATGTATTTTTTCATTTTCTTGAATAATCTGTCCTTCTACTTTTTCCTATTCTTTGTATCCATTAACAACATCCTAAATAGGCTAAGCATTAACTAAATTGGCAGCAGCCTAAGACTAACTTTGATTTGTAGATACCTATCTCTTGATATTTCTATCAAGACCACCTTTCGTGTCAGTAGTGTTCATTGCAGTATTTACAATCTTATCCATATCCTACTGGAATTGCTACTATACTTCATCTGCATTTTTTACTTCGAGTTTATATTTCTACATTACTTCAATAAAACTCTTAATAGCATCTTCTGCAGTGCCGCCCTCTTCCATAGTTTTTCTTAAAGTCTATTGATATTCTTTCTATGCTGCTGCTAAAGCCTTCTATTCATCTATCTAGCCTTTCGCAGCAAGATTTTCACGACTTTTATCTCTACCTTTCTTCGCCGCAACTCCAAATTCAAAATTGCCACCAGTAGCATTATTAACTATTTCTTGACCAACTTTAGTCTTTACAGACTCAGTTGTTGCAAGATGCTATGCTGCCTTAGCTTTAGAAACTACTAAATCATCAACAATCTTTTTATAAGCTTCAGCATCTGCCATAGCTTTTTTAAGCTATTTAGCTTCTTTTTCATTAATACCTAAAGATTTTTTATTGGCGTCTATATAGTCTTCAGCAGCTTTTCTTAGTCCATCTTGCTTTTTAATTAAAGCTTCAAGTTGATTAGTATATTTTCTAAGATTTGCGCTCTCTGTTTTATAATTTGCTACATCTGTAAAGCCTTGCGCCTTAACATTTAATATACCAAACTATTTTTCTAACTAACCTACTAATCTACTAAATTCTTTAATGCTCTAGTTATCTGTTAATCCTCTACTTTGCGCAGCAGTTATCTAAGTAATTAATTTTTCAACTTTTTCAAGTTCTTTATCGTATCCGCCGAGAAGCTTATCGCTTACATTTGATTTTGCTGCTTCATCACGGATTTTTCTAAATGAGGCAAGTATTTGACTTGCATCAAAACTTCCCTTTATTTGTATATTTTTACTTGCCAAATTAACTCACCTCTTTATAATTTATTATCTAATAAATTTTTAAGTTTATCTAAACTTAGGGTAATACGTAATTTAAAAGACATTTTATTATACATATCATGTCCAGCAACTGCTCCATATTCAAGTAATTGCTGAGGATATCTATATTCTCCATACATATTATCATTATATTTCATTTTCTAAATAATTCTATGTTTCTAATTCTAAAATTGTACTTCATTTAAGCTATTTTGAGAACTAGAAAAAATTTCATTACTAACATTTGTATATGAAGGCAAGCTTAATCCGCCAATGCCACTACTTCTAAAATCTTCGCTATTTGTCTGTAATTTATATAATAGTTCATATGCACTGGCAAAATACATTGCAACAGGAATTAAAAATTTTCCCTAAAAGATATAAGCGATATTTCCTGCTTCTTGTACTTCAGCTTCATCTACTTTAGTCATATAATCAGTTCCTAAAATAAATTTATATCCAGTTTCTAATAATAATGTAATATAATCTTTAATCTCAGGGACATCTTTTTCAGAAAGATGATTAGGTTCTCCTTCTTTATCCAAACCATATTTCTTTAAAAAGCCAAAATTTATTAAAAGATAACTTAAGGTATTCCTTGTATTTTCATCTTTTATGGCACTAGGTAAAAAAGTACTAATCTTAATTTCTGGCTATGCTCTAAAGCTTAAGATATCCTTATCTAATAAGTTGTTTTTTAACTACAGACGATATTCCTATTCACCATTATAAAAAACTATATCTGAAGCACTTTGGGAAGTAAAAATCTTTTTTTCCCCTTCTATTTCATTAGTAACTTTCCCTTTAGACATATCTTTTTGTGTATTTTTATAAACTCTTTTTTCTAAATCCTATCCTAATATTCTAATACCTTGCTAGATATCTTTTTTATCTAATTTATAATCTGCATAAAAGCCAAACTCTAATAAAAAACCTTTTAAATTACTTGTTGAGCCGCTTTTTTCAAAATCAATAGAAGTGTATCCTTTTAAAGTATCAACAAATTCTTTTATAAAAACTTCTTTTTTAATTTTTATAAAATCTGTATTATCTTTAAAATAATAGAGAAATCTATCAGATATAAAATTATAATACTTTTCTCCTAAAATTTTATAATAGTTCTTTCTAAATAGCTGAGTTTTTATTGCAGATTTTAATTTTAAAACATCTTCTTTATGATTTAAATTAAGACCATATAATTTTAATTTATTCATTAACTCATCTAAGTCTTCCTATTTACTGTTTTTAGTTTTATGTATTCTTATTCTACCATTTTTTGTGTCAAATAATCTATCAATAAAATTATCTATAAGAGTACCAGTAGTATTCTCTATATTTTTCATCCATTTACCTGTTATTTTTTGAAGAAGATTTAATAAAATCTTTTCTTCATCATCTATACTAATCATATCTGCACTATTTATACTAAAATTTCTTTGTAAAAAATCTAAAGACTCTTGAGAGTTGATAATAGTTAAAAGTTTCTATCCAAAGGATAATTTTTCTTTACTTTCTTTTCCTAAAAATTCCTAAATTAAAAATTTCCTTCTAAATTCTGTTGCTCCTTCAGATTTATATCCTCCACTTGGTGACCAACTATCCTATCCCCTTATTCCTAAAAATTTATACATTTCATTAACTCTACCTAAACATTCATTAATAATTGATGATAATTCTTCTATTAAATCATCAAAATTATCTATCTATTGCTACTATTTAAAATTTATTAAATTTCGAGTATTTTCTACAAAGTTATCTGTATTAGAGTGTAAATAATCATTTTGCATTAACTTATTTATAACACTTTGCTCAGCTATTAAATTTTTACTCATTCTTCTTCACCTTCTCTTACTAAAATCAAAAGGCGACATTAATCTGCCGCCTTAAATATAATCTCCAGTTAATTCTCTATCAAGGAAGGTGATTTTAAAAGTAGTATCCTTCTTATCATCAACTTCTGGATACCCAGTAAAATAAAAATCACTTACAGTAGAATAATCATAACTTTTACCTAACTTCATGGCTAAGTTAGAAGATAATTTAATTTTCGGCATCTCCAATATCGCAGTGGTTACTTCTCCACTCTTTTCATCCTTTACACTCATTTTCCCATCTAATCTGAGAAAACCTTTTATAAGTCTATCTCCGACTTCTATTACCTTTACTTTATCCTCATAGGTAAAAGTATAATCAACTGATACTTTCCTATAACTTTTATTAAAAAATAATTTATTACCATATATCTAATAATCTAATATAGGTAATCCCGTTTCAATATCATATACATAAATCCAACGAATTTTCGAAGGCGGCACAGGTTTAAGTGCAAGTTCCTATCGTCTACCCATTGGCATAGGCTCTAAATTAGGATTTTCCTAAGCTCCATACTAAATATTTGCAGTATTTGGACAGAATTTTAATTCTACATAGCAGAACTATTCATCCTCAATAGTATGAACTTCCTCCTAAAATGGAACTGATTTTCTTTCTATATTCTTTAATTTAGAGTTACTTAAAACTGCCCAACTTTTCTCTGATAATACACCATTAGTAATTGCAAAATTAGCACTTTTATCAATCTACCAATCTAACTACAACTAACCGTGTCTACCACCAGTAGCCTAGTAATCTCTAGTTCTCTACTATACCTAAGCAATCTCAGCACTCTTAAAATTTAAAATACTCTCATTAATCTAATATTCTCTATCACCAATAGTAACTGGTCGATTGAGTCTTATATTTACATCATAGAGTTCCTTTATCCCGTAGAAATCTTCCACATTAATCACCACCTATTCTCTATATTAAAGTATAAATTCCTACTAAATTCTCTAAAAAAATAAGCGGTAATAATTACCGCTTAATAAATAATATTGTTTTCGATTTCATTAATCTGCGCCGCCTTAGGAATAATCTAAGTATATGTAACATCATCATATTGAGGAGTTACTACTGTGCCGCCGTTAATTAAATCTTTATCTACATTAAACTATCTTAACTCAATAGGTGGGTATCCTTCTTTATTAAGAACCTCAACCTACATTGAGAATACACTAGGACCGCCATCTGCTTTTAACTCTATCTTTTGATTACTAGGAATACTAGCATGAGGGATTACAAATTGATATTTCTAATCTTTTGTTGTATCCTATTCTCTAATATAAGTTTCTCCAACTATTCGATACTCTCCAGGGAAAGTATTTTCATCAATAACTAACGACTAGCCAATAAAACTTACATCATTATAAACAGGCTAAATAGTTCTTGACCATTTATAATAGCTAGTTCCTTTTTTTAGAATGAATTTAAAAGCATTGTCTCCTGTTAAGTTATCTTTATATTTATTCATCTCAGTTATACCAAGAGGGCACATATTTTTAACATCATAGAAAATCTCATAATTTTCTTCTCTATTGTTGTTAAAATACTTCTATAAGTTTTCCTTCTACTAAAGTAGATTAATCTCCATTCCATCTTCTTTATCTACATAGCATCTTTCAAATCTATCTAAAGTCTAGATGTTATATGTAGATGTACTCATTTTATTATAATCAGTAGCTTTGTTGATTTTTTCAAAAAGAGCATCAATTATATATTTTGGGAAAACTTTTGTTCTTTTATAATATATCTATAATATTTTATATAAATTTTCAGACGCATAAGGTGTAATATAAATTTTATTTATTTCTGCAGGAATGATATCTCCATCTTCAGGAGCAAGTTCAAAATCTGCTTTTATATCCATCTTACCATCTTTTTTCTCTGCTATATTATAAATTATATTAAATAATAAATCCTATTCTTCCTTAGTCAACTCTGGAGATTGTATTGCTAAAGTAGAATAATTATTCTTTATATACTTGTTAACAATACTAATCTTCCTAATTAAACTAATTATCTTAGAGGGCTTATTACTTAACCAGCCCATCGTAGTATTCATAGAAGCATTACTAAACAATGCATCATCAATCTATAAGGTTAAACTTTTATTAAACTACCAAGATAAAATCTTCTGATTTGCATAGCCGCCCTTCTAAACTGCTTTATCTACAGTCTAATTTAAATCAGATACTTTTAAAGTATCTAAAAATAAAACAGGAATAAGAAGCTCTTCATCACCAATATTAATGATACTATAGAAGGTAACATCTGCAACTTCTTTTATTCCATATCTCTAAAATAAGTTCATAATATTACCTCCTATTATTCATTAATAAAGTCTGCATTAAGAAGTTCTTCGTTATTAACAAAACCACGAATAATACCTTCATCATCAACCTTAGCAATAAGTAAATCTTCTTTTTCAAGTTCATCTTTAATTTGCTCGTAATAATCTGTATAAAGCATATCTTCCCAATCCTCATTCTCTGGAGTAACGAGTCTTAAGTAAGTATAATCCTGTCCAGTAACAACAGGTACTGCGCAGTCCTAATCTAAACAGAAAATTGTATTGATTTGAGGATGAAGAACTTTAATTTCATAAAGATCGCTAATAGGCAGATCTTCTACTCTTTCTAGCACATCAAGAGGCAAGTACTTCTTCTATTGTGGTATCTAAGCCGCCTGCTCTGTCGCAGCATCACGAAGCGCGGCACGACGTGCATCGAGTTTTCTACCTTTACGTAACATATTGTTTTGTTCTTCTGGTATTTTTTCGTCTTTTGGTTCTGCCCAACTATCTTCCTATTTATAAATAGTTAATCTACCAATATCACCATTATAATTAGTTAAAGCTTTCATTTTAATATTAACTACCGTAGGTTCTCCTGCAGATGCAAGATTAATATTAATATTATCAAGAATTGCACAATTATCAAGTTCAATTTGATAATGGTAATCTTCTGCATAACGATTTCTAATATAAGTTTCTCCAACTAATTTAAAGTTAAATGGGAAGTTCCATTTATTAAGAGTAACAGTCTAGCCCAAACTTACACCTGGTTCTGCTATTGTTCTAGTCCATTTATAATACTATTCACCTTTTTCTATAATCGCATAATTACCTTTTTCTAAAACTGTACCATTTGCTTTTTTAAAGTAATAATCATTAGCCTCATAAGGCTTCATAGTTTTAGGATTATAGTAAATAGTAATATTTGTTTTACTATATTCAGGTAAAAGACTTAAATTATAGCTCTTAATATTTTTATTTACATCAATAGCAAATTTTCTATCTGCTATTAAATTCTCAAATTTTTCAAAAACTTTTCTATCTTTTAATCCGTTATTCATTGGGTCTATAAAATTAGAAATTGTAGAAGTATCTAAGTTCTAATCTTCAACTATATAAAATAAACCTAAAGGTATCTGTTGAGAGATAATTCGTTCATCTCCATTATAATCAATGATACTACAAGAAACAGTAGTATGGAGTTCTATTTTAGACTACCATTGCCAATTTTCTTCGCTATTGGTAATATAATACGTAGGTTTATTTAATAAATGACCTATTGGATGTGACTTTCCATTTAAATCTTCATAATCAAAAGAATACATACCCTCATAAATAATTGGCTCCATGTCATTATCTGCTTCTATATCAGCAATAGTTGTATCATCATAATGAATTATATATTTTCTTATCACTGGTGCTGTTTCTGGCTTTTGATTTAGATTAATATATGTATGTGTTTCAGTATCTACATACGTAAGATTATAACAAATAGCAGTGCCATTAACTACCTTTTCAACAATAGGTTCAGTTAATAAGTCTAATGCAACATGAGGATGTCCTTCATTATCAAAAAAGTGTAATGTATATCTTTTATCTATTGTATATGTTGGCTATTTTGTTTTAGGTGTAGTAAACTAAATTATCTCTCCATTCAATTTATATACTATAGTATAACTATCATGAGACTTTTTTATAATGGGTAGATAGAAACTTTGAACAGGTTCTTGCGCTCCGTCATAATTTATATTATAAACTTTTTTATTCAAAAATAGTAATCTTTTATTACTATTAAAATCTAAATTATGATAACATAAATTTATATCATTATCAGTAGCAAGGTTATTAAAATTGCTAGAAGATAAAACAAGAGAAACATTACAATTTTTCCACTAATATTCATAAATATTATTTCTAATGTTGTATTCTCCTTCATCTGCACATAAATTATTAATTTCAAAATTTTCAAAATTATTAATCTATAATTCTGCATCTTCCATATTAGTTCTAATTTTACCTTGCTAAAACCATTTTCTATCAAAAACCTCAATCTCTTTTCCTTCTTCGCCTTGATAATAAATCTTTATATTTTCATTTTTTCTCTCAACTTTATTACCAAACCCATCTGGATATGTTAATCCTTCTACTTGCGGCGCGATGTAAGCATATCCATTTTCTTCTTCACAAGGCATATAAACCTACACATAATCTATATTTTCTTCTAATTGTCCTTCATCTTTCTATAACGCCGCGGCAATATCACTTAAATTTAAAGTTCTCTCTAAAGTATATCCACACTAATTCTTATATTTATAAGGATTCCATCTACCTCTAATTTTAATCTTCGATAATCCATATAATCCTCCCCACATTAAACTCTAACTAGCAGGAGTATATAGTGCATCTTCTAAATTAAAGGTAACTGCTTTACCATAATTCCAAAGTATATGTTCTGTATTACCTAGACCGCCGCGAGCAGTTGTCTGCTCGCTCGTCTAGTCTAAAGAAGATACTTTAAGTGTATCAAAATGTAATACAGGAATATAAATTTTATCGCCGTATTTGTTAGTTGTAATTCCGTAAAGAGTTACATCGGCTATTTCTCGAATACCATACTAATCAAATATATTCACTCTTTACGCCTCCTTTATCACATTATTACTACTTCAGAGCTTCCGTCTATTGCTGTGAAGCAACCATTTTCCTCTCTATGCATCTTCAATTCAGTTTTATAGGTATTAATCTCCATAAGCACTTTTGACTTAGGCTGAGCAACCTCAAGATTTAAGTTAAATACTGTAGGCTCGCCATCTGCTTGGAGTGTTAATGTTTGTTCTGATTTTACTTTTGCTTGCGGAATTACTAACTACAATTGTTCATCTTTACCAGTGTCTCTATTTCTAATGTAAGTTTCTCCAACTAACATATATACACCTGGCCATACATCTGCACGTACAGTAATTGACTTAGCATCAAGTTGTTTATCTTCATCAACCATT
>Ga0310696_10008899_pt1 | contig 11661 bp, 8 predicted proteins | sample AusTroGonzalo_MG_4_FD_203885 | JGI IMG/M metagenome (GOLD analysis project Ga0310696, IMG submission 203885) | Bovine rumen microbial communities from tropical cattle in Woodstock, Queensland, Australia - Gonzalo_02 (v2) (version 2) | ecosystem: Host-associated > Mammals > Digestive system >...
GCTTGTGGATCTCTATCTGGTTTTTGTTGTTGATATAGCCCAGAGCGTCGTCACCGGGAATAGGATGACAGCAGCTGGCAAACTTATACTGTTTAATATTCTCCTCGTTAATATAGATAGGCTTTTTACGGTTGAACTTCTCTGGCACGATGAACAGTTCCTGTTTGGGCGACTCTTCCTCTTTCTTTTTTCCGATAAAGGGCACATACTTGCGCCAGCCGCTTTTCTCGGTACTCTTGTTCTTCCCGCTTAGTTCATCTAGGTCTTTCTCTCCAAGTATGACGATCTTTTCTCCTAGAGCCTGATAAAACTCGCTGCGTTTAGCGTAGTCGTGGAATTCTGCCAGTCGATCGGCCAGAACGAGGCTTGGCTCCATATTGTTTTTCTCGAGGAAGGCATTGAGGGTTTCTTCTCCTCTGCGCTGTACCTCACGGTTGTCCCGTCGCAGTATAGCCTGAATCTTTCCCTTAGCTTTTGCCGTAGACACAAAGTTGATCCATGAAGGACTGACGTGTTGTGACTTTGAAGTGAGTATCTCCACCTGGTCACCGCTCTGTAGTTTATGACTCAGCGGTACCAGTTTGTGGTTCACCTTTGCTCCTATACAATGGCTCCCGAGGAAGGTGTGTATTGAGAAGGCGAAGTCGAGGGCAGTACAGTCGGCTGGCAGCGTACGGATTTCTCCTTTCGGTGTGAATACGAATATCTCACTGGCGAAGAGGTTCAGTTTGATGGTGTCGAGGAAATCCATGGCGTCGGGCTGCGGATCGTCGAGGATCTCCTTAATGGTGTGCAGCCAGTCATTCAGTTCGTTCTCGTCCTCCGTGTATTCCTCTTCCACACCGTCCTTGTATTTCCAGTGGGCTGCAAATCCTTGTTCTGCAACCTCGTCCATACGGTCGGAGCGTATCTGCACTTCTATCCACCGACCTTGTTTCGACATTAGTGTGACGTGCAGTGCCTGGTAGCCGTTGGCCTTCGGATGGGAGAGCCAGTCGCGCAGACGGTCAGGATGGGATTTGTATATCTTCGAAATGGCTACATAGATATTGAAGCACTCGTTCACTTCCTCTTCCCTCACCTTTGGCGTGAAGATGATGCGTACGGCAAGGATGTCGTAGATCTCCTCGAACGTCACGTGCTTGTTCTGCATCTTGTTCCAGATAGAGTAGGGGCTCTTCACTCTTTCTTTGATCTCATACTGGATGCCCATCTTCTGCAGTGACTCCTTAATGGGAGCCGTGAACTGGTCGAACAGTTCGTGACGTGAGGCATGTGTCGACTCAAGTTTAGACTCTATCTTGGCAAATTCATCAGGATGCTCGAATTTGAAACTGAGGTTCTCAAGTTCCGACTTGATCTTGTTCAGACCCAGACGGTTTGCCAACGGGGCATAGATATATAGTGTCTCACCCGCAATCTTATATTGTTTGCTGGCGGGCTGAGAGTCGAGGGTGCGCATGTTGTGCAGACGGTCGCATATCTTAATGAGAATCACACGTATGTCATCGCTCATCGTCAACAGCAGTTTCTTGAAGTTCTCTGCCTGTGCAGAGGCTTGCTCACCGAATATACCACCACTGATCTTTGTCAGTCCGTCAACGATCTGTGCTATCTTCGAACCGAAGATGTTTTCAATGTCCTCAACCGTATAGTCGGTATCTTCCACCACGTCGTGTAATAGCGCGGAGCAGATACTCGTCGAACCTAGTCCGATCTCTGAACAGGCAATCTGAGCCACGGCTATGGGATGCATGATATATGGCTCACCCGAGAGTCTCCGCACACCCTTATGGGCCTGGCGCGCAAAGTTGAACGCCTTGGTGATGAGATCAACTTTCTTGCGGTGACGCGAGGAAAGATAATCGTTCAACAGTTTTTGGAACGCTTCATTAATGAGTTGCTCATCAGCTTCTTCCTGCACTTTCAGTTCTTCCACATCCATATCATCCCCTCCTATTCAATAATAGCTCTTATTTGACTCTTAACTTCTTTCCAGCTTGGATATTGTTGCCCTTGATGCCATTCAGTTTACGTAGTTTGTCCACGGTGGTGCCGTTGCGCTTGGCAATCTGCGACAGAGTCTGTCCTTTTTGGATGGTCACAGAACTGCTACCTCTCGAAGACGATGCCCTGCTTCCACGACGGGAGTTGCGTGCCGAACGACGGCTGCCTTTGCGGGCACTTCTGCGGCTATACGACCTCTTGCTACGGGAGAAAGTGGGCACGTCGTCGTTCACATCTACCACAGCACGTTTTGTCAGCAGTTCACTGGTCCGATAGTTATAGATAGAGTCTTCGTTGTCGATGAACTTCCCGCTGTCGGCCAACGGCAGACGTATCGGACTTGGCTTGGTGTTTCCAGGCACGATGTCACGACGGTATTCGGGGTTAAGCGATCTCAGCAAGTCAATATTTGTGCCGATCACTCCTGCTACCTGTTCCAGATGTACGTCCCGATTCACCATGACCGTATCAGTCTGTGCAGGCAGATTGGTGGTCATCGGACAGATATTGTGTTCGCAGTAATATGTCATGATATAGTTTGCGGCGATGAAGGCAGGCACATACCCACGGGTCTCTGCCGGCAGGTAGGGATAGATCTGCCAGTAGTCCTTGTCTGCTGCCGTAATGGTCTCGTCTTCCTGGGTACGTCCCTTGGCGGCACGATAGCGGCGGATGGCCTTGTTGATGTTCTCCGGACCACAGTTATAAGCGGCAATCACCAGATTCCAGTCGCCGAAGATCTTGTACAGGTCGCGCAGATAGCGGGCTGCTGCATAGGATGATTTCACGGGATCCCTACGTTCGTCTACGAGTGAGTTCACTTCCAGTCCGTATTGCTTTCCTGTGCCGAGCATGAACTGCCACAGACCAGTGGCTCCGACTCTTGACACGGCCTTCGGATTCAGGGCCGACTCGATGATAGGCAGGTATTTCAACTCCAGTGGCAACTGGTATGTTTCAAGCGCCTCTTCGAAGATGGGGATGTAAAAGTTTGCTGCTCCAAGGAGGTAGCTGACCGAATAGCGCAGTCGTCCGCTGTATCTGTCGATGAACCGCTGTACGATGTCGTTATATGCGAGTTCCATCACCGAGGGGATGCGGCTGAGACGCTCGATATACACCTCACGGGGATAGGTGGGGTTCTCATTTTTCATCTCGCAGTCGCCGGGAGTACCGAGATAGGTCTTCGACATGTATAGGTTTAGTAGGCTGTCGAGGTCGTAGGTCATGGCCTCGGGGAACTCAATGAGTTCCTCGTTACCTTCCTCATCAGTGACGGCAAACTCGTCTTCACCGAGAACCTCCTGACTGTCTTCGTCCTCGTCTTCCTCCTCGAAGTCCTCATCCTCTTCCTCTATTTCTTCTGTAGGCACGTCTGTATTCACTATTTGTGCGTATATGCCGGTATTACCTGCCAGGAAAGCAGCGGCGAGGATGATCATCAGTTTCTTCTTCATTCTTATCTGTCTTTAATTTCAGTGTTCAATTTTCAATTATCAATTTTCAAAAGTTCAAACTGCATTGCAGTCCTATTGATGAGTTGTCTATCGGATTGCCCGACGAACGGTTGTTCATGATCGTAGGCTCAATCCTCAGGCTCAGGTCATCGGAGATGTCGAATTCCGACAATTCCGCATCTACGTATGCATCGATGACCGATAGTGCATATACTCCCACCATTACGAAGAAACTCAGGTCGCGCCAACGTCTGAACTTGTCTCTTCGCTTTTTGAAGATATCTTTATAGCGTTCCTCATTTGCGGGAGTAATCTGTACACCCAGGTGCAGGAACTGGTTATAGCTCTGCGTGCCGGGGTCGTTGTCCGACAGGTCGATGAATGCCTGCGAGTAATCCTTGTACATGGTGTTGTTCCAGTTCATGGCATACAGGCAGCCAATGAATCCTCCATACACGATGGGCAGTTTCCAGTATTTCCTATTGTATATCTGTCCCCCACCGGGGATGACGAGTGCCAGCCACAGGGCGCGTTTCGGATTTGGGCGCCAAGCCGACCATTTGTCGGTCAGTTCTTTCTGCTGGAAAGTAGTGTCAACGACAACCGGCACCTCAGCGCCTTTGATGTCTGACAAACTGTCTGTACCTGCTATGTCCTGCGTCATTGCCTTCTGGCTTCCTGCCAGTAACAGGAGTGTGGCGATGATGAACCGTAGGTGCGTGGTGATATGTTGCGTCGTCGTTTCCAAAAGCTTTTTAATTCTTCATCTTGTCGAGGATGCTCATCACATATTCCAGTTCTTCCTCGTTGGTGAACGGTATACTGATCTTGCCTTTGCCTTGAGGAGAGCAGCTCATCTGCACCTTTACCTTGAAGAGTTCCGACAGACGGTCGCGCAGGATGCTGTACTCCAGGGGCAGCTGGCTATTGACCACAGACTTCTTGACGGCTTGGATAGTCTCACCGTTTTTCAACTGCTGCACGATTTCCTCTACCTTACGTACAGAATAGCCGTTGCGCTGGATCTCCTTGAACAACTTGAGTTGTGACGAGGGACTCTCTATGGCCAGCAGAGCACGGGCGTGACCCATGTCTATCTCCTTGTTCTTCAGGGCCATCTGTATCTGTGCAGGGAGTTTGAGCAGTCGCATATAGTTGGTGATCGATGTACGGCTCTTGCCCACACGGGCAGAGATCTTCTCCTGTGTCAGCCCCGTAGCCTCCGACAGATGCTGGTAGGCCAGTGCAATCTCTATGGGGTTCAGGTCTTCACGCTGGATGTTTTCCACCAGTGCCATCTCCATCACCTTCTCGTCTTCAGCGGTACGGATATAGGCGGGTATAGATGTGAGTCCTGCGAGCGATGCTGCTCTCCAGCGTCGTTCACCGGCAATGATCTGGTATTCATGATCCCCAGTCTGTCTGAGGGTGACGGGAGTGATGATGCCTATCTCTTTGATACTGGCGGCCAGTTCCTGAAGCGCAGTCTCGTCAAAGTCTGTTCTGGGCTGGTTCGGGTTGGGGGAGATCATATTGATGGCAATCTCATTCAGGTTTGAGGAACCTTGTGCCACAACGTCGCTGGTGTCTATCAGCGCATCAAGGCCGCGCCCCTTGCCTGTGCCGATGTTATCCAGTCCCCGGCCCAGCACATTACGGTCGTATTTCTTCTTAACAGCCATGGCTTATTGGTTTTTATGGATGATTTCCCGGGCTAGAGCCAAGTGGTTCTTAGCTCCGGTGGAGTCGGCGTCATAGAGGATCACGGGCAGACCGTGGCTCGGACTCTCCGAGAGTTTCACGTTACGCTGGATGACGGTCTTGAATACCAACTCCTGGAAGTGGCGCTTTACCTCGTCGTAGATCTGGTTAGCCAGACGCAGGCGGCTGTCATACATCGTCAGCAGGAATCCCTCGATTTCCAGCTGGGGATTCAGCTTGTTCTTGATGATCTTGATTGTGTTGAGCAGTTTGCTGATACCTTCTAGTGCGAAATATTCACACTGCACGGGAATAATCACTGAGTTGGCTGCCGTTAGGGCATTCACCGTGATCAATCCCAATGACGGAGAGCAGTCAATAAGGATATAGTCGTACTCCTTTTCCACTGGTGCGAGCAACTTTTTGAGAATCTTCTCCCTGCTTTCCAGATTCAGCATCTCGATCTCTGCACCGACCAGATCAATGTGGCTCGGTATGATGTCCAGACCGTCGATGTCGGTCGTATAGATGGCCTCATGAACATCGGTATTGTTAATGATGCACTCGTATATCGAACATTCCACTTTCGTGATGTCAACACCAAGACCGCTGGAGGCATTGGCCTGCGGATCAGCATCCACCACCAACACCGTCTTTTCAAGTGTTGCGAGAGAAGCTGCCAGATTTATGGTGGTGGTGGTCTTTCCTACGCCACCCTTTTGGTTTGCTAATGCAATAATTTTACCCATCTTGTTCTTCTTTAATCTTGAATTATGAGAAATTTGGCCACAAAGATACAAATTTATTAGGAATTAGGGATTAGGAATTAGGAATTATTTGTAACTTTGCAGTCAAAACATTGATATTTTATGGAAATTAAACGACCTTTATTGCTTATTTCCAACGATGACGGCTATCAGGCAAAGGGTATTCGGACGCTGGTAGAGATGCTGGCCGACTATGGTGATATCGTGGTCTGTGCCCCTGATGATGCCCGTAGCGGCTTCTCTTGTGCCTTCTCGGCCACCACTCCCCTGCGCCTGCAACTAAGGGAGCGCCGCCCCGGTGTGGAGATATGGTCGTGCAACGGTACACCCGTCGACTGTGTCAAGATTGCTTTGGCAGAGATTGTCGACCGTAAGCCCGACATGGTGATAGGTGGTATCAACCACGGCGACAACGCTTCTGTGAATACTCATTACAGCGGCACGATGGGAGTCACCCTCGAAGGCTGTATGAAATATATACCCTCGGTGGCCTTTTCTCTCTGCGACCATAGCGAAGATGCCGACTTCTCGCCGCTTCGTCCGCTCATCCGCACCATCACGGAGAGGGTACTCAGTGAAGGCCTCCCCCTCGGCGTCTGTCTGAATGTGAACTTCCCCCTGATAGAAACTAGTCATACTAGTAAAACTAGTGCGACTAGTATGACTAGTGCGACTAGTCCCTATAAAGGTGTCCGTGTCTGCCGCATGGCTAAGGGCACATGGGGCAGTGAGGTGGTGCGTTGCCATCACCCCCGTGGCTATGACTACTGGTGGATGGTAGGTCAATATACTAACGACGAGCCCGAGGCCGATGATACCGATAATTGGGCCCTGACCCATGGTTATGTGGCCATCACTCCTACCCAGATTGACGTTACAGCCTACTTCGCCATGTCACAGCTCTCCGAGTGGTTCGAAGGTAAACTTTAATGATAAACAAATAGAATGAAGTACTACCTCATAGCTGGCGAGGCCTCTGGCGATCTCCATGCCTCACATCTGATGCAGTCGTTGAAAAACATTGACGGTGAGGCCGACTTCCGATTCTTCGGAGGTGACTTGATGACGGATGTGGGGGGTACTCGTGTGCGCCATTATAAGGAGTTGGCTTATATGGGCTTTATCCCAGTTTTATTGCATTTGCCCACCATCTTGCGTAATATGCGGATGTGTAAGGCGGATATCCAGGAGTGGCAGCCAGACTGCGTGATTCTTGTGGACTATCCTGGCTTCAATCTTGATATTGCAAAATATGTAAAATCTCAAACAAACATCCCTGTCTATTATTATATCTCTCCTAAGATTTGGGCGTGGAAGGAATATCGAATCAAGAACATCAAGCGCGATGTCGACGAGCTCTTCTCCATCCTGCCTTTCGAAGTGGAGTTCTTCGAGCAGAAACACCACTATCCCATCCACTACGTCGGCAACCCCACGGCAGACGAGGTCCGTGAGTTTCTTGCTAAGGATAGTTATTATTCTAAGGAATCTGGGAATTTGGGAATTGCTGCTCACGAGGAGCAGCTTTCTGAGAATCAAAATACACCAAGTCCTAAATTCCTTAGAAAAGAAAAGACGTTCCCTGGAATCATCGCGCTGTTGGCTGGGTCGAGGAAGCAGGAGATCAAGGACAACCTGCCTGCGATGCTTGAGGCGGTGAGCGACTACCGCAAGGACTACCGCATCGTGGTGGCTGGAGCCCCAGGCATTGAGCCTGTCTATTATGACTCCTTTATAAAGGGGACAGGGGTTGAAATTGTCTACAATCAGACTTACGCCCTTCTCTCTGAGGCTCACGCCGCATTGGTCACCAGTGGAACAGCCACCCTCGAGACAGCCCTCTTCGGCGTTCCTCAGGTGGTATGTTACAAGTTCCCGATGCCTTGGCTCACAGGTTTCCTGCGCCGTCACTTCATCAAGGTGAAATACGTCTCGCTGGTCAATCTCATTGCCGATCGTGAGGTAGTGCCCGAACTCGTGGCCGACACGTTCTCCGTAGAGAATATCCGTTGCGAACTCCGTAAGATCATCGACGGCCCCGATCGTGAGGCGATGCTCAAGGGCTATTCGGAGGTGCGTCGGCGTTTGGGCGATGAGAAAGCCCCCGACAATGCTGCAAAGATCATATACACATTATTAAATAATTCCAAATGAAAAAATTAGTAGTTGTTTCCCTGATGGCTGTAGCAGCCCTCACGGCAAACTCACAGAACATTCAGTTGCATTACGACTTCGGCCGTAATATCTATCCCAACCAGGAGGCAGGACGTCAGAAGGTGACACTCACACTCGAACAGTTTAAGGCCGATAAGTGGGGCTCTTGGTACTATTTCGTCGATTTCGACTTCAGCCGTAAGGAGACCATGGGAGCCTATACGGAGATATCACGCGAGTTCAACCTTGCCAGTCAGTCTCCTTATGCCGTCCATGTCGAGTACGACGGCGGCTTGGGCTCACGCTCTGGCAGCTATCAGCAGGCCGCACTCGCAGGTCTGGCCTACAACGGCCATAACGCCGATTTCTCCACCACCTGGAGTGTGCAACTCCTATACAAGCGTTTCTTCAAGAGTGGAGATCACAATTATGCCTACAACAGTGCTCAGCTGACGGGTGTCTGGGGCACCACGTCTGCTAACAAGAAGATCACTTTCTCAGGCTTCATCGACTTCTGGCGTGGCGAGAAAGCCGACGGCCACGGACAGCTGGTTATTCTCTCAGAGCCCCAGTTGTGGTATAATGCCAATGACCATCTCTCTATCGGCACCGAGGTCGAATTTAGCAACAACTTCATTTACAATACTTACGATGATCAGACATTCTTCGTGAATCCGACCATCGCCTTGAAGTGGTACTTTTAATCTTTAAACTATCATTCACAAACCAACCTATATGATTATGACTAGAAATTTCAGAACAATTGCGATGCAGGCCGTTGCCGGTCTTGCCATCCTCAGTGCCTGCACTCAGCAGAAAGTTGAAGATGTGACTCTTCAGGTACAAACCAAGTATGGTGTCCTTCAGGGCTTCGAAGAAGACGGTGTGAAAAAGTTCCTTGGCGTTCCCTTCGCACAGGCTCCTGTGGGCGATCTCCGTTGGAAGGCTCCTCAGCCTGTCCTGCCATGGGAGGGCATACGCGAGGCCAAGGCCTTCGGTGATGACCCCATGCAGCCCAATATCTTCGGTGATATGAACTTCCGTGGCTCCGGTCGCAGCGAGGACTGTCTCTATCTGAACATCTGGACCACGGCCTCTACCACGGCCGACGCCCTGCCCGTACTCATCTATTTCAATGGTGGAGGTCTGATGGCCGGCTCTGGCAGTGAACCACGCTACGACGGGTCCTCCATCGCCAAGGAGGGTGTCATCGGTGTGACGGCCAACTATCGTGAGGGTGTGTTCGGCTTTTTTGCCCATCCAGAGCTGACGGCTGCCTCCGACTACAAGGGCAGCGGCAACTATGGCTTCCTTGACCAGGTGGCTGCCATCAAGTGGGTGAAGGAGAACATTGCTGCCTTTGGTGGCGATCCTGAGCGCATAAACATCGTAGGTGAGTCGGCTGGTTCCTTCTCCGTCTCCCTGCTCATGTGCTCGCCGCTCTCCAAAAGCCTCATTGCGGGTGCCTTGCTATCCTCTGGTGCCGAGGTGCTGCCCTATGAGCCCGCTTCGCAGGCCGATGCCGACTCCGCTGGTGTCGGACTCCTCAAGTCGGCTGGCATAGCAAGCCTTGCTGATGCCATCGCCATGAACGCCGACTCTCTCCAGAAGATCCTGCCTCCCAGGGGAATGTCCACTGTCGTCCTCGACGGCTACTTCATGACCGAGAGTGCTGACGCCGTGTTCGAGAAAGGTGAGCAGGCTCAGGTGCCGCTGCTCGCTGGCTGGAACTCGCTGGAAGGTCACCCCGCACAGTCGCTCCGCGGTCAGGCCCCCACACTGCAGAACTACAAAAACGCCATGAAGGCGCAGTTCGGTGACATGACCGACGAAATCTTCGCAGCCTACGGACTTGAGACCGACGAGGATGTCCTGAGTCAAAAAGGTCTCGACCTCGCCTCCGACCTCTTTACCGGCTTCCCCACATGGAAGGTCTGCAACTACCACGTGAAGACCTCTTCGCAGCCCGTCTACCGCTACCACTACATGCATCCCCGTCCGCAGGTGTCCTCGAAGATGGGCGACAAGGTGGGAGCCTTGGCTGGTGGCGTGCGTGAGAAGACCGCCGAGGAGAAGAAGGCCGCTGCCGAGCAGCCCGCCATCGCCCCGGGTGCCGTCCACTCCGCCGACATCGAGTACGCCATGGGAACGCTCGACACCAATGAGTACTACGACTGGCAGGACGAGGACTACGCCATCTCGAAGCTCTTCCTCAGCTACTATGCTAACTTCTGCAAGACGGGTAATCCCAATGGCGAGGGCCTGCCCCAGTGGACAGCCATCACCAAGGACAATCTTGATGCCGCTCCTGTCATGAAGATCGATGTTGAATCAGCCGAGGTCGGATCCCCGGAAAAGGAGAATGCCTACCGAATACTGGAAAAGTTCTATCGGAGTAAGAAACAATAAACAATTCAGGGCGCATCTTTTTTTGAATCAATGTTGTTCGAACCCCAATGATGAAACAGTTTTTATTATTCATCGCTATAGCTTTGGCATGTCAGGCCAGTGCAGAGGACTATCGAGACATGGAGTCTCTGAAACTAGACTTTGATTTCTTCAAGTCGAAGACGAATCCAGAAGTCAGACCCTACAAGTTCATGGACGACATGACCTTCGTGGGCATACCCCTGTTCATGGCCGGCTGGGCTGTTAAGGGCGACAAGGCGATGTTCCGCGTCAATGCCAAGGCGGACCAGGGCGGTAAGAACAACACCCAGCTGCTCACCGATTTCAAGACCGGTATCGACGACTATACACAGTTCTTTGGCCCGGCTATGGTGGTCGGATTGAAGTTGGGCGGCTATGAAGGACGCAGTGACTGGCCTCGCTTGTTGTCAAGTGCCGGTATGTCATACGCCATTATGGCTGCTTTCGTCAATGGCATCAAATACACGGCCAAGGAGATGCGCCCCGACGGCTCCACTGCCAACTCATGGCCCTCGGGTCACACAGCGACTGCCTTCGTCGGTGCCTCGTTGCTCCACAAAGAGTATGGACTCACCCGTTCGCCCTGGTGGTCGGTGGCTGGCTATGGCGTGGCCACGGCAACGGGTGTGATGCGTGTGCTCAACAATCGTCACTGGATCAGCGATGTCATGTCGGGTGCCGGCATCGGTATTTTGTCCACCGAGTTGGGCTATGCCCTCTGCGACCTGATGTTTAAGGAGAAGGGACTGTTGCGCAACGATCTGGTCATCGAAAACGAAAAACCCTCCTTCTTCAGCATCTCCATGGGCGTGGGCCTTGGCAGCAAGGACCTCGAGTTTGAGAGTGTGGGACAGACGTTGGGCCTTAAGTTCCGTGCCGCCACAGTGGTCGATGCCGAGGGAGCCTACTTCTTCAACAAGTACGTTGGTGTGGGTGGCCGCCTCAGAGTCAGGGCGCAGTCGGCCAAGGACTTCGGCGACTTTGCCGGTTTTGTGGCCGCTGAGGATTATTATGCTTGGCTGAGCCTACTGCCCTATTATGAGAATGCCTTTCCCGGTGACTACCAATTGCCTGCTACCACCGAGCAGGAGCAGTTCCTTAACGAGCTCACCTACCTGAGCAAGGTGGGTTATCAGACAGACTCG
>Ga0310696_10008900_pt1 | contig 11660 bp, 7 predicted proteins | sample AusTroGonzalo_MG_4_FD_203885 | JGI IMG/M metagenome (GOLD analysis project Ga0310696, IMG submission 203885) | Bovine rumen microbial communities from tropical cattle in Woodstock, Queensland, Australia - Gonzalo_02 (v2) (version 2) | ecosystem: Host-associated > Mammals > Digestive system >...
ACGACCTTCGACATCGAAATGGGCCGCGCCGCCGGCTGCGCCACCTGCGGCGTCTCCTACGGCAACCAGACCGCCGCCCAGCTGGCCGCCGCCTCCCCCAACTACCTCATCGACGACCTCCGCAAGCTGTTGTAGGGCGGCAGCGCCTGCCGGCAGCCCCGCCCCACCGCTGCGCCTGCAACGGACGCAATTGGTAATCAGCTGGTTACGTAAAAACCTCCCCCTCAAAACGAGGGGGAGGTTTTTACGTAAGCGCCTCAGTATCAGCTGCGTCCGTTGCAGGCACACCTTAATTAGCGGTAGCCGACGGGGGTGCGGCGGGTGCGGGGGGCGAGGGAGGAGGGGTTGCAGCGGATGGAGTCCTCGAGGTGGTGCTGGGCGATGGGCTCGTCGGCGAGGGCGGCGACAAGGGCGGCATCGTTGGCGATGAAGGCGATGTCGGACGAGGCGTAGCCGTCGGTCAGCGAGGCCAGCCGGTCGAAATCGATGTCGTCGGCCAGCGGCCGGCCTTTCAGGTGATGGATAAACATCTGGCGGCGGGTCTCCTGCTCCGGCGCCGGCACCTCGATCTGCAGATCGAGCCGGCCCTTGCGCAGGACCGCCGGGTCAATCATGTCGATCCGGTTGGTCGTTCCGATGACGAAGATGCCGCGCTGCGCGCAGTTGTTCAACTGCGACAGGAACTCGTTGACTTCCTCCGGCCGGTGCCGGGCGGCTTCGCTGCCGCGGGCCGGCACGAACGAGTCGAACTCATCGAAACACAGCACCGTCGGCGCCTTCGAGGCCGCCTCCTGGAAGAGGGCGGCGATTTTGCCCTGCGTGCCGTGGATATAGGTGCTGCCGAGGTCCGAGCCGTTGACCACCATATAGTTGAAGTGCGATTCTTCGGCGAACTTTTCGGCGAAATAGGTCTTGCCGCAGCCCGGCGGGCCGTAAAGCAGCATTCCGTTGGGCGGCAGCAGCCGGTATTTCTTCGCCTTTTCCCGGTCACGGAGCACCCAGATGACACGCTGCGTGAGCATCGTCTTGAGGTCGTCCATCCCGGCCACGTCGGCGAAGCCGCCGCGGCGCGTGTTGCGCTGCAGGGTCTTCTTCAGTTCCGTGCCGTCGGTGGTGGCGGTCAGCCCGTCGGCTGGCGCCGGCTTCTTCGGCGAGCGGCCGTCGGCCGCCCGCTGCTGCACGTCCGTCGCCACGCCGGCCAGCATCTCGAGCATCCGGGCGGGCGTCGGCCGGTTCTCCGGCCGCATGTTCAGGCCGGTCAGCACGAGATTCTGCAGCACGCGGTCGCTGGCGTGCAGCGCCGCGGGCCAGACCGGCTCGCGCTGCCGCGCTTCGCCGATCCGCGCCCGGCGCGAAGCAAACGACTCCTTCTCATCCAGATACATATTCCAAGGCGCCTGGCCGCAGATGAGCGTATAGATGAGCGCGGCCACGGAGAAGGCCTCGCTGGCGTCGGTGAAGACGCCGTCCAGGGCCTCGGGCGCCGTGTAGAGCGGGTTGAGGTCTTCCATCGGGAAGGGCGGCTGGCCGTCCGTGACCTCGTGGCAGGCGTGCCCGAGGTCGATAAGCATCGGGGTCAGGCCGCCGTCCACCTCCTCCAGCAGGATGTTGCGGGGCGTAATGTCGTTATGCAGCAGGCCTTCGCTGCGCAGGTACGCCATCCCGACGAGGACGTGGCAGGCAATCGTCCGGACCTCGGAGACAGTGAACGTCCGGTCCGATTTCAGGTATTCCGACAGGAGTGCGCCCTTGAAATACTGCATCACCAGGAAAGGATACGTCCGGCCTTCGATCTTGAGCTCGCCGTCGGCCACGTAGGAATTGATGTTCTCGTGGTCGAGGCCGCGGCTGTTGACGATCTCGCGCACCTCGCCGCCGTCAAGCCAGACCTCCGGAATAGCCTGTAAGTCAAAGACTTTCAGGAAGAAGGGCTGGCCCGCCTCGTCGACGGCCACGTAGTTTCCATTGAAGAGGCCGTCCTTGATGAACCGCTGCACGCGGTACGGGCCGACCTGCGTTCCGTTTTCCAGGCGTATCATGGTGTGCTTTTATTTTGCGGGAGCGGCCAGTATCGCATCGGCGAGGGCCTCGAGTTTCGGGAGGTCTTCGGCGTGCATCCGGCTGCGGATGGTGACCATCGGCTCGACGACCGTGACGTCCTTCATCGCACCGAGCATCTCCTTCATCACGCGGCCGGCGCTGGGCGCCCAGCTGCCGTTCTCCACCAGGCCGACGGTGCGCTTCTGGTAGCCCTTGGCCTGCAGGCGGTAGAGGAAGTCGTGCATCGGCGTGAACACGCCGGCGTCGTACGACGAAGCCGCCAGCACCATCTTGCCGTAGCGGAATGCGTCTTCGACGCACTCGGCCAGGTCGTCGCGGGTGATATCGGCCACGGAGACCTTCGGGCAGCCTTTCTCGCGCAGGATGTCAGCAAGCTTCTCGGCTGCTGCGGCGGTGCCGCCGTGGATCGAGGCGTGTGCCACGAAGATGCCTTCGGTCTCCACGCCGTAGCTGCTCCAAGTCTGGTACAGGCCCACGTGGTAACCGGGGTTTTCATTGATAATGGGGCCGTGGAGCGGGCAGATCATTGCCACGTCGCACGCGGCCACCTTTTTGAGCAGGTTCTGCACCTGGACGCCGTACTTGCCGCAGATATTGAAGTAGTAGCGGCGGGCTTCGCAGGCCCAGTCGTCATCGTCCGACACCCAGAAGGCAATCTTCTCCATAGCGCCGAAACGGCCGAAGGCGTCGGCCGAGAAGAGCAGCTTCTCGGAAGCCTCGTACGAGACCATCACTTCCGGCCAGTGGACCATCGGCGCCATGATGAAGCGGAGGGAATGGCTGCCGAGCGCGAGCGTGTCGCCTTCCTTGACGGCGAGCGTGCGGCCTTCCAGCGCGATGCCCTCGAAGAACTGCGGCAGCATCTTCAGGGCTGCAGCGGTGGCCACCAGCGTCACGGAAGGGTACTTTTCCAGCATCCAGGCGATGAGGGCGGAGTGGTCGGGCTCCATATGGTGGACGATCAGGTAGTCGGGCGTGCGGCCTTCCAGCGCTTCGACCAGGTTGGCTTTCCAAGCCTCGCCCTTGCGGCCGTCGGCCGTATCGAGCACGGCGACTTTCTCGTCGAGAATCAGGTAGGAGTTGTACGACATCCCCTCGGGGACAATATACTGGCTTTCAAACAGGTCGAGATCGAGGTCGTCGACACCGATGAAACGGACGGAAGAAGTGATATTGCGGATCATTGTATTAATATTGGCTGATTAGTCTACAAAATTACGTAATTTTGCAGAACATCCTCCGTGTTAAACGGATAAAAACGTTTATAAACATTTAAAAACATTTATATGAAACGAATCCTTTTGTTTGCATCTGTACTTCTTATGATGACCGCTTGCAACAAGACCCAGAACCCGTTCTTCGCGAAGTGGAACACGCCGTTCGGCATCCCGCCTTTCGAGCAGATCCACGAAGCGGACTACCTCCCCGCCCTTGAGGAGGGCATCAAGCAACACGACGCCGAGATCGCTGCCATCGTCGCCAACACCGAGGCCCCGACCTTCGACAACGTGATCGCCGCCTTCGACCAGTCGGGCAATCTGCTCTCCAAGGTGGTCGGCGTGCTTTTCAATCTTGCCGAAACCGACAACAACCCGACCCTCGAGGGCATCGTGGAAAAGGCTACGACCCTCGTCGCGCAGCACCAGAACGACGTGATCTTCAACAAGGACCTCTTCGCCAAGGTCGAAGCCGTCAAGAAAAACGCCACCGGCCTGACCCGCGAGCAGGAAATGGTGCTCGACAAGGTGTACCGTTCCTTCGCTGACAACGGCATCGCCCTCGACGAGGCCGGCCAGGCCCGGATGAAGGAGATCAATACCGAGCTCTCTGTGCTCGGCAACCGCTTCGGCACCTATCTCCTCAAGGAAAACAATGCGTTCAATGCCGAGTTCGGCGTAGCCATCTCCGAGTACCGCGACGCAATGGCCCAGCTGGAAGACCGTGCCGCACGCGAGAAGATGTTCCGCGCCTTCGCTTCGCGCGGCAACAACGGTGGCGAGTACGACACCAAGGAGATCATCCTCAACATCTTGAAACTCAAGGAAGAAAAGGCGAAGCTGCTGGGCTATGACACCCCCGCCGCCCAGATCCTCAGCGACAAGATGGCCAAGACGCCCGAAACGGTCGACGCGTTCCTGGCCAATATCTTCAAATATGCCGTGGCCCGCGCCAAGGAAGAGGTGAAGGATATGCAGGTCATCATGGACCAGGACATCAAGGCCGGCAAGGTGGAGAAAGGCGCCAAGATCCAGCCGTGGGACTGGTTCTACTACAGCGAGAAAGTGCGCAAGGCCAAATACGCCCTCGACGAGGATCTCGTCAAGCCGTACTTCCAGATGGAAAAAGTGCGCGAAGGCGTGTTCAACACCGCTTCGAAGCTCTATGGCCTTCAGTTTGAGCCGATTGAAAATGCACCGAAGTACCATCCGGACGTGGAAGCCTTCAAGGTGAGCGATGCCGACGGTTCGCTCATCGGCGTCCTGCTCACCGACTACTTCCCGCGTGACAGCAAGCGCGGCGGCGCATGGATGAACAACGTCCGCGACCAGTACGTCACGCTCGACGGCAAGATGGTCCGCCCGATCATCGTCAACGTGGGTAACTTCAACAAGCCGACCGCCGACACGCCGTCGCTGCTGAGCATCGACAACGTGGAGACGATGTTCCACGAGTTCGGCCACGCGCTGCACGGCCTGCTCAGCCAGTGCCACTACACCACGGTCAGCGGCACGTCCGTCGCCCGCGACTTCGTGGAGCTGCCTTCGCAGATCAACGAGAACTGGGCCTTCCAGAAAGAGGTGCTCACCGGCTATGCGAAGCACTACCAGACCGGCGAGGTGATCCCCGACGAACTGGTCGAGAAGATCCTGGCAGCCCGCACGTTCAACCAGGGCTTCATGACCACGGAGCTCTGCGCCGCATCGATCCTCGACATGAAATGGCACGAGCTCTCCTCGGTTGAAGGCATCGACATCGAGGCCTTCGAGGCAAAGGCTTGCAAGGAGATGGGCCTGATCGACGAGATTATCCCGCGTTACCGCACCACCTACTTCAACCACATCTTCAACAGCGGCTACAGCGCAGGCTACTACAGCTACCTGTGGGCTGAGGTCCTCGACAAGGACGCATTCGAACTGTTCAAGGAAAAAGGCATCTTCGACCACGAGACGGCCATGAGCTTCCGCCACAACATCCTTGAGAAAGGCGGCAGCGAAGAGCCGATGACGCTCTACAAGCAGTTCCGCGGCGCCGAGCCCGACCCCGAAGCCCTCCTCCGCGCCCGCGGCCTGAAATAAGACAGCGGTGCTGCAACGGACGCAGTTGAAACTGAAGCATTTACATGAAAACCTCCCCCTTGTTTTGAGGGGGAGGTTTTTGCGCAACCCGCTGACTATCAATTGCGTCCGTTGCAGGACAACTAATGTGCCACGCTTTTTGTATCTTTGCGCCGATGAAGAAGATCTTGTTTATCTGTCTGGGTAATATCTGCCGTAGCCCGATGGCGGAAGCCGTGATGAGGGAACTCCTGCGCAAGAAGGGGCTCGACGACGCTTATATCGTAGCTTCAGCCGCTGTTTCCGATGAAGAATGGAACAACCCGATCTATCCGCCGGCGGCCCGGAAGCTTCGGGAGCGGGGCATTCCTTACGACCCCGTTCGAACGGCCCGGAAGATGACGGCCGACGACTATAACACTTACGATCTGATCATCGGAATGGACGAAAGCAATCTGAACGCTATCCGGCGCATCGCCGGCGGCGACCCTGACGACAAGATCCGCCTGCTGATGGACTACGCCGGCGAGCACCGCTCCGTTGCCGACCCCTGGTACACCCGCGACTTCGACACCGCTTACAACGACATCCTTACCGGCTGTACAGCCCTCTGTCAACAACTCCTAAAGACGAAGTAGCTTAACCACTTCCTTTGCCGAAGCTCCCACGCTATTCCTTAGGTTCTGTCCCAAGCGAGACCGTTCTTCGTAAGGCAAAGCAAGGAGATCTTTCATGGTCATGCCTGTCAGGTTGCACAACCGCGCGATCATCTTCTTGTACACCCGATGGTCTTTCGCAAAGGTATCTTCTTCAATATCATACTCGCTTCCCGTATTGGAATTAATTGCCCTGACCAAATCGTCGTACGTTCCATAGTAATTGATCAGTGCGTCATAATCGATGCAGGAATACTGCCGTACCACATAGTCGACAAATTGTCGCAATTCCCTGAGAGATAGCGTCCTGGTAGTTTTATCGAGTACAGCGTACTCTAAAGGAGACCCGCTCTGGGCGGACACCTTGACCCACTTGAGCGCCTTGCGTAAGTCCCATCGCGCATAGTCCATCCGGAGTTTTTCGGAGAAGGGCGCTATTTCTGCCGCATAAGCCAGGAAGTTCCATCGGGCCAACTCTGCGCGTTCAAACAAGTGGCATTCTACCGGATTGTTGTATACATAAGCAATGGCTGTTCGGACTTTCTTGTGCCCCAGCTTCGGAGCACATCCGAAAGGCGTATTGAACAGCGGACCTTTGAATCCGTACCATTTGTTGTATTTCAGAGCGAATAAGCTGGTATAATCCCGGACAAAAGCGTGAAGCACCTCCGGGTCACGGACATACACCAGTAAATGGGTGTGGTCTACCATCGGGCAGATGCCCAGAATCTGGATACCGTACCGTTTGGCGACAACGGATACAATGGAGTAAAAAACGAGATAATCCTTAATGGAATAGAAAATCAGATATCCTTTGGGGGTGTTCTGATAGATGTGGTGCACGGCATTGGCCTTGATCACCGAATGATTCCGTCTCTTCATATCTTTCGCCTCCTTTCATTGATGACAGTTCAAAGTTCGGGAACCTCCATCGTATTTCCAAATCAAATAACGGTCAAGCCTTCGCAAGCCTCTCCCGGGCTGCAACGGACACAGCTGAAACTGAAGCATTTACATGAAAACCTCCCCCTTGTTTTGAGGGGGAGGTTTTTGCGTAACCCGCTGACTGACAATTGCGTCCGTTGCAGCGCTGGAGGGCCGAGGGGCGGCGGGAGGCTAGCGGAGGATGCGGGAGACGGCGGTGAGGAGGGGTTCGACGCTGATGGGGGCGCCGACGGCGCCTTGCATCCAAGCCTGGGGCGTGAAACGGCCCTGGCGGTAGATGCGCTGCAGCTCGGCGGCGAAGTCCGCGTCGCTGCCGAACTGCGCCAGATGCTCCTCGAGCTGGTAATGGACGATGTGTCCCACCGGGTAGTTCGACAGATACAGCGGATAATTGAGCATATGGGAATAGATGGCCAGCAGCGGGGAGTCGTGCGTGCCGAGGACCGGTTCGTAGTACTGGTTCCAGACCTCGCGCGCGATGCGGAGCACCGCGTCGCGGAGCTCGTCGGCCGTTGCCGAAGGATGCGCATAGAGCCAGTCCCAGGTGTACATATCCACCAGGCTGACACCCATAATCTCGTAGACGCCCCAGAAGATGTCGAGCGTAGCGTTGTCGTCCATCTTCTGATGGCCGTAGCCCAGCAACTGCAGGTCGCGGGTCTGGAAGAGGAAGGCCATCGACTCGGTGATGGCGTTGTTCGGGACGCCCGCCAGGGTGTAATGGTCGATGTGGTACAGGTCGGTGACCTGCTCGACGTTGTGCCCAAACTCGTGCACGGCGATATTGTAGCCCTTGTAGTCCATGCCGGCGGCGCCGATGCGGGTGCGCAGGCGGGCGGGCTCGGTACGGCCCACGCATTCCCATGCGTGGCCCGACCCGCGCGCCCCCTCGACCACGATGTGGTCGGCCAGGAACTGCGCCTCCGCGGCGTCAAAGCCCAGGTTGCGCAGCATCCGGGGCATATCGGCGCGGAAGGCCGCGGCGTCGGGATACCGCCGCCGCGTCTCGGCCGTCAACTTATCTTCCGGAATGGCCGAACGGCTCTTGAAGCCGTCGTACCAGATGTCGTACGGACGCAGCTCGCGCCCCAAGCGCTCGCGAATCAGCGCGCCCACCTGCGCTACCTGCTCCGAACTGACGAAGCGAAGGAAGAGGTCCTTGACCTCGTCCTCGCTCATCTCAAGCGAGCCGTCGAAATTGCGCAGGATGGCCGTCGGCTCGGCCGGGCAGTAGCAGTCTTCCTGCTGGAAGGCGTGAAACTGGTTGAGGATGTATCCGTAGCGTACGTTGCCCTCGGACGGGAGAGAGACCTCAACCCCGCCGCGCCAGGTTCGGTTCGAGGCAGGCGCCCAGTCGTACGACGGGTCGCCCACCACCGCCGCGGGAATCTCCTGCGTGACGATGCGCTCCATCACCTGATAAATCATTTCCTGCTTCTCCTGGGCATCCGGCACGTCGGCGTAGTTCGACTTGAGCTCGTCGCGCAGGTTCCAGTGCGAAAGCAGCGACATGTCCGCGGGGAACAGGCGCCGGCCGTCCTCGGTCAGCAGATGGCCCATCTCAATGTTGTAGGTGTCGATGTAGCCTTCCGCCGCGCTGCGCGCCTCGGTCACGGCCTGGATGACGCTGGCCGGCATCCGCGTGGTGAACACGTCGCCCATCCGCGCATAGGCCCACTCCAGCCGGTTCCACGACGCACCGAGCGCATTCTTCTCAGCCAGCGTGTAGTTGGGAAAGTTAAGGATGGTGATGAAGGCCACCTTGTTTTCGAACATATCGTCGGAGAAATGCGCGGAGACATCGTAGCTGTCGAACAGATAGTCGATCGGGCCCGGCTCACCCTCCGCCAGGACGGTGGGCCGTCCGAGCTCGATGGTGAGCTGGTTCTGCTGCGTACGGAAGAGTTCGAGGGAACGGCAGAGCTTGTCGAAGAGCGTGCGCCGCGCCTCCGGCGTCGGCGCCAGCCACTCCTGCACGAAGGCCTCGAAGTCGGCCTGCGTGCCATCCTCCGCGCGCCACAGCGCGGCGCACTGGTCGACCCCTCGCTGCGCGACGGGGTCGTTGACCTTGACGGGTGTGACGGCCGGCACCGCCGTCCGGTCACCGCCGCAGCCGGCGGCGGTCAGCAGGACCAGCGCTACCATAATCAGGAGGGAACTTGCTCTTTTCATGATCGTTAAAGGTTTTGGATAAAGGAAGCCATTTCCGGAACCCGCTCGCGGGCTGAGCAGAACAGCTTCCACTGCGCACGGGTGCGCACGAGGTTGTGTTCCGGGTACTTGATCTTGTAATAAGTGTCCCCGTTCAGGTAGTCGGCCAGGAAGCGGACAGCCTGCATATAGGGGAACAGCGTAGCGGCGAAAGGCAGGTTCTCGCGCTCCACGGGCGTGAGGAACACGCCGGCCGAGGAGAGATAGCCCCGGGCGAATGCCCGGAAAATCTCCATGTTGAACGACACGTTGCCGAGGTCGGGATCGTCCTCGGCGCCGGAGTTCGCCGCCGTGCGGAGGAAATCGCCGAAATCTGAGAAGACGAACGAAGGCATCACCGTGTCGAGGTCGATGACGCAGAGGATGTTGCCGTCACGGTCGAACAGCATGTTGTTGACCTTCGTGTCGCAGTGGCAGATACGCTTGGGCAGGACGCCCGCGCGGTAGAGCTGCTCGCCGCGGCACATGTCCGTCTCGAGAGCCATGATGTCGGCCACGAGGGCGCTGACCGCAGGGTCGGCCATGCGGCCGACGCGGTCAGCCGCCACGGCTTCTCGCAGCTGACGCGCGCGAAGCTCCATATTGTGGAAGTCGGGAATCGGCTCGCCGAGCCGGTCGGGCAGGTCGGCGAGCATGGCCTCGAAGCGGCCGAACGCCTCGCCGGCGTAGCCCGCATACGCAGGCGTCACGGCCTCGTAGGTCAACGCGTCCCGGATGAAAACCGAGACGCGCCACCACTCGCGGCCATCGGTCCAGTAGCTCCTGCCGGTGCTTCGCTCCGGCAGGAACCGCAACACCTTGCGGTCGAGCTCCCGCTCGCCCGCCGCCTCCAGCTTCCGGCGAATGTGCCGCGTCACGCAGTCGATATTGTGCTGCAGCTGGTCCACATCCTGGAAGATGGCCTGGTTGATGCGCTGGAGCACGTAGTCTTCGGGGCCGTCGGTCACGACGTGGAACGTGTCGTTGATCAGGCCGTTGCCGAGCGGGACAATGTCCTGCACCGCGCTCGTCACGGCGAAGTGCTCCACAATCTGTTTCAGTCTTTCATCCATAAGGCTACTCCTCCGCCAGCGCATAGCTGAACCCCTCGACGCGGTTCCACGCGCCACGGGTGAAGTCGGGCACCGCCACGGGCATCGAGCCGTTCTCGAGCGACAGGCGCGAGAGCGGCGCCACGCTGCACCACTCGGCCAGATCATAGACATCCATGTCGAGCGGCAGGCCGTGGCGCAGGCAGTACACCAGGCGGTAGTCCATAATGAAGTCCATGCCGCCATGGCCGCCCACTTCCTTGGCCACGCGCTCCAGTTCCTCCGTCAGGATAGTATTGCGATGTTCAGCCATCAGTGCATCGAGTGCTTCGCCGCTGAGGGTCTTTTCTCGCTTCGCGCCTTCGCGGAAGCAGTACTGGCGCACCGGATACTTGGCGGCAAAGCCTTCTGTACCAACAACCTGGTACATACGGCTATACGGGCGCGGCGTCATCACGCAGTGCTCGATGAGCAGGGTCTTGCCTTTCTCGGTGCTGATCATCGTCGTGGTCTCGTCGCCGTTGGCGAAATCCGTCACGGCCGTACCGGCCCGCTCGGAGGCGAGCTTCGCGCCGTTGAACGAACGCGTGTCCATCGACACGAGCGTCGTCATCCGGTCGCCACGGTGGATACCGAGCACTTGGCAGACAGGGCCGATACCGTGGGTCGGATAGACATCGCCGCGGACCTTCTGGTTATAGTCGAGTCGCCAGTTGTTCCAGTATTCGTCCCAGTAGGGGTCGAGATTGTGGCAGTAGGCGCCTTCGACGTGGATGACCTCGCCGAAGAGGCCGCGCTGCGCCATCTCGAGGGTCGTCATTTCGAAGAAGTCATAGACGCAGTTCTCGAGCATCATGCAGTGGCGACGCGTCTTCTCGCACTGGTTAACCAGGCCCCAGATCTCGTCGAGATCGAGGGCCGCCGGGACCTCGATGGCCACGTGCTTGCCGCACTCCATGGCGTACATCGCTATGGGATAGTGGTTCAGCCAGTCGGTGCAGATATACACCAGGTCGACGTCGGCTTGCTCGCAGAGGCCTCTCCAGGCCTCCTGCTCGCCGCTATAGCTCCCCGTGGCCGCGGGCTTGCCCATCTTCGCGAGCGCCGCGGCGCTGGCCTCCACGCGGTCAGGCAGCAGGTCGCACAGCGCCGTGACCACGGCGCCGGGCACCAGCGACAGCCGTTCCACGGCGTCGCTGCCCCGCATCCCGAGCCCCACCACGCCGATGCGCACCGTCTCCAGCGGCTCCGCCGTCAGGCCGATTACATCGGCCTGCCCCGCCGGCCGTGCCGGCACTTTCGTTTCAAGAATACCCGCGGCCGGCTTCCGTGCGCAGCCGGAAAAGAAAAGGATTGACACCAGAAGTGTTGCGCCCGTAACGGCGCCCAGAAGCTTTTTCATAATCGTTTGTGAGATGATCTTCACAAATATACTCAATCTTCTTCTTCCGAGTTTTCCGCTCAACAAAAAAAGCAGCCCT
>Ga0310696_10008901_pt1 | contig 11660 bp, 8 predicted proteins | sample AusTroGonzalo_MG_4_FD_203885 | JGI IMG/M metagenome (GOLD analysis project Ga0310696, IMG submission 203885) | Bovine rumen microbial communities from tropical cattle in Woodstock, Queensland, Australia - Gonzalo_02 (v2) (version 2) | ecosystem: Host-associated > Mammals > Digestive system >...
CTCGACGTCGCCGAAAATGACGAACGCGCCGATCTTCAGCTTGTCGCTGATCGGGCAAAGCGGGAGATCTCTCTCGAGCCCTGCGACTTTGATTTTATAAAATTCTTTCATTTTTTGCCTCCCGTAATACATATTACATTCTAATTTTATATCCAAACGGCAAAAATGTCAATCAAAAATGCGCGAAAAAGCAGAAAGTCGCCGCTTTTTGAAAAAATAATCTTGCATTTTCGGGTGGATAGTGATATACTACGTCTGTATAATCGAAAAAGCGATGAAAAAGCGGCGATTTTGCGCGCGTTCCCGTTTCAGAGACCGTTCGCCTTTGGCTGAAAGCGACGGCGGGGAAGCAAGATCTGCCTTTCACTTTGGAGCTTCGGGCCGCGTGCCCGCGTTTGCCGCGTTAAGGTAAGAGAGCCCGATGTTTGTCGGGAATTTGGGTGGTACCGCGGAGATCCTTCGTCCCATTAGGGAGGAAGGGTCTTTTTATTTTATAAAAAGACACCCTTGTGAAAGGGGAACGGTGTACTTTTCTTATGTACCCTTTTTCTGTCATTGCGAGGGCGCTTGCGCCCGTGGCAATCTCCCGAAAATGAGGTTGCTCTTGCCGCAAGAAGAACGATGTACTTTTCTTGCTCGCGCAAGAAAAGATACCAAAAGAAGCGCGCGAGCGTGCCGCTCGATCGCTTTGTGAGCTGTGTGCAAGCAGAAAATGTAGCGGCGTTTGCTCCCCGCACGTAATTTGTCGCTACACTCCAAATGTACGGCGGAACCCCGCAAAGGTGGCGTCCACATCAAGCCGGAGCACGCGCTGCCGGCAGCGCGGATCAATGCGGCGCTGTACTGCACAGACGTGTCTCTTGTAGGGGCGGCCCTGTGTGGCCGCCCGAAAGGCTCTCCCTTGGGAGAGCTCCCGAGCCGACGGGTTCCCGCGTGCGAGCAACGCGAACACGTGGGGTTCGGGCGTGGCGAGGGTGAGAGGGTGTATAATGGCGCGCAAGGGCGGTAGCCCTCTGTCAGCGGAGCTGACATCTCCCGCCGAACACGGGAGAGAAAAGCAAATCGAAAAAATAAAAAACATCACATACATCAAAGGAGAACAACATGAAAGAGATCATCGAAAAGCTGAGGGCGACGGCGCTCGAAGAGCTCGCGAAATGCGACGACATCGAAGCGCTCCGCATCAAATATCTCGGCAAAAAGGGCGAGCTGACCGCGCTCCTTCGCGGAATGGGCAGCGTCTCGCCCGAAGAGCGCCCGAAGATCGGACAGCTCGTCAACGAAGTGCGCGAAACGATAGAAAGCGCCATCGAACAAAAGAAAAACGACCTTTCGTCAAAGGCGCTCGAAGCGAAGCTCCGCGCGCAGAAGATCGACGTCACCGTCCCGGGCAAAGAGATACCCGTCGGCCGCCGTCACCCGCTCGCGCAGACGGAAAAAACGATGCGCGACGTGTTCGTCGGGCTCGGCTTCACCGTCGCCGAGGGACCCGAGGTCGAATACGACTACTACAATTTCGAGGCGCTGAACCTCCCGAAGAACCACCCCGCGCGCGACACGCAGGACACGTTCTACATCACCGACAACATCCTGCTCCGCTCGCAGACGTCGCCTGTTCAGGTGCGCGTCATGGAAAAGCAGAAACCGCCGATCCGCATTATCTCCCCCGGCCGCGTCTACCGCGCCGACCCCGCCGACGCTTCCCACTCGCCGATCTTCCATCAGCTTGAGGGACTTTGCGTCGACCGTGGCATCACGATGAGCGATCTCAAAGGCGTGCTCGAGCTGTTCGCGAAAAAGATGTTCGGCGAGAACACGCGCGTGCGCTTCCGCCCGCACCACTTCCCGTTCACGGAGCCGAGCGCCGAAGTCGACGTTTCGTGCTTTGTCTGCGGCGGCAAGGGCTGCCGTCTGTGCAAGGGCGAGGGCTGGATCGAGATCCTCGGCGCCGGCATGGTGCACCCGTTCGTCCTCTCGAACTGCGACATCGACCCCGAAGTTTATTCCGGCTTTGCGTTCGGCGTCGGCATCGAGAGAGTGGCGATGATCACGCTCGGCATCGACGACATGCGTCTGCTCTACGAAAACGACGAGAGATTCCTCTCGCAGTTTTAAGGAGGTGTTATAATGGTACTTTCAAGAAATTGGCTTCGTGACTTTGTCGACACGAGCGACATCAACATAAAAGATTTCTGCGACAGAATGACCGACACCGGCTCGAAAGTCGAGGGATACGAGATCATCGGCTCCGAGATCGACAACATCCGCGTCGGACTCATCAAAAAAATCGAACAGCATCCGGACGCTGAGCGCCTTGTGATCTGCCAGGTCGACTGCGGCGAAAAGACGCTCCAGATCGTCACGGCGGCGAAAAACGTATATGAGGGCGCGTACGTCCCCGTTTGCTATTGCCCCGCGGACGAAAAGAGAGTTACAAAACTCGCGGACGGCACCGAGATCAAAACGGGCAAGCTCCGCGGCGTCGTCAGCGAGGGCATGTTCTGCTCGATCGCCGAGCTCGGCCTGACGACTCACGACATGCCCACCGCGCCGACCGACGGCATCCTCATTCTGAACGAATATAACCCGACGGCGGGGCAGGACATAAAAGACCTGCTCATGATGAACGACGAAGCCGTCGAATTCGAGATCACGCCGAACCGCCCCGACTGTCTTTCCGTCATCGGCCTTGCACGCGAGGCGGCGGCGAGCTTTGAAAGAAAGCTCACGCTGAAAGACCCCGTCGTCAAAGAAGCGGGCGACGACATCAAAAATTACCTTTCCGTCAAGATATCCGACAATGAAAAATGCTTCCGCTACAGCTCGCGCGTCGTGAAGAACGTCAAGATCGCGCCGTCGCCGCTGTGGATGAGGATGCGCCTGCGCGCATCGGGCGTCCGCCCCATAAACAACATCGTCGACATCACAAACTACGTCATGCTCGAATACGGCCAGCCGATGCACGCTTTCGACTATGCGTGCCTCGACGGCAGCGCCATCGACGTGCGCACGGCGGCACAGGATGAAGTTTTCTACACCCTCGACGATCAGGAAAGAAAGCTCTCGCCCGACATGCTCGTTATCGCCGACGCGAAAAAACCCGTCGCGATCGCGGGCGTCATGGGCGGACAGAACAGTGAGATCAAGGACGACACGAAGACGGTCGTCTTCGAGTCCGCGATGTTCCTCGGCTCATCCGTCAGGATCACGGCGAAAAAGCTCGGCATGAGAACGGAATCGTCGTCGCGCTTTGAAAAGGGCCTCGACTCCGAGGGCACCGTCGCCGCGCTCGAGCGCGCGTGCGAACTCGTCAACCTGCTCGGCGCGGGCGACGTCGTGAGCGGAATGATCGACGTTTACCCCGTCAAAAAAGAAGTCGCGACGGTCAAATTTGAGCCGAAGCGCATCAACGAATTCCTCGGCTTCGACCTCTCGCGCGGCGAGATGGAAAAGATTTTGAAGTCGCTCTACTTCAAGATCGCGCTCGACAAGATAATCGTTCCGTCGTACCGCGACGACGTGAGATGCATGAACGACGTCGCAGAAGAGGTCGTCCGCATTTACGGATACAACAAGATCGAGTCGTCGAGCGTCGTTTCGGCGATGACGCAGGGCGGTCTTACCGACAAACAGAAATTCCGCGAGAGAGTTCACGAGCTGCTTTGCGGCGCGGGACTCGACGAGATATACACGTTCTCGTTCATGTCGTCGAAGCTCTACGACAAAGCGGGGCTCGCGAAGGACGATCCGAGACGTAAGTCGCTCGAGATCATGAACCCGTTCGGCGAGGACACGAAGACGATCCGCACGACGGCGCTCCCGTCGATGCTCGAAGTGCTCGAAACGAACTGTTCTCGCAGCGTGCCGAGCGCGGCGCTTTACGAGCTCGGCAAGGTGTTCATCCCGCAGGAGGGCGTTGTCACCAACACGCACGGGCTCGAGGGCTCACTCCCCGATGAAAGACAGCACATAACGCTCGGACTTTACAAGGCGGGCGACTTCTACGACATGAAGGGCATCATCGAAAACGTGCTCGAACACGCGGGCATCATCGGCAAATACGTCGCTAACACGACCGATCCGACGTATCACCCGGGCCGCTGCGCCGACGTTCTGACCGAGGACGGCAAGTACATCGGCACGTTCGGCGAGCTGCACCCGACGGTTGCGAAGAATTACACGTTCGACGCGCCGGTTTACGTCGGCGAGCTCGATTTTGAGACGATCTATGAATGCTCAAATACGAAGCGTGTCTACCATCAGTTGCCGAAGTTCCCGGCGGTGACGAGAGACTTCTCGTTCGTCTGCGACGAGGGACTTGAAGTCGGCGCGATCGAGGACGCGATGAAAAAGAGCAACGTCTCCTCTCTCGAAAGCATAAAACTGTTCGACGTTTACCGCGGCGAGAAGCTCGGCGAGGGCAAAAAGAGCGTTTCGTTCAGCGTTTCGCTCCGCGCAAAAGACCGCACGCTGACCGTCGAAGAGGCGGACAAGTATGTCAAGAAGATACTTGATTCCGTTGAAAAAGTCTGCGGAATTACGATAAGACAATAAGAAAAAAGCGCCCAAGGGCGCTTTTTCTTTTGAAAGCCTTCTCCATTCCCCCTCAAGGGAAGCCTTTTTTGCATTTTTCTCTCATTTCCGCGCACAATAAGAAAAAACGCGGAGGGAAAAATGATCTATCTCAAAGCGGCGGGGAAGGCGCTCGTTTCGGTCGTCGTCCTGTTTTTGCTTACGAAAATGATGGGGCGGCGGCAGGTGTCGCAGCTGTCGCTCTTCGACTACGTCAACGGCATTTCTTTCGGCTCGATCGCCGCCGAGATCGCCATATCGAAAGACGACGAAGACATCCTCGTCGGCATTGTGGCGATGGCGATATACACAGCGGTGGCGCTGATTTTCGACTTTCTCAGCAACCGCTCGATCCGCCTGCGCCGCTTTTTCGAGGGGGTGCCGATCGTGCTTATCGAAAACGGCAAAATATACGAAAAGAACTTCGCGAAAGCGAAGATCGATATAAATGAATTTCTTATGTCGTGCCGCAAGGAGGGATATTTCGACCTCTCGAGCGTTCAGACGGCGATCTTCGAGCCGAACGGGATGCTGAGCATTTTGAAAAAACAAAACGCAAAGCCGGACGACGTGAAAAACGTTCCCGCCGTCGCCGTCCTCGACGGAAAGATCATGGAAAAGAACGTTTTGGGCGTCGGGTTTACGCGGGAATACGTCGAAAAAACGCTTGTGTCTCGCGGATATTCGCTCCCCGACGTGTTTTTCGCGTCGCTGAAAGACGACGGCACGCTCGACGTTTTCACAAAAACGGGAGTGTTCCCGAAGGACATTCTCGAATAAAAAGGCTTCCCCTGACGGAGAAGCTGTCATGCTTGCATGACTGATGAGGAGATAACGCGCAGCCGTGTTTTTACGTAATCTCCTCATCCGCCTCGTTTCACTCGGCACCTTCTCCGTCAAGAGAAGGCTATTTTCTCTCCCGCGTTTAGCGGGAGAGTACCGCGCGCGGCGCGGGGAGAGGGCTCCGCCCCGTGCCCCATCGTATCCCCTCTCTGTCGGCGTTGCCGACACCTCTCCCATTGGGAGAGGAAAAAACATGTTGATTTGTCGAAAAAAACGTGATATACTGAAATTACAGAACAAATTAAACTGTTTTTCAAAAGAAAGGGAAAAAGTATGTACACAACAAGCGCCGCAAATGCATTGAAAGTAATTGGTTTAATAATAATTGTTGCAGGGTTTATTATAGGAATTGTGCTTTGGATTACTTTTGGATCATTTTGGTATTTCCTTGCTACGGCTATAGGGGGAATTATTTCAGGAACGTTGTTTTTAGGACTTAGTGAACTTATTGAGTTTTCTGCAAATCAAGTCATGTATCAAAAACAAATAGATCTTAACTTAAAGGTTTTGAAAGACAGCCTACATAAAATTGAAAAGAACTCCGATGTTTCAACGGAAGAAATAAAAAAAGTCAATGAGATGTTAAAACAAAATCAAGAAAAATAAGCAACAAAAACCCCCGCCCAAGCGGGGGTTTTCTTTATTTCACCAAAAGTTCCGCGATCTGCACGGGGTTCGTCGCCGCGCCCTTGCGGACCTGATCGCCGCAGCACCAAAGAGAGAGCCCGCCGCCCGTTATGTCGCGGCGCACCCTGCCGACGATTACGAGGTCCTGGTCCGACGTGTCGAGCGGCATCGGGTAGATCTTCTTTTCCGGCTCGTCGACAAGGCGGCAGCCGGCCGCTTTTGATATCGCGTCCTTTGCATCCTCGACCGTCAGATACTTTTCCGTGTTCAGCGTGATCGAGATCGAGTGGCTCCTGACAACAGGCACGCGCACGCATGTGCATCCGACGAGCAGGTCGGGCAGGTGCATGATCTTTCGCCCCTCGTTCTGCATTTTCATTTCCTCGGTCGTGTAGCCGTTGTCGAGAAAATCGCCGATCTGCGGGATGAGGTTGAACGCTATCTGATACGGAAAAACCTTCGGCTCGATCGGCTCGCCTTTGGCGAGCGCCTCGACCTCGGTTTCAAGCTCGATAGGGCCGCCGGCGCCCGCGCCTGACACCGCCTGATACGTCGAAACGGTCATTTTCGTTATCGGTGAGAGTTTGTTTATCGCGTTCACCGCGACGAGCGCGATGATCGTCGAGCAGTTCGGATTCGAGATGATGCCGTGATGGCCGAGCGCGTCTTCGGGGTTGATCTCCGGCACGACGAGCGGGACGCTCGGGTCCATTCTGAACGCGCTCGAGTTGTCGACGAACACGGCGCCCGCTTCGACGATGCTTTTCGCGTACGTCTTGGCGACGGGATTCGGCGACGCGCCGAGCACGATGTCGCACCCGGAAAAAGCCGCGTCGGTGACTTCTTTCACCTCGACGTCCTCGCCCCTGAATTTCAATGTCTTCCCCGCGCTTTTCGCGCTGGCGAGCGGCAAAAGCTCGCCGACGGGGAAGTTTCTCTCTTCAAGCACTTTTATCATCTCGCGCCCGACGGCGCCCGTTGCGCCGAGAACGGCGACCTTATACTGTTTCATAAAAGTTTTCCTTTCAGATGTGTATACTCAGTAATATGCAAAAGTCAAAATCTTGTTCAGATGAGCCCGCCGGCGCAGAGCCCGTCATAGAGCAGGGCGATCGCTTTTTCGTGATCCGCTTCCGCGATGCCGACGATTATCGTCAGCTCGTCGGGCGCCTGCGACGTTAAGCGAATGTTGACGCCGTTTTCGCCGAGGATGCCGAAAACAGTCGAGCATATCCCGACTTTTCCCGCCATGTTCCGTCCGACGACGGCGATCAGCGACAGCCCGCGTTCGAGCGTGACCGACGCGCCGAGCGTCGATTCGAGCTCGGATATGATCTGATACGCCGCGTTTTTCAGCTTCCCTTCTTCGACGATGACGCTGAGCATATCCATGCCGCTCGGCGTGTGCTCGATGCTGACGCCGTATTTTTCAAAGACGGAAAGGACTTTTCTTAGGAATCCGACCTCGCCCGACATGTGCTTTTTATGTACGTTGAACGAGATGAATCCCTTTTTGCCCGCGATGCCCGTGACGGCGGGGCCGCCCTCCGCTTCGCGCGTGATGATCGTGCCGCGGTTGTCGGGGTCCTCGGTGTTAAGTATGTTTATGTCGATGTCGGCTTCCTGCACGGGCAGCACGCTGTCCTCGTGGAGCACGTTCGCGCCCATGTATGACAGTTCGCGCAGTTCCTCGTACGTGATGCGCGAGATCGGTTTCGGATCGTGCGCGACGCGCGGATCGGCGGTAAAAATGCCTGATACGTCCGTCCAGTTTTCGTATATCTCGGCGTCGAGGAATCGGGCGACGTACGCGCCCGTGATGTCCGAGCCGCCGCGCGAAAACAGGTTGATGTCGCCGTTCGGATACGCGCCGTAAAAGCCGGGAACAACGATCTTGCCGTACTTGTCAAAAGCCGATTTAAGTAGGCGGGCGCTCTCTTTTTCGTCGAGCGTGCCGTCGAAATTAAAGCGCATGACGTCGGCCGCGTCGACGAACGCAAAGCCGAGGAAGCTCGCCATCAGCTTTGCCGAAAAGTATTCGCCGCGACTGACGAGGAAATTCTGATCCGTCGTCTTCGAGAACGATCCCGCGAGCGCGTCGAGCTCGCCCTCTACGTCGTATTCGAGGGAAAGCGCCGTTTTGATCTCGGCAAAGCGGGATTTTATCGCCGCGAAGATCGTCTCGTCCGGCACTCCGTATTTAAGGTGCCCGCCGAGCGTGTAAAGAAGATCGGTGATCTTGTTGTCAGAGGATTTTCTCTTTCCCGGCGCGGAAACGACGACGACGCGGCGCCGCCCGTCCTTTTCGATTATTTTTTTGACTTTTTCGAACTGTGCGGAATCGGCAAGTGACGTTCCGCCGAATTTCGTTACTATCATGATTTTTCTCCGTTTATCAAATATCGCATGTTACAAGATCGTCAAAGCTCTCGCGTCTGACGGCGAGGCGGTCGACGCCGCCCTTTATCATTACGACGGGCGGGCGCGCCACGCGGTTGTAGTTCGACGCCATCGAGTAGTTGTAAGCGCCCGTGACGAGCACGGCGAGCGTATCTCCGCGGCGCGGACGCGGGATCTTCACGTTTTCCTGAATGAGATCGCCGCTTTCACAGCATCTTCCGCCGACGGTGCAGGTATAGTCGCACGCTTTGTCGGCGTGATTAGCAAGGATCACGGTGTACGCCGACTGATACAGCGTGTAGCGCGGGTTGTCCGTCATGCCGCCGTCGATCGAAACGTAGTTTTTCAGCCCCTCGATCTCCTTGACGGAGCCGACGGTGTAGAGCGTCATGCCCGCGTCGGCGACGATGCTGCGCCCCGGCTCGAGCAGAACGGCGGGCGCTTTGATATTTTTGGCTTTGCAGTCGCCGTCAAGCCGCGCGCCGATGACTTTGATGTTTTCCGTGATCGATATTTCGGGGTCGGACGCGACGTATCGCACGCCGAAGCCGCCGCCGAGATTCAAGTATTTCGGCTCGTAGCCGTATTTTTTTTTCATTTTCGCGATGAAGTCGGTCATTATGTCGACGGCGGCGATGTACGGCTCCGTCTCGAATATCTGCGAGCCGATGTGGCAGTGGAAGCCGCAGAGTTCGACGTTTCCGAGCGACAGCGCGAGGCGCGTCATGCGCTCCGCAAGCCCCGTGCCGATCGCCGAGCCGAACTTTGAGTCGACGCCGCCGGTGCTGATCTTTTTGTGCGTGTGCGGGTCGATGCCGGGGGTGAGGCGGAGCAGGATCTTCTGCGTCACGCCCGCGTTTTTCGCCTCCGCGTCAACGCCGAGAAGTTCCTCCTCGCCGTCGACGATGAAATATCCTATGCCCGCTTTTATCGCGTAGCCGATGTCAAAATCCGTCTTGTTGTTGCCGTGGAAGAACGCGCGCGACATGTCAAATCCCGCCGCCGCGGCCGTGTACAGCTCGCCCGGCGAAACGATGTCGGTGCCCATGCCCTCCGAGCCGACGACGCGGTAGATCTCCTTGAAGCTCAGCGCCTTCGACGCAAAAAGCGGGAAAGACCCGTCGGGGAGATATTTTTTCATCGCCGAAACATACTCGCGGCAGCGCGCGCGCACGCGGTCCTCATCGACAAAAAGCGAGGGCGTGCCGTACTTTTCGGAAAGATACGACGTGTCGACGCCTGCAAAATACAGGTGTCCGTTTGTGCCTAAGGTGACGTTTGAGTGAATGAATTTTTCGCTCATTTTTGACTTCCTTTCGTGTTTTACAGTACCGTTTCGAGTCGGCGCACCGCTTCAAGCGTGTCCTCTCTCGATCCGAACGACGTCAGGCGGAAATAGCCCTGCCCGTTTTTGCCGAAGCCCTCGCCCGGCGTGCCGACGACCTGAACGGTGTCGAGCAGTTTATCGAAAAACTCCCACGACGAAAGTCCGCTGGGGCATTTCATCCAGATGTACGGCGCGGAAATGCCGCCCGTGAAGTATATTCCTTTTTTCGTTAATAGCTCCGAAATGATCTTTGCGTTTTCCATGTAGTAGCCGACAAGACCGCGGCACTCCTCAAATCCCTTGTCGGAAAGCGCCGCCGCGGCGCCGCGCTGGACGATGTACGGCACGCCGTTGAATTTCGTCGCCTGCCGTCTTTCCCACATTTCGCCGACGCGAACGCCGCCGACCGCGAGTTCTTTCGGGATGACCGTCCACGAACAGCGAACGCCCGTAAAGCCCGCCGTTTTGGAGAACGAGCATATCTCGATCGCGCATTCGCGCGCGCCGTCGATCTCGAATATCGAATGCGGCAGATCGCCCGTGATGTACGCTTCGTACGCCGAGTCGAAAACGATGAGCGAGCCCGTCTTTTTTGCAAAATCGACCCACTTTTTGAGGCCCTTACGGTCGTACACCGCGCCAGTCGGATTGTTCGGCGAGCAGAGGTAGATTATCGCGCCGTCGGCCGTAATGCCGTCGGGGGACGGCAGAAAGCCGTTTTCCTTTGTGCCGGAAATAAACGAAATGTCGTTGCCCGCCATAACGTTCGCGTCAAAGTAAACGGGGTAGACGGGGTCGACGATAAAGACGGGATTTTTCCCGAAAATGTCGTTGATGTTGCCGGCGTCGCTCTTCGCGCCGTCGGAAACGTAAATTTCACTTGTTTCGAGCTTCACGCCGTAGCGGGCGTAGTGGTGCGCGATCGCGTCGAGCAGAAAATCGTAGCCGTAATAGGGAGGATATCCCCGGAACGTCTCTTTTTTGCCCATTTGGGCGACGGCTTTTGCCATCGCGTCCGTCACCGACGGGGTGAGCGGGAGCGTCACGTCGCCGATGCCGAGCCTGACGACTCTTTTTTCCGGATGCGCCGCCGAATATTCCGCGACGCGCTTCGCTATCTCGGAAAAGAGGTAGTTTTTCGTGAGATTGTTATAGTTTTCGTTAAGTTTTATCTTCATATTCGTAAACTCCTTCGTAGACCTTCGTCGCGCTGCCCGTCATTTTCACTTTCATGTCGCGCGAAACGGTGATATTAAGGTCGCCGCCGATCAGCTTTACCGTTATCGGCGAGCCGTAATCGCAGTGGCCGCAGAGGATCGCCGCGACGGCCGTGGCGCAAGCGCCCGTGCCGCAGGCGTACGTTTCGCCGCTCCCGCGCTCCCAAACGCGCATTTTGATCGTCGATTTGTCGATTATCTCGGCAAATTCAGTATTGACGCGCTCGGGGAACATCGGATCGAACTCGAATTTCGGGCCGATCTTCTCGATCTCGATCGCGTCTGTGTCGTCGACGAACGTGACGGCGTGCGGATTTCCCATCGAAACGCACGTGATTTTGTATTCCTTGCCGCCGACGGTGACCGGCGCGTTAACGACGATGTTCGTCTTTGCGATAACGGGGATGTTTTTCGCCTTGACGTCGGCTTTGCCCATATCGACGGTGACGGTGTCGACTTTGCCGTTTTTAAGGTGCAGGGAGAGGTGTTTTATGCCGCTCAGCGTCTCGATGTCGAGCTCGGTTTTATCGGAAAGGCCGTAATCGTGGACGAATTTGCCGACGCAGCGGATGCCGTTGCCGCACATTTTGCCTTCGCTCCCGTCGAGGTTGAACATTCTCATTTTCGCGTCGGCGACGTCCGAACGGCAGACCATGATGAGCCCGTCGGAGCCT
>Ga0310696_10008902_pt1 | contig 11659 bp, 8 predicted proteins | sample AusTroGonzalo_MG_4_FD_203885 | JGI IMG/M metagenome (GOLD analysis project Ga0310696, IMG submission 203885) | Bovine rumen microbial communities from tropical cattle in Woodstock, Queensland, Australia - Gonzalo_02 (v2) (version 2) | ecosystem: Host-associated > Mammals > Digestive system >...
GAGGCTGTTGATGCGCGTTAGGATTCTTACATCCGCTCACAACGATCTTGTGGATGGCTACTGGTTCTATGAGCGCCAGTGCGAGGGGCTTGGCGACTATTTTACAGACACGCTTTACGGAGAAATCGAATCGCTCTCCCTTTATGCTGGAATACATCCACGCCGTCTTGACTTCTTCCGTGCTTTGTCGCGCAAGTTTCCTTATTCCATCTACTACGAAATAGAGGAAGGGGAGGCACGGGTTTACGGCGTTCTCGACAACAGGCGCGACCCCAATTGGATTTACAACCATCTGCAAGAATCAAGAGACATAAGCAGATAGGTGATTAGCGATTCGGTAGCGCTTGGAATAACCCTTTTTCGGAAGCCGCGTGGCGGAACTGCGCGGAATTTGGTATAATCTACCTTTTAAAGCGAGGAATGGCACAATGGTAGACAAGAAATGGCTCAGCAGGCAGGCCGAGAAAGTGCGCAAGGCCGACTACATCGACCCCGCGCTGTACGCGAAGTACGGCGTGAAGAGGGGGCTCAGGAACGACAACGGGTCCGGCGTCCTTGTCGGGCTCACCACGATAGGAAACGTCCATGGCTACGTCATGGACGAGGGCGAGCGCAAGGCGATTCCGGGCGCGCTATACTACCGCGGGATAGATGTCGGGGAGATCGTCAGGGCCGACAAGCGCGAGCACCGGTTCGGGTACGAGGAGACGGCCTACCTCCTGCTCTTCGGGGAGCTTCCCACCGCCCGCGAGCTGGTGGACTGGAAGAACCGCATAGGCGCCGCGCGCAAGCTTTCCGACGGGTTCAAGGAGAACGCGATAATGAAGAACCCGCCCAGGGACATAATGAACGCGCTCGCAAGGGCCGTCCTGTTCGCGTACGCCTTCGACCCCGACGGCACGCCGGACGACCTTTCCATCACCAAGTGCCTGGAGCAGTCCGTCGACCTCATCGGCTCCATGCCGACGATGGCGGCGTACGCGTACCAGGCCAAGGTGCACTACCACGACGGCGGCTCGCTGATGATCCGCAACCCCGACCCCGGCAAGTCGACGGCGGAGAACATACTCATGCTCACGCGCGAGGACGGCAGGTACTCGAAGCTCGAGGCGGAGACGCTCGACCTCGCGCTCATCCTCCACGCGGAGCACGGCGGCGGCAACAACTCCTCTTTCACGACCCATGTCGTGACGTCGGCCCATTCGGACATCTATTCGTCCGTCGCCGCGTCGATACTCTCGCTCAAGGGGGCCAGGCACGGCGGCGCGAACCTCAAGGTCATGCGCCAGATGTCCGAGATCATGCGCTGCGTCGAGGGGTGGAACAAGGACGCGAACGTCGTCCGCTACCTTGAGAAGGTCGCCGACAAGAAGGCCGGCGACCGCACGGGGCTCATATACGGGCTCGGGCACGCGGTCTACACGATATCCGATCCGCGCGCCCAGATGCTCAAGGAGAAGGCCCGCGTCCTCGCGCGCGAAAAGGGGCGCGAGGAGGAGATGCGCCTCTTCGAGGCGATTGAGCGCCTCGGTCCCGCGATAGTGAAGTCGCGCCATCCGCGCGCCGAGGACGTCTGCGCGAACGTCGACCTCTATTCCGGGTTCGTGTACGACATGCTCGGCATTCCCATGGACCTCTACACTCCGCTCTTCGCCATAGCCCGCTGCGTGAGCTGGTGCGCGCACAGGATGGAGGAGCTGGTCAACGAGGGCCCGATAATCCGTCCGGCGTACAAGCCGATATACCGTCCGCGCCAGTACGTCAGGCTCAAGGACAGGTGACGTTCGCGTCGGCAAGGGGGGCGTAGCTGCATGTTCGGACTGTTCAGGAGGAGCGGCGTCGGCGTCGACGTGGCCTCGTTCAGCGAGTGCGGGCCCGTGCGTTCCGAGAACCAGGACCATTTCTTCGCGGACAGGCGTTCGCTCGTTTTCTGCGTGGCGGACGGCATGGGCGGCGGAGAGGGCGGGGGCAAGGCCAGCGAGATGGTCTGCGACGAGGTGTCGTCCGCGGCGTCCTGCAAGGGCGGCTTCCTCGAGCGCGCGAGGGAGGTCGACGAGGCGGTGCGCCGCGCCGACCGCAAGGTGAAGCTGTACGCCGAGAAGGCGGGCTTCAGCCAGATGGGCTCGACGGCCACGGTGTTCGTCGTTGAGGGCGAAGGGGCGCGGAGGGCGGTCGTCGGCAACATCGGCGACAGCAGGCTGTACCGCCTCAGGGACGGCGAGCTTTCCGTGCTGACGCGCGACCACACGGTGGAGAACGAGCTTGCCGGGCGTTCCGGCCCTGGGGCGGGGCGGGCGGCGTTCGCCCGGCGCATGTCCGCCCTCGCGCATGTCCTGACGCGCGCCGTGGGCGTCGGCGAGGAGGCGACGCTGGACTGGCGCAAGGTGGACGTCCGCGCCGGGGACGTGTACATGCTGTGTTCGGACGGAGTGTACGGATACGTGAGGCCGTCCGACCTGAGGGACGCCCTGGCGCACAGGGGCGACGCCGCCAGGATGTCCGCGAGGGTGAGGCGGCTCGTCGCGGCGGGCGGGGCGCACGACAACTACACGGCCGTCATCGTCAAAATCGGGGACTTGGCCTGAATTTCTGCATCAAGGGGAGGGGAGAGAAATGGAGGACGGTGTTCTTGGCGAGTACATGGCGCTTCTGCGCTACGAGTCCGTCGGCGCGGACCCGGCGCACCTGCGCGACTGCGTGTCGTGCGCCTCGTGGCTTCGGAAGTGGCTCGGCGCGCTCGGCTTCGAAGCGGAGCTCCTGTACCCGGAGTGGGAAAACGGCGCGCCGCCTCCGCCCCCGGTCCTCTTCGCCGAGCGACGTGGCTGCGAAGGCGCGACGACGGTCCTCGTGTACGGACACTACGACGTGCAGCCGGCGGATCCGCTCGCCGAGTGGAGCACGCCGCCGTTCGAGCCGACCGTGGCGGACGGAAGGGTCTACTGCCGCGGCGCGAACGACGACAAGGGGCAGATGTTCGCGCTTCTCTGCGGCATCAGGGACTACCTCTCGTCGGAGGGGCCCAAGCTCGGAATAAAGATCGTGCTGGACGGGCAGGAGGAGTCCGGCAGCGGCGCGCTGACCGCCCTCGCGCCCGCGATGCGCCGCCGCCTGGCGGCGGACGTCATGCTCGTCTGCGACACTTCGGCCGCGCCAGGACTGCGTCCGGCGATCGTCGCGGGGCTTCGCGGCGTCGCGCACTTCACCCTGCGCCTCTCTGGGCCCGCCCGCGACCTGCATTCGGGGGAGTACGGCGGAATCGCCCCGAACCCAGCGCAGGGCCTCGCGGAGCTTCTCGCGAGCCTGCACCATCCGGACGGCTCGATCGCCGTGGCCGGCTTCCGCGACGGCATCGAGCCGCCGTCGCACGACGAGCTCGCCGCCGCCGAGGCGGGGACGCCGTCCGAGGCGGACTTCGCCGCCGACATCGGATGCGACCCGGCGGGCGGGCAGATGGGCAAGACGATTGCGCAGCGCGGGTCGTTCGAGCCGACGATAGAGGTCAACGGAATCCATTCCGGCTACGGTGGCCCGGGGGCCAAGACGGTGATCCCGCGCGAGGCGGTCGCGAAGATGTCGATGCGCCTCGTCCCGGGGCAGTCCCCGCGCGGCGCGTTCGCCGCGGTCAGGACGCACCTCGAGGACAGGTGCCCGAAGGGGATGAAGCTCTCCTTCGAGGAGGTGAACTACGGGACGGCCGCGTTCAGGCTTCCGCTCGCGTCGCCGGTGTTCCGCCTGGCTGCGGACGTCCTGTCCGAAATGGACCCGCGCGGCGCGTTGTTCCAGTGGGACGGCGCGTCGATTCCGGTGCTGTCCGTCCTGCGCGAGGCGTCCGGCGCGGCCCCGCTCATAGTCGGCTGGGGCCAGGCCGGGGACAGGATACACTCCCCGAACGAAAGCTACTCCTTCGAGCAGTTCGACAAGGCGCGCGAATGGGCGCGGCGGATTCTCTCCGCGCTGTGACGACATGGCCGAGCTCGCGAAGATACGGATCGTGGAGGACGACGCGACTATACGCGCCCTCCTGGAGATGGCGCTGATCGGCGCGGGGTATTCCGACGTCGCCTCGTCGGCCCGGGGCGACGAAGGCCTTGAGGCGGTCCGCCGCGACAGGCCGGACCTCGTCCTCCTGGACGTGATGCTGCCGGGGCTTGACGGATTCACCATCGCGCGCCGCATACGCGAGTCGGACGACCTCGCCGCGACCCGGATCGTCATGCTTACGGCCAGGACCGAGAGCGAGGACATCGTGCGCGGACTTGAGTGCGGCGCGGACGACTATGTCACGAAGCCGTTCGACAGGAAGGTCCTCCTCGCGCGCGTCAGGGCCGTCCTGAGAAGGGGGCCGCCCGTCACCGAGGGCGTGGACTTCGACGGGCTTAGGGTCGACGAGCCTTCGCGCACGGCGACGCTGAACGGGAGGCCGCTCGACCTTACGCCAGGCGAGTTCGCATTGCTGGTCCGCCTTGTCGCGCACCGCGGCCGGGTGTTCGTCCGCCCTGCCGACGAGCGAACCGTGGACGTCCAGATCGCGAAGCTGCGCCAGAAGCTGGGCAGGTGGGCCGACCGCATCGAAACCGTCCGGGGCGTCGGCTACCGCGTGTCGCTTTGACCGCAGCCGCGCGGCATGACGTCCGCGCCGCGGCAGCCGTTTTGCGCAAGATGGCGGGGTGGAATGACCGGCCGTCAACTGCGTGCGGATATATGGTATAATACTGTCCGTGAGCTACATTGAGTTCCACAGATGGGTCCTGGCGGCGGTCCTCGCGATGGCGCGGATCGGCGCGGCGTTTGCCATCTGTCCGGCCCTGGCGGAGTCGATGATACCCGGCGTTGCGCGCCGGGCGGCCGTGCTTGCCTTCTCCTGCCTGGCGATTCCGTTCATACACGCGGGCATGCCGCCGGGGGAGCCCAACTACCTCGCCTTCGCCGCGGTCGCGTTCAAGGAGGCGGTCGTCGGCTTCCTCATCGGCTTCTTCGCCGCGACGCCGTTCTGGGTCGCGGAGAACGTCGGCAACTTCATCGACAACCAGCGCGGCGCCACGATGGGCGAGGTGTACTCGCCCCTCTCCGGCGCGCAGGTGTCGACGACGGGGATATTCTTCACGCAGATCGTGTCCACCCTCTTCTTCGTGAGCGGAGCCGTCCTAATCCTGCTCGGCGCGCTCTACAAGAGCTACTCCGTCTGGCCGGTGTTTTCGGAATGCATCGCGTTCGCCCCGGACGCGCCCGTCGGGATCCTGTCCCATCTGGACGGCATGATGAAGTCCACCGTGGTGATCTCCGCGCCCGTCATAATCGTCATGTTCCTGGCGACCATAGGGCTTGGGCTCGTCAACCGCACGGCGCCGCAGCTGAACGTGTTCTTCCTCTCCATGCCGGTGAAGTCCGCGCTTGGCGTGGCCATGCTCATAGTCTACCTTCCGTTCATCATGGACATGCTCATCTACACAAGGGACGACGCGATCCTGTCGCCGGTAATGTCGCTGATAGAGACATAGCAGGGGCGCCGCGACAATACCGCGCACTGGGTTGCGGCCGACGAATTGTTCGGCGTCCAGTTGACCTTGCCGAGGTTTTTTTGGTATACTAACCGTAAATTTCGGCGGCTCATCGGGTCGTACCGGTGGGTTTGTATTGATTTTTGACAGGACAGGAGGTTAGAGAAGATGGCCATGAACAGTCAGTTGCTGGCGGTTGTCCAGCATATTGAGAACGAGCGCGGCGTGAGTCGCGAAATCGTCTTGACGGCGATCGAGCAGGCGATCAGCCAGGCGGCGCGCAAGAACCGCGACGTGACGAACGACCTCAGGGTCGTGATTGACCGCAAGGACTTCTCGCTGCATGTGTTCGACACCCTTGTCGCGTCCGACGAGGACACCGGCCCCGGCTTCATCTCCATAGCGCGCGCCGTGCGCGCCAATCACGGCAAGCCGGTCAACGAGGGCGACACGATCGAGATCGAGATGCCCGCGTCGCGGCTCGGGCGCATTGCGGCGCAGATGTCGCGCCAGATGATAATGCAGAAGATACGCGAGGCGGAGCGCACGAACACCTTCTCCGAGTACAAGGACCGGGTCGGCGACATCGTGAGCGGGACTGTTTCGGCCGTTTCGCACCGCGACACGTACGTGACAGTCGGCAAGGTCGAGATGATCCTGCCGGCGAAGGAGCGCATCCCGACCGAGGACTACCAGGTCGGCGACCCCGTAAGGGCGATCGTGCTCAGGGTCGACCCGGAGGCGAAGGGCCCGAGCGTGGTGCTTTCGCGCGCCAGCGGGAAGTTCCTCGAGGCGCTGTTCAGGCTGGAGGTCAGCGAGATCGCCGACGGCGTCGTCGAGATCATGGGCGTGAGCCGCGACCCGGGCTACCGCGCCAAGCTGGCGGTGAGGACGTCCAACGAGAACGTCGACCCGGTAGGCGCCTGCGTCGGGCAGCGCGGCAGCAGGGTGAGGACGATCGTCAACGAGCTCTCCGGCGAGAAGATCGACATCGTCCGCTGGAACGAGGACATCCGCCAGTACGTCGCCCAGGCGCTCGCCCCCGCGAAGCTGGAGTCCATCGAGGTGGACCCCGTCGCGCCCAACACGGTGCATGTCGTAGCCCCCGCGGACCAGTATTCGCTCGCCATCGGCAAGCGCGGCCAGAACGTGCGACTTACCACGAAGCTGACTGGCTGGCACATCGAGGTGCGCAAGTCCATGGCGACGGCGTCGTTCGAGGACCAGAAGGCGGAGGCGATCAAGGACCTGGCCGAGACGCTTTCGGTGTCGACGGCGATCGCGACGCAGATGGCGGACGCCGGCTTCCTCTCGGTCGAGGGCATCGTCGGGGAGGACGAGGCTGGATTCATAGCCTCCACCGGGCTCGACGAGGTCACGGCGAAGGGCATATACGCCGCGGCGCGCGCCGTCGCCGAGCTCATGTCGCCCGGCGAGCATTCCGAAGAATCGTAGTTCTCAGTTTTTCGAATTTTCAACTTTTCAACCTTTCAACTTTTCAACTTCCGTCCATGAGAATCTACGAACTAGCCAAAGAAGCCGGCGTGACGAGCGCCGAGGTCCTCGAGGCGGCCGAGGCGGCCGGGTTAGAGGCGACGAGCGCGATCAGCTCCGTCGACGACGGCGAGGCCGAGGCGCTGAGGTCCGCGCTTTCGAAGGCGGCCAGGCGCGACCATGCCTCCTCCCGCGCCGCGAAGAAGAACCTCGCCGCGGAGCTGAACGCGAAGTTCTTCGCCGAGCAGAGGGCGAAGCTTGAGAAGCACCTCGCGATAGCGAAGGCCGCCGCGGAGGGGAATCCGGTCGTCGTAGAGCCGCCGCCGGCAGCCGCGGCGACTGCGCCGGCGGAGGCCGCGCCCAAGTCCGCTCCGGAGGCCGCGCAGGAGGCCGCGGGCGTCCAGCCCGGCGCCACTGCGGCCGCGGCGGCGAAGGCCGCGCCGGCAAGGCCGTCGCCGACGCCCATGCTGGCCAAGAAGCCGATAAAGGCCGTCAGCGCGGCGAAGACCGGACTTACCTCTACCGGCTTCAGGCCCGTGCAGCACTCCGCGCCCGCAAGGACCATATCCATTTCCGTCGCCGTGGCGCCGAAGCCCAAGCCGAAGCCTGCGCCGAAGGTGGACGACTTCGAGGACGACCGCGGGCGCAAGGGCAAGAAGGGCCGCGACGCCCAGAAGGCGTTCGAGAAGCAGCGCGGCGGCATGTCCCGCGTGGCGCAGGGCATCTCGCCGCAGGCGAGCCGGATCTCGGTCAACGAGGACGCGAAGGAGATATCCATCCGCGGCGCCGTGGTCGTGAAGGACCTGGCCGCGAAGCTCAACATCAAGCCGAACAGGCTTATCGCGGACCTCATGAGCCTCAAGATCCTGGCCTCGATAAACCAGAGGGTCGAGCCGGACGTGGCCACCAAGGTCGCCGAGAAGTACGGCTTCAAGGTCACCATAGAGCACGCGCGCGACAAGGCCGCCGCAAAGCCGGTCCTCAAGGCGATCGACGCGGACGACCTCATACCGGAGGATCCGCCTGAGACCCTCAGGCCGCGCGCCCCGGTCGTCACGTTCCTCGGGCACGTCGACCACGGCAAGACGACGCTCATGGACTGGATCCGCAAGGAGCACGTCGCGGCCGGCGAGGCCGGCGGCATAACCCAGCAGATCAGCGCCTACCAGGTCGAGGTCGCCGGGAAGAAGATCACCTTCCTCGACACGCCCGGCCACGCGGCGTTCAGCGCCATGCGCGCCCGCGGCGCGCAGGTCACCGACATAGCAGTCCTGATCGTCGCGGCGGACGACGGGATCATGCCGCAGACCGAGGAGTGCATCAAGGTCTGCCGGCAGACCGGGGTCCAGATCATGGTCGCCATCACGAAGTGCGACAAGCCCACGGCGAACGTCGACCGCGTCAAGCAGCAGCTGCAGAAGCGCGGCCTCACGCCGGAGGACTGGGGCGGGGACATCATCTGCTGCCCGGTGTCGGGCGTCACGGGGGAGGGCGTCGACGCGCTTCTCGAGAACATCCTCGTGCAGGCCGAGGTCCTGGAGCTCCAGGCCAACCCCGGCCGCCGCGCGAACGGATTCGTCATCGAGGCGGAGCTGCAGCAGGGCCTTGGCCCGTGCGCGACGCTCCTTGTCACGGGCGGTACGCTGAAGGTCGGCGACGCCATACTTATCGGGGAGCACTTCGGCAAGGTCCGGGCGCTCATCGACGACCGCGGCCGCCGCGTGAAGGAGGCCGCGCCCGCGACCCCCGTGAAGTGCACGGGGCTTTCGGGCGTTCCGGAGGCGGGCGCGGAGTTCCGCGTGATGCTCGACGAGAAGCGCGCAAGGACCCTGGCGGCGCAGACGGCGCAGGAGCGCAAGGAGCTGGAGCTGTCGTCCTCCAAGGCCACGACGCTCGACGCCCTGATGAGCCGCATGGCAGCCGAGGGCAGGCGCGAGCTGAACGTCATCGTCAAGTCCGAGAACCAGGGCACGCTCGAGGCGGTCGTCGCGGCGCTGCAGGAGATCAAGTCCGAGAAGGTCGGGCTCAACGTCATCGGCACCGGCACCGGGAACGTCTCGCTTACGGACGTCAAGTCCGCCGCGGCCGGCAAGGCGATCATCGTCGGCTTCGACATCGGCAGCGACTCGGGCGTGCAGCAGCAGGCCCGCCACGACGGCGTCAGGATCAACTCCTTCCGCATCATCTACGAGCTCATCGACCACGTCAAGAACTCCATGCTCGACCTCCTCCCGCCGGAGTACAGGGAGTCCGTCAAGGGCCATGCGGAGATCAAGGCGATATACGACATCGGCAGGCTCGGCAAGATCGCCGGCTCCCAGATGCTCGACGGCTCCCTCGTCGCGAAGGAGAAGTTCCGCATCCTCCGCAACCGCGAGCAGATATGGGACGGCAAGGTGCAGACGCTCCGCCACTTCAAGGACGAGGTCGCGCAGGTCACCGGCCAGCAGGAGTGCGGCGTCTGCTTCCAGAACTACGAGGGCTTCCAGGTGGGCGACGTCATCGAGTGCTACGTGCTCGAGGAGCTGCCGCGCAGCCTGTAGCCCGCGACCCGCCGGAAGACCGCCGCCAGGGGAGGTTTTGCAGCATGACATCCACAGTGTACATCGCGAAGAACGTCTATGGCGGCGACGGACTCGGACGCCTGGGCGACGGACGCGTGATCTTCGTCCCCGGCGCATGGGCCGGCGAGCAGGTGAAGGCGGAGATAACCGAGGAGAGGCGCAACTACGTGAAGTCGCGCCTCGTGGAGGTCGTGGAGCCTTCGCCGGACCGCATAGACGGCGCGGCAAAGGCGGTCCCCGGGATGGTGTACGCGAACATCTCGCACGGCGGGGAGCTCAAGGCGAAGGAGTCGCAGCTGCGCGAGTTCCTGGAGCGGGCCAGGATGGAAGTCCCCGAGTTTGCGTGCGCCTCGCGGTCCACGGGCCTCTTCAACTATCGCAACAAGGTCGTCTACCATTTCGCGAAGTACGGCAACGCGTGGCGCATCGGCTACCGCGCCGAGCCGTCGCACGAGGTCGTCGACGTGGCGGAGGACCCGCTTGCCCGCCCCGAGATAAACGCGAAGCTCGGCGAGATACGCCGTTCCGTCGCGATGCTGCTGACGACCGGCCCCTACCAGGTGCGCAAGGACACCGAGCGCAAGGGGAGCGTAACCGTCCGCTGGACGAAGAAGAGCGGCGTGAAGTGGTGGCTGGGCGACGCGCCGAAGGACACGGTCCTGCGCGAGATCACGTGCGGACTCGACTTCGAGGTTCCCGCGGACGGATTCTACCAGGTGAACCCCGAAGTCGGCGAGGAGCTTGCCAGGGCCGTCGCCGCGGAGTACCGGAAGGGGGCGGCGAATGCGCCGGAGATTCTGGACCTCTACTGCGGGGTCGGCGTCCTCGGGCTGTGCTGCAGGGCCCCGTCGCTCGTCGGCGTGGAGTCCGGACGCCAGGCCGTCGACTTCGCGAAGCGCAACGCGGCGTCGCAGGGGGCGGCGGACGCGCGCTTTTTCGCGAACCAGGTGGGGCACAGCCTCCGCAAGCTGAAGACGGGCCCCGGCACGACGGTGATCGTCGACCCTCCGCGCGGCGGGATGGAGCCGAACGTCCCCAGGTGGCTGGCGAGCTCCGGGGCGGCGCGGATCCTGTACGTGTCCTGCGACCCCGCCACCATGACGCGCGACCTGAAGACGCTTTCCGGCGCATACGCCGTCGAGTCCGTCCGCTGGTTCAACATGTTCCCGCGCACAGCCCGCTTCGAGACCCTGGCCGTGCTTGCGCGACGATAGCGGAGGTAGTTGCAAAACCCGGCTTTTGCCGTGCTTGCCGCGACAGTTTCGGTGAAAACGCTGCCGCGCTTGCAACGCATCCCGTCTTTGTCGTATAATTCGCGTTGGCCCCTCGAGACGAAAACTCCCCCAACCCATCGCGCAAGACGTCTTTGGCATTTTCGTTGTGCTCCAAGGCGATGCGCCATAATCGCCGCAGGTCATGGCGAACAAAAACGCCGCCGATTCAAGGGTCGGGGTCTGTGGCCGCAGCAGAAGAGCGAGCGCAGTGCGACTTACGAAAAGAGGTAGTACCTTTCTGTGCGTCGCAACGCAAAATGATATAATGCACTACATGGAGAGGTCAAAGTACAGAGAGGTGTACGAGACGCTGCTTCAGGAGATGCGCAGCGGCAAGTACAAAAACAGGCGCGACTTTCCGAGCGATGTCGCTCTGACGCGGCGCTTCCACTGCTCGGCGCAGCCGGTCAAGCGAGCCATGGAGCAGCTCCAGCGCGATGGATTTGTTGTGCGCTGCCAGGGGCAGGGCACGTTTACGACTGCGCTCGCCCGCAACGCCTCCGGGAAGATCGGGGTGATCGTCCATGCGCCGCACGATGTGCTCTCAGGCACGTTCGTCGCCAGGATATGCGACGCCCTGACGCGCGTTGGGCGGCGAAACGACTACCAGGTGATCATTGGAAAGCTGACGGCCAGCAGCCCCGTCGAATGCGCCCGCCAGATGCAGCAAAAGGCCAGGGAGTTTTCGAACGCAGATGTCGAGGCCGTAGTGCTGCAGCCAGTTCACCTCATACCAGATGCGCAGGCCGTGTCACGGAACATAGTGGCCGTCCTCTCGTCGCACGGGATCCCGGTGGTGCTGTTCGACTTTGACATCGAAAAGCCCCCG
>Ga0310696_10008904_pt1 | contig 11658 bp, 7 predicted proteins | sample AusTroGonzalo_MG_4_FD_203885 | JGI IMG/M metagenome (GOLD analysis project Ga0310696, IMG submission 203885) | Bovine rumen microbial communities from tropical cattle in Woodstock, Queensland, Australia - Gonzalo_02 (v2) (version 2) | ecosystem: Host-associated > Mammals > Digestive system >...
GGGGAAGCCGTTGCGCCGGCGCTGGCGCCCGGAATCGCGCTGAGGGATTATCAGAAGCGCGGATATGACTGGATGTATGCGCTGGACCGGATGCATATGGGCGGTATTCTTGCGGATGACATGGGCCTGGGAAAGACGGCGCAGATCATCGCGCTGCTACAGACAACCCGGGAAGCGGGCAGGACGAGCCTTGTGGTGGCGCCGACGTCGCTGACCTATAACTGGCTGAGCGAATTTCGTAAATTCGCGCCGGACCTGAGCGTGACGGTCCTGACCGGAAACGGTGCCCAGCGGGCCGGCCTGATTCACCATTTCACCAGTCACGGCGATATGGATGTGGTGATTACCAGCTATCCGCTGATCCGCCGGGATATTTCCCTGCTGAAGGAATATCCGTTCCGTTTTGTGATCCTTGACGAGGCGCAGAACATCAAGAATGCCGGAAGCGTGGCCGCGCAGGCCGTGAAACAGCTCCGGGCGGACACGCGCTTCGCCCTGACCGGCACTCCGATGGAGAACGGGGTCGGCGAGCTGTGGAGCTTGTTTGATTTTGTGCTGCCGGGCTATCTGCCGGGCTATAACACCTTCCTGCGCAAGTATCAGGACGGGGAAAACGCCGAGGACCTGCTCCGGAGGATTCATCCCTTCCTGATCCGGCGGCTGAAGCAGGACGTGCTGGAAGAACTGCCGGACAAGATGGAAACAACGCTGACGGCGCGGATGACGCCGGAGCAGGAGAGGATCTACCGCGCCTCCCTCGAGCGCCTGCGGCCTCGAATTGATCAGCTTATGGACGAAAAGGGCGGGCGGGCAAAGATCGAAGTCCTCAGCGCGATCACCGAGCTGCGGGAAATCTGCTGTCATCCGTCCCTGGTCATGTCTGATTACCGGGGCGGGAGCGGTAAGGAGGAACTGCTGATTGAGCTTCTGCCGGAGATGATCCGTGACGGGCGGAGGGTTCTGATCTTCAGCCAGTTTACCAGTATGCTGAAGATTCTCCGGCCCAGGCTGGAGGAGAACGGTTTCTCGACGCTGTATCTGGACGGGGATACGCCGGCCGGGGACCGGCTGAGCATGACGGAGCGGTTCAACAGCGGTGAGGGCGAAATCTTCCTGATCAGCCTGAAAGCCGGCGGTTCCGGCCTGAACCTGACCGGCGCTGACATGGTGATCCTGTACGATCCCTGGTGGAATCCGGCGACGGAGGAACAGGCGACGGACAGGGCGCACCGCATCGGCCAGCAGAAGAAGGTGCAGGTGGTGCGCCTGATTACCGGTGAAACCATTGAGGAACAGGTGGTCGAGCTCGGCGCCAGGAAGAAGGCCCTCTTCGAACGCCTGATCACGCCCGGCGAAAGCATCCTGAGCGCGCTGACAGAGCAGGAAATCAGGAATTTGTTTGCGTGAGAAGTAAAAAAATGGAAATGGAAACCGACCAATTGTGATCCGAAAAGATGAAGTCGGATACATACATGATCAAAGTTTATATGTTTCAAGGCTTTTCAACTGTTTTGCTGCGCTGATTCCAACAATTAGTTGTAAAATAACGGATGACATACAAGAAATAGTATGATATAATCGCTCAGAGAACAACAGAAAGGTTGTGGGACGATGAAGAGACTGGCTGCTTTGATCACAGCTGTTTTCATGCTGCTGTCCATTACGGCGGGCCTGGCGGAGGAGACTGCTTCCGCCGGGAGTGGCTCGGATCCCTATGTGCCCGCGCGCTCCGGGGATTACAGCCCGAACCGCGGCCCCGCGCGGATTGAGCAGGAGGAGAAGAACGGCATCGAGTATGAGGCCGATTATGCCGGCGGGAAGCTTGTCAGGCTGGAAGTTGAGCTGGAGAACGACCTGACGGGGGAAGAGTACGAGGTTGTTTACAACGGCAAGGGTGAAATCATCAGTGCCGAGTATGAAACCCGTACGGGCGAGATCTATTTCGACGGGAAAGAATGGAAGGACAAGAACGGCCGCGTCACCAAAGGCCCCGGTTTGGCCTTCATGAAGAAGTATTACAACGTCTACTATCCCCACGGTACGTGGTACTACGGGAACACGATGGGCCTTGTCGGGGTCAGCCTGCGCGACAGGTATCCGGGGCTGACGGACAAGTGGTACAATATCGTGCCGGTCGATCTGACCAAAGAAGGCTCCTGGTCCTATCCGATGGCTGTCAGCAACAAGTATTATATGGGCAACTGCGTCGTCACGGTTCAGGACGGGAAGGTCACGGTCGACTATACGATTCCCTACGGCCGGTTTTATGTGCTGGATCAGTGCATGGCCTGGTTTACGGATGTGAAGGACATCACCGCGGATTTCCTGAACAATCCCGTCAGCGATTTCCGCTTCGGGGAGGCTGTTTCCGTTCAGGATGACCTGAAGGGGCAGGATACCGCGATCCTGTTCATTTGCAACAAGGTTGACTATTGCGTTCCGCTGCGGAAGAACGCTAACAGGCCGTCCCGGGTGCTTCGCGGCAATCCCGAACTGAAGGAAGCGGTCACCGGATATGAGGCGATGCTGGAAAAAATGGGTGAGTAAACGGTGCCAGCAATCAGCGGCGGATGAAAGAATCCGCCGCTTTTTTCATGCTTTTTGGTCAATCGTCCGGATTTGCAGTGAAGGGTAAAATATGATATAATTTTTCGGATATATGGAGCAGCGAAAGGAGGGAAGCGCATGGAGCAGGATCCGAATACCCAGGGACGCCGTGCCGCTTCCCGGGCGACGAAGCTGCGCCGCAGGAAAGCCAGGATGAATGTGATTCTCCTGCTTGTGATCGCGGCGGCCGTCGTGCTGCTGATCGTTGTTACGCCGAAGGAGCCTGTCCGCCGGGCGACCTATTCCACCGGCACGGATTCCGGCATGGTGGAGACCGGGGTGCAGGAACAGCTGGGCCTGTACGACGGCCTCGTGATCAGTGAGGTCATGCCCTCCAACGCCGCCGCCGTTACGGATGAGAACGGCAATTACAGCGACTGGCTGGAGATCTGGAACAGTACCGGCAGCCCCATCAGCCTGAACGGCCTCGGCCTGAGCGACAGGAGCGACAGCATTCGCTTCCTTTTCCCGGACGTCAGCCTGGAGGCGGACGGCCGGGTGGTTGTCTTCTGCGACAATACCAACCAGAGCGATCCCAACCGCGCTTTCCACGCCAAATTCAAGCTTTCCAGCGTGGGGGAGACGGTTTACCTTTATGACCCGAACGCCTATCTGATCGACAGCTGCAAATACCCAATCATGACCAGCGACGAAAGCTGGGCGCTGACGGACAGCGGCTTTCAAAACGTGACCTGGTTCAGCCCCGGGTATGAGAATACCGAAGAGGGGCACCGGAAATACCGTGAAAGCATTACGGTGACCGACGGGGCGATCGTGATCAACGAAGTCATGGCTGATCCGATGACCGGCCTGCGGGATGACGAGGATGAGCTGTGCGACTGGGTTGAACTTTACAATACGACGGACAGGGATGTGTCCCTGGAGGGCCTTGGCCTGAGCGACAACGAAGGCAAGCCGCTCAAGTGGCGTTTCCCGGACGGGGCGACGGTTCCCGCCCACGGCTATTATCTGGTCCTGTGCACCGGCAAGGACCGGATGGACAGGCTCAGGAACGCGCCCCACAGCAACTTCAAAATCAGCGCGGAGAACGAGACCGTTATCCTGTCGGACAGCCAGGGTCATGTGATTGACCGCGTCATGATTGACAACCTGCCGCTGGACTGCAGCTGGGGCAGGAACGGCGAAGGCTCCATGCAGGTGTTCGAGGTTGCCACCCCCTCTCTGCCCAACAATCAGACCGGGTTCAGCCAGATGGATATCAACCTTCGGGCCATGAACAAGAGCGGCGTGTTCATCAGCGAGGTCATGGCGAGCAACGATACGGTCGCCACCTACCCCAAAGTGGGTTTTACGGACTGGATTGAGATCTACAACAGCGGAAACGAGACGGTGGATCTCTCGGACTGGGGGCTGAGCGACAGGCTTGATCACGGCCGGAAATGGCAGTTTCTGAAGGGGACGACGATTGCCGCCGGGGAGTATAAGGTGATCCTGTGCGACCGGAAAACGGACCAAAACACCGTGTCGGAGCCGCACGCTTCATTCAAGGTCGGAAAGCTGAGCAGGGAAACCATCACGCTGACGGATCCGACGGGTAAGGTGCTGGACAAGATGACCCTTCCGGAGATGAGAACGGATGTCTCCTATGGCCGAACCCTCGGAATCGCGGGTCTTTTTTATTATGACACGCCTACGCCTTTCGAGGCGAACCGGGACGGCTTCAAGGGCTATGCGCCGATGCCTTCCTTCTCGGTCGAGCCGGGGCAGTATTACGCCGCGACCTATGTCCAGTTCAATGTCCCGGAGGGCACGCAGGTTTTCTACACGACCGACGGTTCAACGCCGACGCAGAATGCCAACCCGTATAAAGGCGAACAGCTGGAGCTGAACTTTACCACGGTGCTGCGGGCAAGGGCCTTCTCCGCCGGGGAAATCAAGCCCAGCGATACCCTGACGGGCACCTTCTTTATCAACACGTATCATTCGCTGCCGCTCGTGTCCCTGGTTACCGATCCGGATAACCTGTGGAATAAGGAGACCGGCATGCTGGTGACCGGTGATAACGTGGTCAAGGAACCCGGAAAGTTGCCCTTCAAGAACACGGTTTACCGGAAAGTCAAGGATTCCGGCGTCAAGAACGAGGTGCATGTGGAGCTTTACGACGATGCCGGAAACATGATTGTAAATCAGGACTGCTGCTTTGCCCTGATGGGCGACTTTTCCCTGGATATGCCCCAGAAGAGCTTCAAATTCAGGGCCAAGAGCAAGTACGGCGCCAAGACATTCGACGCGGCCCTCTTCCCGGACAGGCCCTATACGGAATACAAGAGCTTTGTCCTGAGAAACAGCGGCAACGACTCCATGTGGACCCGCCTGCAGGACGGATTCCAGAGCCGCCTGATCGACTATTACCAGGAGTATTACCTGGATCACTACGCGGATCCGTCCCAGGACGGATACTATGAGGAAAGCAAGGTCGCGCACCTGGCCTGGAAACCGTACGCGGTTTACCTGAACGGGGTCTATTGGGGGAGCATGAATCTCCGGGAGCGCACGGACCGTTATATGCTGGCCCAGTTCGAGGGAATTCCCCTGGACGAGGCGGACGACATGGATCTGCTGCAGGGCAACGGCCGCCTCAAGTACGGCTCAACCGGCGAATGGAAGCGCATGCTGAAGAAGATCAAGGCCGGGAACCCGGCAAAGAACCAGGAAGATCTGGACTATATTCTCGAGAACGTGGATGTAAACAACCTGTTCGAGTATATCGGTTTCGAGATGTTCTTCGGCAACAGCGATATCGGTAATACGCGCTTCTACCGCTTCCATAAGGACGGGAGCAAATGGAAGTGGGTGCTGTACGACGTTGACTACGGCCTCTATAACTCCAAGTTCAACAGCCCGAAGAGCTTCACCAAGGAAAAGGGCATGGGTGAAAAGAACGTCGATAACACGATCCTGCGCAAGCTCCTGAGCGTACCCGAATATAAGGACCGCTTTCTGACGATCTACGGCGATATCTTCAAGGCGCTGACCTGTGAGAACATGCTGAGCGAACTGGAAAAACTGGTGGAGCTGATCAAGCCGGAAATGCAGCTGCACTGGGCCCGCTGGGGCGAAGAAAACGACACGATGGTCCTGACGGAAGTGCCGACCACGGTGGATGGCGCCTACCGCTACTGGGAGAAGCGGGTGGAGCGGCTCCGGAACGTGATCCGGCTGCGGCCGACCCGGCTATGGGAAATGACCCAGGATGCCTTTAACCTGTCACACGAGCAGATGGTTCACTATTTCGGCGAAAAGCCGGAATACCCGCCGGAAGCCATTCAGTAAGCAGACGGATTTTCATTTATATCTGAGTTCATCATCAAGAGTTCATCATCAAGGAGGAAGCAGCCATGTTCATTTCAACCGCGTATGCATCCGGGGTCAGTTCCCTGATCAAGGGCGACTCAAGCTTGAGCGATTATTTCCTCAGCCAGTTCCAGAACCTGACGCCCTGGAAGATCGCCATCGGCCTGGGGATGGGCCTGCTGGTCGGCCTGATCATCGCCTTTGTCTATAAACGGTGCTACCGCGGTGTGCTTTACAGCCCCACCTTCGCGATGACGCTGATGATGCTGACGCTGATCACGACGCCGGTCGTCATGTGTATCAAGAGCGATATCGCCCTTAGCATGGGCATGGTCGGCGCCCTGAGTATCGTCCGCTTCAGGACGGCGGTCAAGGATCCGATGGATACGGCCTATATGTTCTGGGCGCTGACGATGGGCATCCTGCTGGGCGCTGAGCTCTATGTTCACGCGCTGGCGGTGGTGCTGTGCATCGGCCTGATCCTGATGCTGATGACCTTTGTCCGCTTCCGTAATCCGAATTCTTATCTGCTCGTGGTTCACTACGACGATTATGCCGAGCAGGAGATCACGCAGCTTCTGCGCCGCACGGTGCGCCAGCGGAAACTGCGCAGCAAGACCGTAACCCGTTCCGGCGCGGAGATGACGGTGGAGGTCCGGCTCGACAGCAAGCAGGATCTGGTCAGCGCGGTGCTGAACATCGAGGGCGTGCATGACGCGACGCTGGTTGCGTGCCAGGTTGAAGCCGGCACGTAACCGTGAATGCAAGGGCTTTCCGGCTTCTTCGGGGATGGAAGTTTTTGATAGAGGGGAGGGATTCCGGTGGGTATGAATACATTGCCGCTGCGGCATGAACTGAAGTATTTCATCAATGAGCGGCAGTATTTTGTGCTGAGCGGCGTGCTGGACGGGATCCTGAACCGGGATCCGAACGGGGATGAATACAACGAGTATCATATCCGTTCCCTTTATTTCGATACGGTATTCAACAGCGCCCTGTTTGACAAGCTGGACGGCGTGCAGAACCGCGATAAATACCGGATCAGGATTTATAACTTCAGCGACAAGGTCATCAAGATGGAATGCAAGACCAAGGTCGGGAGCCTGATCTCAAAGCGGAGCATTTCCATCCCGAGGCTGCTGTGCGAGCAACTGATGGCCGGCGATCCGACCGGCCTGGAGACGACGAGGAGCGGCCTGCTGAATGACGTGTTCAGGGAGATGACCGTCAATCTGCTGCGGCCGGTGGTGCTGGTGGACTATGTCCGGGAAGCATACCTGCATCCGGCGGAGGAAGTCCGCATCACCTTTGACAAACAGCTCCGGACCGGCCTGTGGAGCAAGGATCTGTTTGATCCCTATGTGCCGACGATTCCCCCCTTTGACGAGAATGTCATGATCCTTGAAGTCAAGTATAACCGGATGCTGCCGTCCTATATCCGGGATATTCTGAACACCTATTGCCAGGGCGCGCAGCCGAGCGCGATCAGCAAATATACCTGGTGCCGCCGCTTTGAACAGTTGGGAGAGGAGTAACGCCATGACCTGTATTTTCCGCAGACTGACCGCCCTTTTGCTTTGCTGTGTTCTGCTGATCTGCGCCGCGTATGCCGCTGCCGAGAAGACGGTCACGATTACTTTCACCGGCGACTGTACCCTGGGAAGCGAGGAAAGCACCCGGGCGGACCAGTATTCCTTCGATTCGGTCGCGGCCAGGGAAGGATATGATTATTTCTTCGCCAATTTCCGCGATCTGTTCGAAAAGGATGACATCACCTTTATCAACTTTGAAGGCGTGCTGTCCGACAGCAAGGCCCAGGAAAGCGTGCGGAAAAGGTACCGCTTCCGCGGCCCGTCCGATTTTGTGAAGATCCTGACCGGCAGTTCCGTTGAGCTGGCCGGTGTTGCCAACAATCACATCGGGGATTACGGCAAACAGGGGGAGGAATCCACCAAGCAGATCCTGGAGGAGAACGGGGTCAAATGGGCCCAGGAAGGCAATTACTATATCTTCGAGAAAGACGGCATCAAAATCGCGTTCTTTGCGCTTCATAACAAATGGCTCAACAGTAATTTTGAAAAATTCAAGCAGACCATCCTGCGCCTGAAGCAGACCGGTGAAGTGAACGCGATCGTGGCCACCTGGCACACCGGGAAGGAATACCGGGGCGCCCATGAATCCGGGAAGATCTCCACGGAAAGCACGGCCAAGCGCATGATTCAGTACGGTGTGGATCTGCTGATGATGCATCATCCGCATGTGCTCCAGGGAATTGATATCGCCAACAACCGGGTGATCTGTTATTCCCTCGGCAATTTCGTCTTCGGCGGAAATGATGAAATCCGGACGGAAAAGTTCCTGATCGACAAGACCGTTACCTCCCTGTACAGTATGGTAACCCAGGCGAAGCTGACCTTCGGGGACGACGGAACCTATCTTGGCCAGCAGGTGACGCTTTATCCGACCTATACGAGCAGCGGCGGACCGTTCCATGATACGATTCTGAACAATTATCAGCCTTACCGCGCAAACGCGGAGGAAGCTGTTCCGATCCGCGAAGCGATTCAGATCGATACGAAGTTCGACCTGCCGGAGATCACCACGGACGCCGACGGGCTGAGCAAAATCGAGCTGCCGTATCTGCCCGCTTTTGAGGGAGCCATGATTCCCGAAAGCGACGGGGAGGAAGAACTGGCCAGCGGCCCCCAGGGCGTTCCCGAAGCCGCAAGCGCCGCTCCGACCAGAAGTACAAAAGGAAACTAATGCTTTAAAACTATCTCATGTTAACATGAAGGCCGAAGGGGGTCTGGGAGGCAACCGGAAAGCCTTTGGAGCTAAGCCCTCTGCACACAATGAGGCCGAAGGGGTATGGTGGGGTTCGGAACGCCAGGAAAACTGTCCAGTGGACAGTTTTCAGTGGAGAACGGGCGGAAGCCCAGGGGGAAAGCCCCCAAGGAAAGGAGCACATGATGGAAAACCTGATTCCCAAGTGGCACAGAGAACTGGAACTGTTCAGCGGAATCAAACCGCTGCTGATCCTGGAAGGCAATGTCCTGGATCAGTTCAGATATCCGATTCAGGGTTCTGTCGGACAGGATGAGATTGTCCCCCTGAGCCGCTACCTGCATGCTTATTTTTCCGACAACGGATATGATCAGGTGGTTTTTTACAGCAATCTGGTCGGCTTTATGAGTCCGTATGACCCGGCTATGCTGAACGATTTTGCCGAGCTGACCGGAGCCATCATCAAGGACGGCGCGATCCAGGCCGAGTTCAAGGGCAACGGGGCGGATACAGCTCCCAACATTATCCGCCGCGCGATGTTCCAGCGGAAGGCGGCCACGGTCACCGTGCTGGAGATGGCCAGCCATTATATCACCACACCGGAGCGCATGGACCAGATGGACGTGAACAGCTTCAACATTCTGATGCAGAGTGCGCTCAGCTCTTCCTGGGTCCGGACGACGCAGGGCAAGAAGCAGAACCTTCTCATCCTGCTGGTGAACAAGCTGAACGATCTGCCGGCCTGGTTCTATCTGAACAATCCGGTCTGCAAGATTCTCATGCTGGAGGCGCCTGACCGGGAAGAGCGCATGCGCCTGATGACCGGCAACAACTTTGCCGCCTTCTTCTCCGGCGCGGTTTACCGTCAGGACATGCCGTATTATCAGGAACATCCGGAGGAGCTGGAGCGCGTCAAGGAGCGCTTTGTCGGCCTGACGGAGGGCATGAGCTTTACCGAGCTGGATGAGATGCGCCTTCTGTGCAAAAAGGAAGAAATCCGGATCAAAGACCTGTGCACCGTGGTCGATCTGTATAAATACGGCATCAAGGAGAACCCCTGGAGCCGCCTGAACATGCAGAGCCTGAAGACGGCGAAGCAGGACTTCGAGAAGCGGATCAAAGGGCAGGATACGGCTCTGGAGCGCACGCTGGACGTGGTCAAGCGCGCCGTGACCGGCATGAACGGTATCAACTCCTCTTCCGCCGGAAAGCCCAAGGGCGTGCTGTTCTTCGCCGGGCCGACCGGTACCGGTAAAACCGAAACCGCGAAAGCCCTGGCGGAGAAGCTGTTCGGTGATGAGAGCAACTGCATCCGCTTTGACATGAGCGAGTACGGCCAGAGCCATTCCGACCAGAAACTGATGGGCGCGCCTCCCGGATATGTCGGATATGAAGCCGGCGGACAGCTGACCAATGCCGTCAAGAAGAACCCCTTCTGCATTTTGCTCTTTGACGAGATTGAGAAGGCGCATTCCAATATTCTGGACAAGTTCCTGCAGATCCTGGAAGATGGACGGATGACGGACGGGCAGGGGAATACGGTCTATTTCTCCGAAGCGATCATCATCTTCACCAGCAACCTGGGCATCTATGTTAAGGACGCCTTCGGCAACCGGGAGCCGAATGTGACCATGGATATGCCTTACAGTGAAGTGCAGCTTAAGGTCCGTTCGGCCATTGAAGATTATTTCAAGCTGGAACTGGGTCGTCCGGAGATCCTGAACCGGATCGGCGAGAATATCGTTGTCTTTGACTATATTCGGAAGGAAGCGGCGGAGCTGATTCTGCAGGGGCAGGTCAATAAGATCATCAGCCGCCTGCGGGAGCAGAAGAATATCCGGATCCGCATTGAGGACTTTGCCTACAACAGCCTGAAGGATGCGGCAACCTTTGACCTGTCCAACGGCGGGCGCGGCATCGGAAACCAGGTGGAAAGCCTGCTGATTAACCCGCTGAGTCGTTGGCTCTTTGACAATGAGATCACCGGCGACGCGGAAATTGTCATCGAAGGGTTCAACACCTCGGCCAATCCGCCGAGCGTAAGCTGCCGCAGGGAAGGAGAGGAAAAGAATGGATAACACCAATGATCACAATGTGGAAAACGAAGAGGAAAGCGGCCTGAAGGGTGCGCAGAATCTGAACAGAAATCAGATGGATCTCCTGAAAAAGCTGGCGGCCATTGGCTCTGACCTTTGGGGCGGCATGCCTTCCGCGGCATATCAGAAGGAAGAGGTACAGGATAAACCGTCTGCGGGAAAACAGGATCAGCCTGAACCGAAAAAGAAAAAGGAGAACCCGGCTGAAACTACGATCCGGAACCTCTGGAAGACGGCGGATGAAACCGTGGACTGGACCGACGCGCTGGCGCACAGCCTGCCCACGGACGGACTGACGGGCAAACGCCTCTGGAGTTTTTATCATAAGATGGCGGAGAAGGTGCTCGCCGGCGATCTGGCCGCCTATGCGGAAGTGCTGAAGACGTCCAACCCGCTGGGGGAACTGACTGGCTTTGCGAACGGGATCAACATGCGCGCGCCGGCCGCGGAGCGTCTGGAAAGTACTTTCGTCTGCAAGGACGAGCTGATGAAGGAAAACCGGAAGCTGTATCTGTCGGCCATGGGCCTGCGGATCGCCCGGGACCTGCTGGCCTGCCTGCCGGTAAACGAGGTCAGGGTGACGGCAGAACAGGACGGAAAAGAGGTCTTTTCCGCCACCTATCCCAGACACAGACTGCTTCACCAGAACTTCTCCTTCATCGATCCCATAAAACTCGCCGAAGACCTGGGAGCAAAATTCTGACATATTTTAAAAAGGAGCGACTCATAATTGAGCTACTCCAATATAAGGTACCAGCCGAAGGGGGTTAAGGGGGGCGATCGGAAAGCCCCCTTATTTCACTGTGCCCATTCCGGCACCGGCACCGGTGTCGTATCCGGCCCGGGCGTCTCCAGT
>Ga0310696_10008906_pt1 | contig 11658 bp, 8 predicted proteins | sample AusTroGonzalo_MG_4_FD_203885 | JGI IMG/M metagenome (GOLD analysis project Ga0310696, IMG submission 203885) | Bovine rumen microbial communities from tropical cattle in Woodstock, Queensland, Australia - Gonzalo_02 (v2) (version 2) | ecosystem: Host-associated > Mammals > Digestive system >...
ATGCTTGGCGCTAGGGTGCTTGTGTGCTTCGTCTGGATGTAACGCTCTTTCGCTCATGCTGTCGAAAAAGGAGCTCAAGCGTCGTTACATCCCTCATAGCACAAGCCGATAAAAATCGTTTTTGTAATTTGCTGTAAATCAGCAAATTACATATTTCTTTCTGTCCCCAGCGGAACAGAAAGACGGAAGAAAAGCTAGAATTGGACGTCGAAGCCGAAGGTGACGCGGAAGTTGCGCTTGGGGTCTTCGAGGCGGTGGGTCAGGCGCCAGGTGAAGTCGACGCGGAGGACGCGCAGGATGTTCGACAGGCCGGCGCCGACCTCGACATAGGGCACTTCCAGCGTCGACAGCCCTTCGATGGGCAGGATACCCGCGCCGCCGGCTTTGTTTGCCGCCGACAACGTGCCATAGGCCGCCTTGACCGTGATGATCTCGCGCAGGTCGAGCTCCTTGATGAGCGGGATCCGCCCCAGGATCAGACCATTGAGATTGTGCTCGTACAGGACGCTCACCCAGCGGTCCGACGCGAATTCATAGTAGTCCATGCAGGTGAACGCCGTCTTGTCGAGGAAGAAAGAACGGTTGCCCTCGTGCAACTTCAGGAAAGGATACGGCACCTCCCCCAGGATGGCCCCAGCTCCAATGTGCACGTTGCTGAAACCGAAGGCCCCCGCCGGAATCTTCCAGTCGAATGAGAACTCCCCCCGCAAATAACTGCAGTCATCGCTGGTCACCCCCTTGATGCCTGCCATCAGGTCGATGCCGATCACCGGATAACGCGTGAAAATGTGCGCCTTGTCGAAGTGTCCGCGATTGATGCGCTCCTGCCAGGAGAAACGCGCCGTATAGCGGATCTGGTTGGCCGAGACCGACTTGACCCAGGTGCTGTCGGGACGGTAGAGCGGCACCATCTCGTTGCCGTAGAGCCGCCGCGATTCGATCGACAGGAAACTGGTGAAACTGGGCGAGAATTCGTGCTCATATTCCAGCAGCAGGTTCCGCATGAGCGTCTGCTTGTCGCCGCCGCCAAACGAGAACAGCGAGTTGAACATGTTGGGCTGCGCGATGGTGGCACTTCCCTGCCCCAGCTGATGATAGTCGTAGTCGCCCTGGAAGAGGATCTTGCGGGTCTTGTCGCGCCGGATGGTGTATTCCACGGAACCGCCGCCCTTGATCAGATGGTCGCGGAAACCATAGCCGACGTTGCCCGTGATCCGGAGACTCGGATGGAAGAACTTCGTGGTGCGGAAGCCCACTCCCACGTGCCAGCCCTCCGTCGCGTTGTATTTGACCGTCTGCGCCCAGGGACCATAGGCAACCTCCGTGTGCTCCCCCTCGATGTAGCCCACGATCAGCGAGCGGAAAACCGTGTACCAGGCCCGGAACGAAGGCTTGTTCTTGATCTCGTCGACCATGGTGTAGATGCCCTGCTCGCGCGCAGTCAGGGGCACGGGCCGGGCCGACTCCCACACGTCCTCGTCCAGGTCCACAGCCCGGGAAGTGACGACTACGTCAGGATTCTCCAGCGCTTCCACGGGAGGCTGCCGCTTGCCGGGCTCCCCATAATGCAGCTCGCGGTTGCCCAGGAACGAGATGACCCTCGAACTGTCGCTCACCGCGATGGAAAAGTCGATGAACAGCTTCTCCTCTTTCGGGAACCAGTTTCCCTCGTCGGTCTTCCGGTTGTCCGTATCGATGTTGATGTGCCGGATCCAGTTGACATTCGACCCTTTGGACAGGGCCACATGCGCGCTGCGGATGCCATAGTCCTCTGCGTCGATGTAGAGCTCCCCGTCGAAGGTCGGCGAAGTGACGCCGCGCTTGGGATGGAAGCGCAGGCAGTAGCTCTTGCGCCCGTCCATCTCGAGGCTGTCGACCAGGAAATAATTGTAGAAAGCATGGCCGTAGGCCGCGGCGGGCGAAGGTACGTCGAGGTTGAACAGCGTGATGGTGCTCTTGTAGAAATTGGTCTTGAGCAGATAGGAACCGGCATACTGCCGCATGAAGTTGTCGGGATCGATGCCGGAGATGCGGTTGGCCAGGATCACTTCCTTTTCGAGCGGCGGATCCATGGCATGGTATTTTTCGGAGAAGGTCTCGGAGATCAGGATGGGAATGTAAGATGCGCCGGTAACGGCAGAGGTGTCACGATACTTGACCACGTCGCGCAGCAGCCCCTTCAGGAAGGAGCGGGTGGCCAGCCATTCGGCGTGGGTGGCGTCGAGTTCGATCTTGGAGTAGATGCGCACCGACCAGTCGTCCGCCAGCTCAGGATCGTGCCGTTCTCGGTTTTCGTCGATCAGCCGGAGGATATGGCGGAGGTAGCTGTCGTCGGGGCGGATGCGTGCGGCGGTCAGCAGGTCGGCGTCGAGTTCCAGCGAAAAGTTGATTTCAGAGAAGGCGCCGTAAGAGACGCGGGCGGAGTTGGAGGTATAGCCCAGTATCTGGGCGGTCAGCACTACGGCAGCGGTGTCGCGGGTTTCGATATAGTAACGGCCGTCTTCGTCGGTCGAGACGCCGATGCTGGTCCCGTCGAAGGACACGGAAGCATACGGGATGGGACTGCCGTCGCCGGCATCGATGACCCGGCCGCGGACCTTGGTCATCTGGGCCGGAAGCGTAGCGGGCAGCAGTCCCAGAAGGACGGCACAGAGGGCGATGCGGGCGAATCGGATCATCTTTGCAAAAATAGTAAATCCTGATGGAAAAACCGTAACTTTGTCGAAGATATGAAAGATCCCTTTTTCACGCGGACCGTCCTGGACTGGTATGCCGCCTGCGGGCGCGACCTGCCCTGGCGCCGGACGCGCGATCCCTATGCCATCTGGCTGAGCGAGATCATCCTGCAGCAGACACGGATCGCGCAGGGACAGGCCTACTGGGAGCGTTTTATGGCGCGTTTCCCAGACGTACGATCGCTGGCGGCGGCCAGTGAGGACGAGGTGCTGCGGCTCTGGCAGGGGCTCGGCTATTACAGCCGGGGACGGAATCTGCTGGTGGCGGCGCGGCAGATCGAGGCGCGGGGCGCTTTCCCCGACACGCTGGCGGAGATCCGGGCCCTGAAAGGCGTGGGCGACTACACGGCCGCGGCCATCGGCTCGTTTGCCTTCGGCATCCCGGCCGCCGTGGTCGACGGCAATGTCTACCGCGTGCTGGCGCGTTTCTACGGCATAGCCACGCCGGTTGGCACGACGGCGGCGAAGAAGGAATTTACAGCGCTGGCACAGGCCCTGCTGCCGGATGACAACCCGGGCGATTTCAACCAGGCGATGATGGATTTCGGTGCGATGCAGTGCACGCCGGCTGCTCCGCTCTGTCCGACCTGTCCGCTGGCCGCCCGCTGCGAGGCGCTCCGCAGCGGACGCACGGTCCTGTTGCCGGTCAAAAAGCCGTCGGTAGCGGTACAAACGCGCCATCTGCGCTATGTGTACATCCGCTGCGAAGGAAAAGTCGCTTTCCACCGGCGCGGAGCGGGCGACATCTGGCAGGGCCTGTGGGAGCCCTATCTGGAAGAAGGGGATTTCCGGGGATTTCCGAGCATGCAGCTGGTCCGGAAAGCCGTGAAACACCAGCTCACCCACCGCACGCTGATCGCCGATTTCTACCGGCTGGACTGCGCGGAAAGGCCTTCCCTCCCCGACGGATATGTCTGGATTAACGAAACGGAGCTTGACCGTTACGCCAAGCCCCGTCTGATTGAAATCCTATTGGATGATTGATTCCGTCTTTTCCCGGTCTATGTCGGGCATGAGCCTTCGTACCAGTTTCTTGTTCGAGTAGAAGCGCGCCGCGATGACGCGGATGACGGTATAGGCCGGAATGCCGACCAGCAGGCCCACCGTGCCGCCGATGCGGCCGGCCATCAGCAGGACGAGGAAGATCTCGAGCGGCCGGGCCTTGATGCTTGTCGAATAGATGAGCGGCTGGTATACGAAGTTGTCGATGAGCTGCGCGAACAGCATGACGGCCAGCACGATCAGGGCGAATGCCCAGATCGGCACGTCGAGGCCGACACCCGTTCCGTATTTCAGCACCACAGAGAGCAGGATGCCGATGACATAGCCCAGAAGCGGCCCCACATACGGGATGACGTTGAGCAGACCGGCGATGAACGCGATGCCGAGCGCATAGCTGACGCCGATCCGCGCCACGAACCAGAGGCCCAGGAAATCGATCAGGAACACCCCGAATACCTCGATGATCAGTCCTATGAAATAGCGCGACAGCAGGTGCGTGATATCTCTGATGGTCGAATCGACCGACGGCTCGATCCTGTCGGGGACGAACGAGCAGATGATTTTCGAGAAGAGCCTTTCGTCCTGAATGAAACAGAACGAAATGAACACCACGGCGAAGGCCCCGACGCCGAAGTTGGCCAACACAGATGCCACGGAGCCGAGCCACGACGAGACGTTCGACATATTGAGCACGCCGCGGATTTCGTTGAGTAGCGTTGATAACAGGTTGAAATCAGGCCCTACGGAAGGAATCAAACCGGAAATCCACTGATTGAACTGATCGAGCCAGCTGTCGTAGGGCAAGTCCAGCGAATTCACCACCGTGGCGTCCCGGATGATGCTCGACACGATCGGGATGAGTTGCGTGATGAAAAGGAGAATGAACAGAATGATGAAGACCAGGCTCAGGACCGACAGCAGGCCGTTGGGCAGCGATTTGCCCCGGATCTTGATCTTGCCCAGCAGCCGCTTGACCGGATGCCCGATGAGCGAGATCACGAAAGCAATGATGACATAGACCAATACGCTGCGGAAATACCAGCAGAAGAAGCAGGCGATGGCGATGGCGCCCAGTTTGATCAGCAGACCGGCGAGCCGGTCGACGTTGCGTTCTTGTTCCATAATACAAAAGAAGCAGGCTTTGCCTGCTTCTTGTGGAGTATAGGAGAATCGGACTCCTGACCTTTTGAATGCCATTCAAACGCTCTACCAACTGAGCTAATACCCCAACTGTTCGGTGCAAAAATACGGATAATTTTCGAATTTGCAAGCAAGAACAGAAAAAAAATTACAGAAATAGGACATGAATCAGGTCGGGAGAAGCGTGCATGTCCTGGGGATTGGTGCCGAGTTCCCCCTGCGGGATGGGTTCGCCCAGCTTTTCGAAAAGCCGCACCCAATAGGACGGATACTCCCCTTCCTTGTTCTTGAAATTCATTGGAACGGGCACGAACCACTGGTGGCCGTCGGCATCGACATAGGCATCGGAAATCAACTCCGTGCAATAGTGGCGGCCGTTGAAGGTCATGAAATACTCGTCGTAATCCTCACCCAGAAACTCTTTGGCCTGTTCCACATAGGTAGCCGCATGCTGATTGTCCCTGAGGCGCATCACCTCGAACGTGGCGCGGCCACCCCGGTGCAGCGTAAAGTCGCTCAGCAAGGTATCGAGCGGATGCCGGTCCACGCCGCGCCGAATGGTGGCATCGATGACCCAGATGGCCCCCTGCGCATCCACTTCCAGGATGGCGGTATGGATAAAATTGGTTGTATCGCCACTTGAAGTAGCATCGGCAATTGCCTGTTCCATAGAATCATCACCGTAGTCCATCGGAATCCCCACAAAGAGCAGGTCGCCCGTTTCCACGTGCGGCGTCTCCACGACCGGTGCCGGGGTTTTCTTACAAGAGAACCCTGCCAGCAGCATCAGCGCCAGCAGGGATATCTGTAACGTACGCTTCATTACTGGGCCGGGCTGAAATCCTCTTTGCCCACGCCGCAGAGCGGGCATACCCAGTCGGCGGGAAGTTGTTCGAAGGGGGTGCCGGGAGCTACGCCATTGTCCGGATCACCTTTTGCCGGGTCGTACTCGTACCCGCAGATGTCACATACATACTTTGCCATGTCGTATTGGATTGATGTTTTGTCCTACAAAGATAGCAAAAGGTTCCTCAAAAAGCAATCGTCAGTTCCATCTCCTCGTCGAAATTGCGCAAGACGAGGCGGTAATTGCCGGAAGGATAGTAGAACAGGTACTGCGTCCGGCCGGTCGTCTCGTCGCGGAAAGCCGGGAACGAACTGTAATACACGCCGCCGATCTGCTCATAGAAGCTCTCGCTGGCGCTGGTGGTCAGGCAGCGGCCCAGGTCGTCCGACCAGATTTCCCAGTAGAAATCCTTGGGTCCGTCCAGATAGAAACCCGGATAGCCATCGGCCGTTGGCGACGCAGGGTCGCCCAGCATACAACCCACCGACACCAGCTCGGCCAGCGGGCGGCGGTTGAAATGGACGCACGACTGGCGGCTCTGCGGCAACGGTTCCCATTCACCATTGTTGCAGCGGGCCAGCATCATCCAGTCGCCGTCCCCGATGGAAGCGGCCGGATGGCACTGCAGCGCCGGCACCGAATCTTCCCCTTTGAAAACCACCGTCTCACTGAGCTGTTCCTTGAAATTGAACTCCTTGTCGAACTGGACATAGGCAATCTCCACGTTGACCCACTCCGGCGCGGTGAAGCACCAGATCCAGGTTTCCGGCACCGTAAAGGACTTGCTCCGGAAATCCCAGGGGAACGGGATGAAATACTCGGCCACCTCCAGGCTGGCATATGGTTCGCCGCCCTGGTCGGGCATGATGCGGCAGACCATGCCCTGCCAGTCGGTGAATTCCGACATCTGGTCTTCCTTGCCGTCAATCGAAGGAGAGAGCCGGAACAGGGCGCTTTCGCCTTCCCAGCCATAGTTCAGGCTGAAATACTCGCCATCGTAGCCATCCACGACGAAGGCATGCCCTCCTTCCCAGGAGAAGCCGGCATAGAACACCGGCAGGCCGTCGTTGATGTCCTGGCGGATCATCCGTTCCCAGTGCTCCGTGTCAAAAATGCTCCGGTCGAGATAACGCATCTGCTTGTCGTAACCGAAGTAGGTGGCCAGTTTGAGCGGGGCGTCGCCCGCGGCGCCCGATCCCTCCGGCTCATAGTCCATTTCGCTCATCACGCCCAGGTCGAACATCAGCTGTGCGACCTGCGCGGCCTGCTCGTCCGTGTATTGTCCCTTGACATACCGCAGGGGCATCTGGTCCCAGTCGTAGCTGTGTCCCAGTGCGTGGCCGTCCATATACCGTGTATACTTGTTCGTGAAGTCATTCCAGTCGAAATAGTAGCCGGGGAGTTCCCCGGTCCCGTGGTCGGGATACCGGTGATAGCGCAGGATGATGGCCATGGCCGTGGCCACGCAGCCGGCTGGGCACTCCAGGAGGCTGTTCTTCTTGGGAACCAGGTTGTTGTAAGGAGCACCCTGCCCCCAGCGCGCCGTTTCCAGGATGACCCGGCCGTTGTCGGACTCCGTTTCGGACACGTCGGAGGTCCAGCCCTGCGCACGGGCATATTCGATCACCGAAGCATGCCACTCGAGCAGGCTTCTCAGGTTGACAGGCAGATTGTCGGCCGGGAAACGGCCGGAAAGCGAATAACCGATCACCGGCTTGGACACGTCGTCTCCCGCCACCACCACATAGCCGCCATTCGATCCTTCGTAAACGTAGAGCGCCGGATCCTGGCCCGGTGCCTTGGTCGGTACCGAAGGAAACGTCGCCACCAGATCAACGGAAAGCGGACGGCCGGCAGTCAACAAGCCGCTCTGATGCTTCGACAGAAAATCGGAAGCCACCGCCGCGGCCCGCGTCGGAGGAACCACCGAAGCCAGGCAGGAGACGCTCAGCGCCACCAGCCAGCACGCAACCAAACAGAACTTTTTCATCATATGGATCCTCCTCGTCAATGTATCTCCTTGAAATCAAAATGCATCCCGTTCTCCGGTCCTGTCACCAGCACCCGATAGACATTCGTTCCTTCCACCTGAACCGTGTGAGGACCGGCCGCCTCATAGTGGTGGACCAGGTCGGCCCGCCAGGGCTCGAAGCAGCCGTCGCCCCAATAGACCCACGCGCTGAGGGCTTCGGGATTGAGCGCCGGTGCGGTAACGGTATCGCCCCGCTTGACGAACGAGAAGATGGGCTGATGCCCCAACTGGTTGAGCGTCACCACGTCGTGCGTTCCCGCGCCACTGCGGAATACGCCGAATTTCACGCTCCGTGCCTTGCCGTCCGGATTGTCCTGGACCCGGAAATGCAGCCACAGGGACGCTTCGTCCGGCGTGATCTCCGTGAGTTCCACCCACTTCACCGGGCAGTCGACGGAATAACTGTCGGGCTCGGTACCATAGACCTCCAGCGCAAAGTCCACGCTGTGGCTCGGCACGTTGACCAGCGAGTCCGAAAGCAGGATACGGTCGCAGAGCTGACGGACGAAGACGGTATCGGACAGTTTCCTGGACTGGTTGCGGAATACGATCTGCGCCTGGCGGTCGGACCGCTCCGCATTGACGGCCACATTGAAAAAATAGGTGTTGGTCGAAATGGTCTTGGTCTGGATCTCTTCCAGCCAGGTGCAATCGGCCGGCAGGAGCACTTCCACGTCGAGGTTGCTGGTTACCTGCACGTCGAGCGTACCGCCCGTCGCAGGAAACTCGGCCTGATGCTGGCTGACCACGAGCGTGGGTGTCTCACCCGGCTGATAGACCGTCACCGACCGTTTGCCGAGCGTACTTTCCACGGCCACATAGGCCTGGCGCGGTTCCACCGTGGTATTGGCATCGACCGAAAAGGTTTTCAGCGTGGTCACCAGACCCTTGGTCCCGACAGGATGGATCCAGTCGCAGCCCCCGTCGGGCGTGGCGGTAAAATCGATGTTGGCCTGGACCTGTACTGTAAAACTGCCGCCTTCCTGCGGAATTTCCACCCGTTCGGGCGACAGGAGCAGGGCGTCTTTCTGCTTCTGCGTGACCACGATGGTACGGGTCAGGTCTTCGCAGGTCAGGATGATGGAGGCGGAACGTTCGTCATACGATTCGTTCCGGGTCACGTCGATGGTCAGGGTATAGACGCCCTTCTTCCCTTCTTCGGACGGAATGGTGCACCATTCCGCGGCCCGGTCGTTGACAAAGGCCGCCGTCCACGACTTGTTGGACTCGAATTCCAGTGTGGCGCGTCCGTTCTGGTCGGTAAACAGGATGGAAACCCGGTCGGCTGCCAGGGTCGCCTCGGCGCTCGACGACCGGAACGAGTCCTCTATGAAATGAAGGTCCGGCTGGCACGCACAAAGCAGCGCCAGCAGGGCCGTACAGACAAAGGTGTAGCGTAGTCTCATTCAAACAAACATTTATCCAGTTCGGTACGGAGATAGTCGGCATCGAGCCGCTGCCCGATGAATACGAGTTTCTGCATCCGGTCGCCATAAGTGGCATCCCAGTCGTGCAGCAGATCGGGCTCCTCCCGCAGTTTCTCGATGAGTTCGTCCTCGGGCATGGTGGCAAACCACTGGCCGATGTTGCGGAGCACGAACTGGCGGCCCGCCTGCTCGAAGAGGTAGCACTTGTCGAATTCTTCGCTGAAATAACAGATTCCCTTGGCCCGAATCACGTTTTTGGGCCATTTCTTCGCCACGAAGTTGTCGAAACTGTTGAGGTCGAACGGTCGGCGCGCCTGATAGACAAAGGTGCCGATGCCGTATTCCTCCGCCTCCCCTTCCTCATGGTCGTGATGATGATGGTGATGGCCGTGTTCTTCATGTTCATGTTCATGTTCATGTTCATGTTCCTCCTCCTCATCATCGTCGTCATCGTGGTGCTCGACGGCCTGGATCCAGGCAGCGGAGGAAGCCACGTCATCGAACTGGAACAGGCCCGTATCGAGGATTTCCTCGAGATCGATCTTGCCGTAGTCGCATTCGATGATGCGGGCCTTGGGCTGCAGGGTGTGCACGATGGCCCGGATGCGGCCCAGCTCCTCGGGCGTCACCTCGGAGGCCTTGTTGAGCAGCACGATGTTGCAGAACTCGATCTGCTGGATGACCAGGTTCTCGATGTCATCTTCCTCGATATGCTGTTTCTGGAGCGATTTGCCTTCGGCGAATTCATCGCGCATGCGCAGGGCGTCGACCACCGTCACGATGCAGTCGAGCACGGGAACGCCGTTCTTCACGTAGGCATAGCCCAGGGCGGGTATCGAGCAGATGGTCTGGGCGATGGGTTCCGGTTCGCAGATGCCGCTCGCCTCGATCACGATATAGTCAAACGTCTGCCGCGAGGTAATCTCGCAGAGCTGCTCGATCAGGTCGGTTTTCAGGGTGCAGCAGATGCAGCCGTTCTGCAGCGCCACCAGGCTGTCGTCTTTTTTGCCCACCACGCCGCCTTTCTGGATGAGGTCGGCATCGATGTTCACTTCTCCCAGATCGTTGACGATCACGGCAAAGCGGATACCCTTGCGGTTGTTCAGAATCTGGTTGACCAGGGTGGTCTTGCCGCTGCCCAGGTAGCCGGTCAGCAGCAGGACCGGAATTTCTCTTACTTCTTCCATTTATCTTTTCTCAAAATGTTGATAATCTTTCACGGAGTTCCAGGCGCCGCCCCATTGGAAGCCGCGCTGCCGGAACAGCTTGCAGCACAGGTCGTCTTCGGTGATCTTGTGTGCGAAATCCACGCTCCGGTCGGCATACGGCGCCGCGGAAGCCGGTTCCACGGTCTCGCCCTTGACATACGGGTTCTGGAGCGGATTGACGTCCACGGCCATGCCCCGTGCGTGCGCCGACAGCGAAGTGCCGGAGGTTTTCGTCCGGTAGTTGAAACAGGAGGTGTTGTTATCCTCCATCGAACGCAGGTCATCGCCGTCGTAGTCGTCGATGAGCCGGATGCCGGCAATCTGGTATTTTGCCTTGTACAGTTCCTTGAAAATATAGATCAGGTCGTCGGAGATGGCTTTGTTGCAGACCATCTCCCCCTTCCGTACCCGGCCGTTGAAATCGTAGTAGAGGAGCTTGAGATAGCGGAGGTCCGACCATCCGATTTCAGCTCCTTCCTCGGGATACGATCGGCCCGTCATCCGTTGCCTGAGCGATTCGGGAATCGTGTCGCAATGGAAGGCCGAAAGCCCCGGATCGCTGGGATTGAGGAACTTGCGGTAGCGGCTGTAGGTATACGGGACACAGGTGTTGGTGATGTTGTTGGCGAAGAGGATGTCGGTGATGTGGTTTTCGTCCACAAAATCCACCACATTCTTCGTAAAGTAGCGGAAGTCCGCCACATGGATCTCCTCGAAGGAATGGAACAGGTAACCGGGCACGGCGTTGCCGAAACTGTCCTTGATGACCAGCAGCCGGCGGCCGTTGCGGGTGGAGGTCTCCACCTTGGTCTGCTTGATGTCGCCGCCCATGAAGGTCGTGTAGGCCGCGCCGCTGCCATCCTTGAAGGAGAAGAAATACTTGCTCTGGAAAGGACGGGACTCGCCCACCACGTGGAACTCCTCGTCCAGTTCATAATTTATATAGGTGGTCGTGTAGTCCACGTCCGTCGGGATATAATACACGAAGTCTTCGGGCGCCCGCTTGATGGCGGCGTTCTGGGTATAGCCGTACATGCTGCCCACGAAGCGGTGGACCGTGTCGGACTGGTAGTGCGACAGGTCTTCGAAGGGGACGCCGGCCACGCGGGCAAACTCCCGGGCGGCGTAATAGGCGCCCAGCGGCGCCCAGTGATGGTCGGTGCGCAGGTAGATGGGTTCGTCGGTATGCTCGGCGAGCACCGAGTAGACGTCCACGGGCCTGACCCCGTTGGAGAGATGCGAGAAGATGCTGTTGAACACGGGCCAC
>Ga0310696_10008907_pt1 | contig 11658 bp, 10 predicted proteins | sample AusTroGonzalo_MG_4_FD_203885 | JGI IMG/M metagenome (GOLD analysis project Ga0310696, IMG submission 203885) | Bovine rumen microbial communities from tropical cattle in Woodstock, Queensland, Australia - Gonzalo_02 (v2) (version 2) | ecosystem: Host-associated > Mammals > Digestive system >...
CCAGTTCGCACGCCTGACCCTGAAGCAGGATCCCGAGGCCGGGCCCGTCGACTGGAGCCTTCCGGATGTCAACGACGCCCGGTCCTATGTGGTCGATATCCAGTCGGCGGAACCCATTGCCCGTTCCTCTCTTCTCCGGAAACTTTCCGCGCTGCGCAGTTTCTTCCGGTTCATGGTCCGGGAGAACATCGTTTCCCGGAATCCCTTTCAGGGACTGGCTTCGCCGAAACGGGAGAAGCGGCTCCCAAAATACATGACGGTGGACGAAGTGGGCCGTCTTCTGGACGCGCCAGAGCCGTTCTGGCGCAACGCCGTGGAGGTCGGGGCCGTGAAGACCCGGGAAGGCGCCGATTTCTCCTGCGCGCGAGACAAAGCCATTCTGGAGGTCATCTATTCCGGCGGACTCCGTATCAGCGAGGCGCTGGGTCTCAACCTGGGGGACATCGATCTCGTCTCCCAGGTCTTCAAGGTGCGCGGAAAAGGCAAGAAGGAACGGTACTGCGCCCTGGGCGGTCCCGCCGTCCGTGCCCTCCGCGCCTATTTGAGATTCCGGCAGATCCGCACCGCCGACGGCCGCACGAACGCACCCGTGTTTCTCTGTCAGCGGGGACAGCGTCTGACGGCCCGGTCATTCCAGCGCAGTTTCAAATCGTATTTGTCCATTGCGGGGCTTTCTCCCGAGCTGACGCCTCACAAGCTGCGTCACTCGTTTGCCACGCACCTGCTGGATGCGGGAGCCGATCTCCGAAGCGTGCAGTCTCTTCTGGGCCATGAAAATCTGAGCACGACGCAGATTTATACGCATATCAGCGCCGAACGAATGAAACAGATCTACCAGAAAGCACACCCGAGGGCATGACTCATGACTTCCACCGGAAATAACGTGAAATTCGATTTCTTCGGCGCCGCGGCGGAGATCCTCGCCTGGTTCCTCGCCGCGCTCCTGCCCGTCAAATTCGCCTCCATCGTTTCCGTTCCGGAGATGCCCTCCTCCTACTGGTTCGATGTCATTTCGCTGATCTTCGTCGTCTGGCCCAATCATCTTTTTTCCTTTCTGGCATCCGTCCTTCTCCTTCTGACTCTGGCGGCGCACGGGACGAGCCGGACGCCCTTCCGCCGATCCGCCGCGGCGCTCTGGTGCGTTCTGTGGGTGAGCCTGGCGTTCCTCTCCGTTTTCGGTCTTGTCCACGCCTCCTGTCCGGAGTATGCGCTGCAGATGATCTCCTATGCGTTCGGCACGGGCTGCTTCACGATCTCGGTTTATCTTCTTCTGGAACGGCGTCCCGAGTTCCGGACGGCTCTTTTTCACGCGCTCTTCATCGGAGGCGCGCTGGCGGCCCTTTCCGGCATTCATCAGTATTTCACCGGATTCGATGAACTTCAGGCGCATGTGGCCGGACAGAACGAGGCGCTGGGCGGAAAGATGGATCAGAGGCTCCTTCTCCGAATCGAGGAACGCCGTCTTCAGGGGGATTTCCCCAGCTGCAATACCTACGGCGGATATCTGGCCATGATGCTGCCCATCCTTTCCGCGCTGCTGTGGAAATTCGGATCCGAGCGTGTTCAGCCGGGAAAAGCGGCCCGCTGGCTTCTCGCGGCGCCCGCTTTCCTGATCGTACTGCTTCTCCTATTCGCCACAAGAAGCCGGGGCGCTTTCGTTTCCCTCTGCTTCGGTGTTGTCATGCTCTTCTTCGCTCTCCCCGTTTCCCGGCGTACCAAAATCGCCTGTCTGGCGGCCTCCATCCTCGGACTTGCCGTCTTCGCCTGTGCGATCCTGTTTACGGACCGGGGCGGCGGCTCTCTGGTTTTCCGGGCCGATTACAACTGGGCGGGCTGCCGCATGATGGCATCGCATCCGCTTTTCGGGACCGGCTGGGGCGACTTCTTCCACGATTATCAGCGGCTCAAACTTCTGGTGAACGACGAAGCTCCTCACACGCCGCACAACATGATAACCCTTTTCGGGTCCCAGTGCGGGATCGCGGCGTTCCTCAATGCCGCCTTCCTGCTGATTCTGCCGCTGGTCCTGCTGTTCCGCCGTCTCCTGAAAGATCCGCCCGCCCGCGGCGACGTCATGCCCTACGCGTTGTTCTGCGCCCTGGCCGCCGCTTTCACGGACTTTATGCTGGAAATTACTTACGAAACCCCCGCTTTCTTATGCACTTACGCCATCCTGACTCTGCTGGCGTTTCAGCGGGGCGGATCCTCCGGCTGTGAGGAGATCGGGAAAACCGTTTCTCCCGGACGGGCCCGGATCCTCCGGATCGGACTTGCGGTGTTTGCTCTGTTTTCCGCGGCCGGAGGCTCCCTCATGATGCGGAGCGAACAGGCCTTTGCCGAATTTCAGGAGGCGCTGGATCCCCGTTTCTCCCGGGCCGCCATCGGAACCGAGTCCTATGCTCCGCCGCCCCGGGCCGCGGTGATCCGTCTTCTCAAGCGTGCGACGGATCTGGATCCGTACAATCCCTTCCCCTGGGCCACGGCGTCGGGATTCATGGCGTTTCAGGGTGACTACGCCGCCGCCGAAGGATTTATCAATGAAGCCATCAAGCGGTCGCCGCTCCGGTCTTCCTTCTATCTGCGACGGGCGAAGATCCGCTATGCCGCGAAGGCGGATCCGGCGCTGATCAAGGCCGATCTGGACAAGGTCCGCGAACTGTTTCCCATGAACGGACAATACCGCGTGCCGGACGAAGAGATCCTTCGGCAGAATTCCGGCTTCTGACGTTACCATGAACACACACAAAACAACATAACAACATGAAAGGACAAACCATGAAACACCGTCATCTTCCGGTCTCCCTCCTCCTCTGCGCCGTGCTCGGCGCTTTCTCCCTCCACGCGCACGAGGATTCCTCCGTGATCCCGCTGCCCGCTCCGAAAACCGAGGGCGGAAAGGCTCTGATGACTGCCATCTCCCAGAGACGGTCGGCCCGGCGCTTCAAATCCGATGAGATCCCCCTCAAAACACTCTCCTCTCTTCTCTATGCGGCCTGGGGCATTTCGAGTCCCGACGGGAAGCGTACCATCCCCACGGCCAGAAACGCGCAGAGCCTTGAAGTCTTCGTCCTCTTTCCCTCCGGATGCTACAAGTACGATGCGAAGAACAACGCGCTGGTCCTTGCCGTAAGAGGCGATCTTCGCGGATACGCCTTCATGCGTCCCGAAATGCCCCGTTCCGCCCCGCTGGTCCTCGTCTACGTCGGAAGGAATACGGGCATGCCGGCCGAGTTCAATCATTTTCATGCCGGAGCCGCCGCCCAGAATGTATATCTCTTCTGCACGGCCGAGGGCCTTTCCACGGTCGTCTGCGGCGGATTCGATAAAAAGAAAATGGCCGAAGCCATGAAGCTGGACGAGGGACACACCGTCCTCTACACCCAGCCCGTCGGCTTCCCCGCCGACTGACCCGCGCAACAGGAATCACGGAGTTTACGAATATGGCAACACCTCTTTATCCTCTCGCCCTCACTTCCTTCTTCAAAACCGTCATCTGGGGCGGACGGAAGCTGGAAACCGTCTTTCATCGGACTCTTCCCGACGATCATTCCCCCGTGGGTGAAGCCTGGGAGGTCTGCGAACGTCCCGAATTTTCCTCCCGGGTGATCAACGGTCCCCTGAAGGGACGCACACTCGGCAGTCTTATGGAGGAATTCGGATCCGGCCTGCTCGGCTCCCGCGTGAGCGGAACAAGATTCCCTCTGCTGGTCAAGATCCTGGACGCACGGGACCGTCTTTCCCTTCAGGTGCATCCCGATGAAGCGGCCTGCGCCCGGCTGGGCGGCGGAGCCGAGCCCAAAACGGAGATGTGGTATGTGATCGGGGCGGATCCCGGCGCGAAGATCGTGGCGGGTGTGGCGCAGGGCGCCTCGCCGGAGTCCTTCTGGCCCCGGGTCGATTCTGCCGACATCGAGAAGCAGCTCCACGTCTACGAGGCTCAGGCGGGCGACACCTTTTTCATCCGGGCCGGATGCGTTCACGCCATCGGCGGCGGAAACCTGATCCTCGAGGTGCAGCAGAACAGCGATACCACCTACCGGATCAGCGACTGGGGCCGCCTGGGCGCCGATGGCAAGCCCCGGACTCTTCATGTGGATCAGGCCCGCGAGTGTGTGAATTTCGCCATGCGCGAGGAGCCTCTGGTTTCCCGCCGCCGCGACGCCGACGGCATTGTGCCGCTGGTACGATGTCCCTTCTTTCAGGCGGATGAGATCAGCTTTTCCCGGCCATTGGACATGCCTTCTCCGGACGGCCTCAGTTTTCACCTGATCTCCAGCGTGTCCGGTGCATTGACTCTCGCCTGCGCTGACGAGAAACTCCGGATCGCGCCCGGCTCCACGGTCCTGCTCCCCGCCTCCTGCGGCGGATATTCCCTGATCCCGGAGAACGGCGGACGCACCATCGTCATGAAAACCTGGATCTGAGGCGGTCCGGCTGGAAAATCCGGCATTCCCGTGATACATTATGGGCCCGCAGCAAAAGAAACCGCAAAGAACGAACTATGGACAACAGAAAACAGACGGACTGGGACCGGTACTATCGCGCTCCGGCTCCTACGGCGCATCTGCTTCGTCGGATCACATCCGGCCGCCTGATCGCCGCGCTGATCCGCACCGGGCTGATCCCGCCTCAAGGCGGATCCGCCGTGGAACTCGGCGGCGGCGGCAGCTCCTTTGCCAGACGTCTGGCGAAGCGGTTCCGTTTTGCGGAGTACGGTGTGATCGACACGAATCCCTGCAGTCTGGCGCTGTTTCTGGATCAGTCTCTTCCCTGCCAATGCAAAGCGGAACTCTGCAGTGTGCTGGGATCGCTCCCGGACTGGAAGGCCGACCTCGTATTCAGTGCGGGCCTGATCGAACATTTTTCCCCGGGGGATACGGCGCGGGCGGTCCGGGCTCATTTCGAACTGGCGAAGCCCGGAAGTGCCGTGGCGATCCTTTTCCCCGAAGATACGGGCCTGTACCGGTTCGTCCGGCGGATCCTGGAATTTCTGAAGCTGTGGCGCTTTCCGGACGAACGGCCTCTTGATCCGGCGGAAGTGATCCGGGCGGCAGGCTGCGAGCCATGCGTATCGGAAGGGATCCGCATCATCCTTCTGACACAGAGACTGCTGATATTTCAGCACAAAAGCGAACCGGATGAAAGGAGCCGGACATGAAAAACGATCCGATTCTGCGCGTATACGAGACTTTTGCCGGGATCCAGGGCGAATCCACCCGGGCCGGGATGCCCTGTTTCTTTATCCGGCTGTCCGGCTGTCCTCTTCGCTGCGCCTGGTGCGACACCCTGAAAGCGCGACCGTTCCAGGCGGGATGTGACCGCACGGTTTCTTCGCTGGTCCGGGAGGCCGTCGAGTCCGGGATTCCGCTGACGGAGGTGACGGGCGGAGAACCTCTGGCGCAGAAGAACACGCCGGAACTGTGCCGTCAGTTGATTTCCGCGGGACTTCGTGTGCTGATGGAGACCAACGGGGCGGAGGACTGCACCGTACTGCCGGAAGGCGTGATCCGCATCATCGATATGAAGCCGCCCTCCAGCGGGGAATCGGAGAAGATGCTGAAGAAGAATTTTCGGACGCTTCGGCCCTGTGACGAGGTGAAGTTCGTAATCTGCGACCGCCGCGACTACGATTTTGCCCGGTCGGCTCTTGCGGAGTTCCGCCTGGCCGATCAGACGCCGAACATCCTGTTCAGTCCCGCCTTCGGGACTATGGATATGCCGAAACTGTGTGAATGGATTCTGCGCGACCGGCTGCCCGTGCGCATCAATCTTCAATTCCATAAGATCATCTGGGGCGCCGATGCGGAAGGAGTATAAGTCTGCATGAAGAAGAAAGCCGTTGTTCTGTTGAGCGGAGGACTGGATTCCTCCACCTGTCTGGCCATCGCCAAAGCCGAAGGTTTCGAACCTCTGGCCGTCACTTTCGATTACGGACAGCGTCACCGCGTGGAGCTGGAGGCCGCCCGCCGCGTGGCCGATGCCGCTTCGGTTCCCCTGATGACCGTCCGGTTCGATATGCGGCTCTGGGGCGGATCCGCCCTCACTTCGGACCGGATCGATGTCCCGTCCGCCTCCGAAGCGCACGGGGGGATCCCCGTTACCTACGTTCCGGCACGAAATCTGATCTTTCTTTCCTTCGGCGTCTCCTATGCGGAAACCGTCGAAGCCCGCGATCTCTACATCGGGGTCAATTCCCTGGATTATTCCGGATATCCGGACTGCCGCCCCGACTTCATTTCTTCCTTCTCCCGTACCGCACAGCTGGGCACCAAGGCCGTGGACGACGGTTGGACGTTCCAAATCCATGCGCCGCTTCAGAAGCTGCGGAAAAACGAGATCATCCGGAGAGGGCTGGACCTGGGTGTGGACTACTCCCTGACGCACAGCTGCTACGATCCGCTGCCCGACGGCATGCCGTGCGAACGATGCGAAAGCTGCTATCTGCGCACCCGCGCATTCGAGGAATTGGGCCTGACCGATCCGCTTCTCGAAAAGAAAAGAATGAAACTCGGGAAAAAAGCCTGAGCCGCCGTCAGACGGAGAGCTTCGCCGCCAGAGCAACGGCCTCACGGACGGTCGCTTCGATTCCCCCCCAGTTGCCCGCTTCGATCTCGGCGCTCTTCCCCAGCCAGGTGCCGCCGACGGCCGCGATCTCTTTCACCGCAAGATAGTCGGCCGCGTTGGACGCCGTAACGCCGCCCGTGGGCATGAAACGCAGTCCCAGATGCTTGTAGGGCGCGGAGATCGCTTTCAGCAGTTTAAGTCCGCCCGCGGCCTCGGCCGGGAAGAACTTGAGGAATCGGCATCCAAGCTCGCAGGCCTGTTCGATTTCCGAGGGTGTGCAGATCCCGGGCGCGAAGGCGAATCCGCTGTTCACCGCCTCACGTACCACCGTGGGATTGAATCCGGGAGCCACCGCGAATTTCGCGCCCGCATCGAACGCCCGGTGCAGATCCTTGACATTCAGGATCGTTCCCGCACCCAGATAGAGCGACGGGAATTCCTTTGCAGCGGCGCGGATGACGTCTTCCGCAGCGGCGGTCCGGAAGGTGATCTCCGCAGCACGGAGTCCGCACCGGTCCAGAACGGCGCACATTTTCATGCCGTCTTCCACGCTGTTGAGGACAAGTACGGGTACGATTCTGATCGATGCGAGTTTTGAAGCTGTCTGAAGTCCGAGTTCGCCGAAGTTCATAGTCAATCCTTTCCGGCAGAAACGGACCTCTCTGCATGGCCGTCTGCCTGTTCTTTTTTTCTCCCTTTACTGTAGCACACAAACCGTCTTTTTCCAGTCGAAGAGCCAAAAATGCGAATCACTGAAAAAATATACCGCAATCCTGTTTGAAAACGGCGTAAAAAGATGATATTGTAAGAAATGGTTTTCGAAGATTTTGTTATCCTGCGATGCGGGATTTTCCCCCGAACAAGCCAAAACACGGAATTGCGATGAAAGAAAAATTTTCTGCTCTTACGAGAAATCCGGTCAAAGCATTCCTCCTTTTCATGGGATGTGCCGCCTGCTTCTGGACCCTGCAATGCTCTCTGCTTCAGAATCATCTCGGCCTCGATATTCTGGAGACGATTTCCTGGGGTGCCCAGGGGGAATGGGGCCATTTCAAGCATCCGCCGCTCTCCGGCTGGCTCGGATACCTTTTCTCTCTTCTTTCGGGGCATTCCGACTGGAGTCTCTATCTGGCGGCGCAGCTCTGCCTGATGATCGGGGCATGGCATGTCTACAAAGTCGCCCGCCTGTTTCTGGACGAGTATTCGTCCGTGACGGCCGCACTTCTTCTTTTCTTCCTTTTCTACTACAATCCCTCCGAAACGAAATTCAGCACCTATTTTGTGGAGATCGCCCTGAGCCCGATCACCACGTACTTTTTCTTCAAATCTCTCATGCAGAAAAAGATCTACCTCTGGGTTATCTTCGGATTCTGCTGCGGGCTCGGACTCCTCAACAAGTATACGGCCGGACTCCTTTTCATCGGGTTCCTGACCATCTTTTTCGCGAATGCGGAATACCGCAAACAGGTTTTCTCCTGGGGTCCCTGGATCGCCATCGCCGTTTTTCTGGCTGTCATCGCGCCGCATATCCGCTGGCTTTTCCAGAACGATTTCGCCTGTTTCCGGCATGTGGGAAACCGGATCCATGAAGAGCAGCCGTGGCACATTCCGTTTCTGGCCCTCAGCTCGGCGCTTTATCCGTTTGTGGTCCAGATCGTCGTCCTGACGATCGCCTCCATTCCCGGAATCAAAAAGAGAATACGCGAGAAGGTCCGCAGGGATGTCCTGATCCCGGCGCTGATCCTGACCCTGATCCCGAACATTTTCTTTGTCCTGCTCACCCTGTGCGGTAACGGGATCGTGATGATGTGGTTCTGCACGGTGGAGTCCTGGACCGGACTCGCTTCCGTTGCGCTGTTCCCGTTCCGGATCGACGAGGGCATTTTCCGCCGGATCTATCTGATGCTGATCATCCTGACGCTCTGCCTCTTCGTCGGAACGACCATCGATCTGCTCGCCAAACCCCGCCTCCGGATCCATACCGAACCGAAGGATCTCATCGCTCATGTGGATGCGTTCTGGAAGACCAAATCGAAGGAGCCCGTCTCCGTCGTGGTCGGCGATCAGTGGGAAGCCACGTTCTGCGAGAACTATATGCCCGGACGTCCCCCGGCGTGTCCGCTGACCGACCCGGTCAGCATCCGGCTTCATAGGGATCTCATCCGGGAAAAAGGCGCGCTTCTGATCGGCTCCCCGGAGGAGTTCACCGATTTCCTGCGGGAATTCGGGCATCCGGAAATCGAATTCACGGAGTTCCGGATCGAGTTCCGGACACGCATCGGAAAGAAGAAAAGCAAAAGGCTTCAGGTCGCCTATCTTCCGCCTCAGGGGCAGCCCTGAGCGGTCCGCGGGCCTGCTTTTTCTTCCTCTGGACCGCGGCCTGCCGGTCATCAGGCCATTTGCGGGGAGCGGATCTTTTTTTTGAGAAAAGTACTTGAAAAGGATGAAACGACGTGCTATTATAATCATTGATGTAGCACGAGCAACATACCGGCATTTCGTCCACCCGGACTACCCTGGAGTTTGCTTATGATCCGAAGCAAAGATATCGCAGCGATCGTCGGTGTCTCCCGTCAGGCGGTGACGGCTGTCCTCAACAACAGCCGGCCAAACTGCGTGTCCCCGGAGAAGCGCGAGGCTATTCTCAAAGTCGCCTCCGAACACCAGTATCAGCCCAATCAGGCCGCCGTGGCCCTGAAGACCGGAAGAAGCCGTCTGATCGGCGTGATCATGCCGCCCTGGAGGAATCCTTATATCGCCGAACTCTGTATGGCGATCCAGAGCGGTCTGGCCGAAAAGAACTACACGCCCGTCTTCGCCATCGACAACAATTTCAACCCCGTCCCCGGAAACCTGCGCGATCTCCTCTCCCTGAATATCACCGGACTCATTACCGTGGCCGCTTCCCTGCTTCCGGACGACGTCCGGATCCCGGTGGTCAGCTACTTCCACAAGGATCCGCGATTCGATGCCGTCAGTATCGATGCCGACCAGGATTCCCGGCTGATCATGGAGCATCTCAAGGCCCGCGGACACCGGAAGATCGGTTTCCTGGGGACGTTCCGTCTGCCCCGGTATGAAAGTCTGGTCCGCACAGCGGAGGAATACGGACTGGAGTTCCCCGAACGGTGGCACGTCAATCTCGATGATCTGGCGTCTCCCGCCGATTCCTTCGATCTCCTGCTGGAACGGAACAAAGGATGCGATCTGCCTTCCGCCCTGATCCTCTTCAACGACGACTTCGCCGTCTCCATCATGCGCCGCATCCATGATCGGGGCTTCCGGATCCCGCAGGATTTCAGCGTCCTGGGACATGACGATATCGCCTACAGCCCGAATATGGTCCCCGCCCTCACGACTATCCGTTTCGGCTCGCCCGACGAGATCGCTTCCGCCATGATCCGTCTGCTTATGAAACGGATCGAGGATCCGACCCGCCCCCGGGAGGTAACGATCCTCAAATCCGTTCTGATCGAGCGCGAAAGCGTTTCAAATAAGGTATGAGGTAGGAAGTATGAAGTATGAGGTATGAGGTAGGAAACATAGACGCCGGGAAAAACGGACTTTTCCAAAAGTCCCAGTACACCTGGTATTTCCAGCACCCCTAGTCAAGCTAAAAAAACACTCTCACACAGGAGGAAAAGAACCATGAGTAAAAAGCGTTTTACGCTGATCGAGCTTTTGGTCGTGATCGCCATCATTGCCATTCTCGCCGGGATGCTTCTGCCCGCCCTGGGGAAGGTCAAGGCCCTGGCCGGCAACACCTCGTGCCTGAACAACGAACGCCAGACCACGCTGGGGATCTTTGCCTACATCGATGACCATAACGGCTTCCGTCCGGTGTATGATCCGGCCTGGACGAATCTGCTGCTGGACAACGGCTGTCTGAAATCGCCGGATACCTTTTTCTGTCCCGCGCTCGATGGCATGATGGGAAAAGACGGGACAAACGGGTACGACTCCCAGCGCAGTAAGTATAAGGGGCTTTATACATACACCGGGATCGGGATCAACCGCAGGATCGCCTGGCCGTCCGGCCAGCAGCCTGCCTTCAAGATCAAAAGGCCCGGAGCGACCTATCTCATTATGGACACGGCCTTGGATGCGGACATGGCAGGAGCCAAAGGCTCGGTGGAGGCAAGGGAGCTGCCGTCCGGTTCGCGTGTTGCCTATCCCCGTCATACGGGCGGACTCAATATCGGATTCCTGGATGGCCACGCCGAATGGATCAAGGCGAAGGAACCCCTCTACACGGGAACGGCTTCGAACAACTGGAATTATCCGCACAACGTCTACGGGACCATCGGCTGGGGCGGAAATGCCTGGTATGGAAACTGGGATTGAAGATTGAAATACGGAGGCGCGGCGGAAGATCACACGTCTCTTTCAAGCGAACAGAATCAACCCGTGAGGTGGAATCATGATGTATTCTTTCAAACGCGATATCCCCGTCGAAGAGGGGTATGATGTCGTGGTCGCCGGCGGCGGACCCGGCGGATGCGCGGCTGCGCTTGCCGCGGCCCGGGCGGGATCAAAGGTCCTCCTGCTGGAAAGCCTCGGTTTTCTCGGCGGCATGGGGACTGCCGGACTGGTTCTGCAGTGGGCGCCGTTTGTGCGGTACGGAAAACGGGTTGTGGGCGGGATCCCGCTGGAGATCTACCAGATCCTGGAGGAGCGGGGCTATGCGTTCCAGCCCGGCCCCAATCCTGAACCCGTGGCGAAATTTGCGGCCATCGATCCGGAAGGGCTGAAGCTGGTCCTGGACGAACTGCTGGCGAAGGAAAAGATCGAAGTCCGTTTCTTCACGCAGGCGGTGGATGTGGACCGGGATCCGGACCGTTTCTTCGTGAACGGGATCATCGCGCACAACATCGAAGGATTCCGGTACATCAAGGCGAAGACGTTCATCGACGCCACCGGCGACGCCTCTCTGGTCAAACTGTGCGGCGCCGAATGCTTCGAGCCGGACGTGGCCATGGCGCCGACCCTCTGCGCCGTCGTGGACGGAATCGACTGGAAGAAGATGAACATTGATCTATGCGGACTTATCGTCGGTCAGCAGGCCATGGTGAACAAGGCCGTGGACGACGGATT
>Ga0310696_10008908_pt1 | contig 11658 bp, 7 predicted proteins | sample AusTroGonzalo_MG_4_FD_203885 | JGI IMG/M metagenome (GOLD analysis project Ga0310696, IMG submission 203885) | Bovine rumen microbial communities from tropical cattle in Woodstock, Queensland, Australia - Gonzalo_02 (v2) (version 2) | ecosystem: Host-associated > Mammals > Digestive system >...
CTTGCCACGACAGAACAGTTGCACGTCCTCAGGCGTCATTGTTGCGCCCTCTTCAAGAATAATAAAGGCTCCAACGGCCTCACCATATTTCTTCGAAGGCACGGCAGCTACCTGCACATCGCGGATACCGGGCATGTGGTAGAGAAATTCCTCTATTTCACGCGGATAGATGTTCTCACCGCCACGGATAATCATGTCCTTGATGCGGCCAGTAATCTTGTAGAAGCCTTCTTCATCTTTCACGCCCAGGTCGCCGGAGTGGAGGTATCCATTCTTGTCGATTACCTCAGCCGTGGCTTCAGGGTTCTTATAGTATCCCTTCATCACGTTGAAGCCCTTGCAGCACATCTCCCCCTGTACACCTACAGGACATTCTTCGCCCGTCTCAGGATCAAGCACCTTGACGTCGACAAACGGGAAGTCGCGTCCTACAGTGGTGCAACGCTGCTCGAAAGTATCGTTCAAACAGGTCTGCGTCATGCCAGGCGATGACTCAGTCAGTCCGTAGACCGAGGTGATTGTCATATACATCTTTTCTGATACCTGCTTCATCAGTTCTATAGGACACAGCGAGCCAGCCATGATTCCCGTACGCAGACAGGTGAGGTCGAACATATCGAACATCGGGTGGTTCAACTCAGCAATGAACATCGTCGGGACACCATAAACGGCCGTACACCTTTCTTTATGTATAGAGGCGAGCACAACTAAGGGGTCAAACTTCTCAACCATCACCTCCGTACAGCCGTGGGTCAGACAGTTCATCGTGGCGAGCACCACACCAAAGCAATGGAACAGGGGCACGCAGACACAGAGTTTGTCGTCCTGAGTGAAGCCCATGTTCTCGCCAGTGAAGTAACCGTCGTTGGCAATGCCGAAATGAGTGAGCATGACACCCTTGGGAAATCCCGTAGTGCCCGAGGTGTACTGCATGTTGCACACATCATGGCAGTCGACATGCTTCTTCATCTCATTGAGCGTCTCGTCCTCAACATTCTGTCCGAGGAGCAACAACTCGGCCGTATTATACATGCCGCGATACTTCTCCATGCCGATATAGACTACATTCTTCAGATAGGGGAAACGCTCGCTGTTCAGATGACCACGCTCGCAGGTCTTCAGCTCAGGCAGCATGGTGTAGGTCATATCGACGTAATTACAGTCCCAAGTGCCGTCGGTGATGCAAAGCACTTCCATATCAGAGTCCTTGCAGAGGTATTCCAGTTCGTTCTGCTTGTAGTTGGTGTTCACCGTGACAAGCACAGCACCGATTTTGGCAGTGGCATAGAGGAACGTCAACCAGTCGGGCACATTGGTAGCCCAGATGCCCACATTGGAGCCTCTTTTCACACCAATGGATATCAACCCCTTGGCCAAATTGTCCACACGCTCGTTAAACTGGCTCCAGGTGAACCTCAAGTCACGGTCAGAATAGACAATATATTCTTTATCGGGCGTTGTCTCAGCCCAATGCTCCAGCCACTGGCCAAGCGTACGTTCATGAAGCGTATAACCAGCACTGCCAGTCTCAGCCGGATATGTTCTGTCTGGCAGAGGCCTACCTGCCATATCTAATTTCACATTACTCATTCTTATAATTCGTTATGACGTTAGTACGCAATGACGCTATCACGTTAGAACGGAATATACACTACAGCAAGAATCTTCGCCGACTTTCCCGGAGCACCATGTACGTGGTGCTTCACAATGGAGTCGTAGAAGATGCTGTCGCCCTCCTTCAGGGTATAGGTATCCTTGCCGTAGACAATTTCTACTTCCCCCTGCATCACATAGATAAACTCCTCACCCTCATGGGCTGACAACTGGAAGTTGGGCGATTCTTCCGGGTTAATATCAATAATAAACGGTTCCATGTGGCGACCCGCTTTCTGCTGTGCCAATGGGTGATACTCCATGTGCTTGCGGGCATCGGTAGCACCGTTCGAGAAACTAATGCTACTGTCACGTTCCCTGTCTTCAGCACGCGTCACCACGGGACCCAGTGCATCGTTGTCGTCCATAAACGTGCCCAAGCGCACACCCAGTGCACGGGCAATCTTAATCAGCGGCCCTAAAGAGGGCAAGTTCTGGTCATTCTCGATAGACAAAATCTGATCTACCGACAGACCGCTACGCTCGGAAATTTCCTCTACAGAGAGGTTTTTGGACTCACGAATCCCTTTGATTTTGTGTCCTACGATTGTGTTGTTGTTGGTCATAATTATTGCAATAAATTTCTATGCCTCTTGAATTCAAGCCGCAAAGGTAAGAAAAAAGGCTGAATTAACAGCCTTTTTCACTTTGATTAACATGAGAGTACGCGTAAATGATTACGTTCAACCCAAACCTCTAAAGCTTAACGGTCTTCTTTTTAGCCTTCGACTCGTTCTGCAGACGGTTCAGGGCCGTCACCACGTAAGTGAACTTCTGCTTACCGTCATCGTAAGGTAGCTTATAGAATGTATCGGTGGTGATGGCAACAATCTTCGAGGCATCGTTGGTTTGTACCTTTTCACCCTTGGCAAAGCGGTAAATAACATATTTCGTGGCGGTATTCTGCCAGTTTTTGCCCTTGGGAGCCGTCCAAAAGAGAATGTAGCCATCGCTGGTCCATACGGGCTTCAACTTGCGCACCTTAGAGGTAGTCTTTTTATCGATGAAACTCATGTCGGGCTGCAGAACCGGCGTCTTCCAGTAGTAGTTGCGCAGAGTACCACCGTAGTTGCCCACATTGTCGACAACAGCCTTGGCATACCAAAGCACAGTACCCTTTACGTTGGGCATCTGCTGATGCAGCAGGTGCTTGGCAGGCAGCTGGTGCTGCGACGGATTCTTGGGGTCAGCATTTTTTACTGTGCGCTCTACATCCTCGCCGATAATGAGAGGGCGCTTGCCACAATACTGATCCCACCAGCGGATAAGAGTATCGTAGTCGGCAGCCTTGTTACCTATCTCCCAGTAGATTTGGGGAACACAATAGTCAAGCCAACCATTGTTCACCCACAGCAGGATGTCGGCATAAAGGTCATCATAGTTCTGCAGGCCGTTGGTATTGCTGCCAATGTCGGAGGAACGTTTGTTGCGGTAGATGCCAAAAGGCGAAATTCCCACCTTCACCCAAGGCTTAGTCTCATGGACAGTCTTGTAAAACTGTTCAATGAAGAGGTTGACGTTGTAGCGGCGCCAGTCGCCTCGGTCTCGGATACCATTACCGTACTGGCGGTACTGAGCATCGTCGGGAATCACCTGACCTGCAGCCGGATAAGGGTAGAAATAGTCATCCATGTGGATACCATCGACATCGTAGCGGGTGACAATGTCGCGGGCAACCTCGCAGATGTAGTCGCGATTCTCTGGAATGCCGGGGTTGAGAATCGTCAGTCCGTCGTACTCAAAGCAGTTCTGAGGCTTGCGGCTCTTAATGTGATTGGGAGCCAGCACCGTGGTGGTCTTGGTACGGGCACGATAAGGATTAATCCAGGCATGGAGTTCCATGCCACGCGCGTGACACTGCTCAATCATCCACTGCAGAGGATCCCAATAGGGCTGGGGCGCACGTCCCTGCTGTCCTGTCAGAAATCGGCTCCACGGCTCGATGTTGCTCTCATAAAGAGCATCGCACTCGGGACGTACCTGGAAAATGATGGTATTGACACCATCTTTCCACAACTCGTCGAGCTGGTAGATAAGCGTCTGCTGCATCTTCTGGGTTCCCATACCCTGGAACTGTCCGTTCACACACTGAATCCATGCGCCACGCATTTCGCGCTTCGGCTGTGCTGTGGCTGCTACAACCACCAAGGTGGTAAGTAAAAGGAAGTATATTCTCTTCATAATCTTAAAAATATTTCGGTTTCTTTCTGCGAGCTTCCTCCAGCGACACCAGCTGTTGCTGCTCCTGACTGTAGTCCTGGCGCAGGTGCTCGTATTTATCGTTTAGCTCGCTCTCTACAGCCTGTCCGTCGCTCATTAGGCGTGCCGCCACAAGTGCGTTCTGCGAGGCGTCCTTCATCCATACCACAGGACCGCTATAGACGGGGGCAATTTTCAAGGCTACATGCAGTTCACTGGTCGTAGCACCACCAATCATAATGGGGATGTTCAGTCCAGCACGCTGCAGTTCTCGAGCCACACTCACCATCTCCTCAAGACTCGGTGTAATAAGTCCAGAGAGGCCGATCATATCGACCTGCTCCTCAATCGCCTTACGCACAATCTGCTCAGCAGGCACCATCACTCCCATGTCGATGACCTCATATCCGTTACAGGCCATCACCACCGCGACGATATTCTTGCCGATATCGTGTACGTCGCCCTTGACCGTTGCCAACAGGACTTTTCCGGATTTTCCAGAGTTTCTTGTATTTCCGGCATCAATATAAGGTTGCAATATATTAACGGCCTGCTTCATGGTGCGAGCGGTCTTCACCACCTGCGGCAGAAACATCTTTCCTTGTCCGAAAAGCTCGCCCACACGGTTCATACCAGCCATCAACGGTCCCTCAATGATATCGACAGCTCGAGGATACTTCTTCAAAGCTTCCATCAAATCAGCCTCCAGATAGTCACCAATGCCCTTGACAAGGGCATGCGACAAACGTTCCTCAAGTGGAAGCTGGAGGGAAGAAAGTGGAGAAACGGTAGAAGACTGGGACGACTCTGACTGTCGTTGCACTAGTTCTGCCGCCAAAGAGATAAGATGTTCCGCCGATCCTTTCTTTCTGTTTAGCACTACGTCCTCGATAACTTCCAACTGTTCTTGTGGAATATCACTATAAGTGACCTTCGTGGCAGGATTAACGATACCGAAATCCATACCTTGCTGGATGGCATGAAAAAGGAAGACAGCATGCATAGCCTCTCGGATGTAGTTGTTGCCACGGAACGAGAACGACAGGTTGCTGACACCACCGCTGACATGGGCACCAGGGAGGTTCTTGCGTATCCAGCCCGTAGCACGGATGAAGTCGGCAGCATAGGCATCGTGCTCCTCCATTCCAGTAGCAATAGCCAGTATATTGGGATCAAAGATGATATCTAAGGGATTCATGCCAACCTGCTCCGTCAAGATACGATACGCACGGCTGGCAATCTCAATACGGCGCTCGTAAGTGGTGGCCTGCCCTTGCTCATCAAAGCACATTACCACGACGGCTGCACCGTAGCGCATACAATCGCAAGCATGGCTGATAAAGACCTCTTCACCCTCTTTCAGTGAGATGCTGTTAACGATGCTCTTACCCTGCACACACTGCAATCCGGCGATAATAACATCCCATTTTGATGAGTCGATCATCACGGGCACACGGGCTATATCGGGCTCAGATGCAATAAGGTTGAGGAAGGTTACCATCTCCTGACGTGCATCGAGTAGTCCGTCGTCCATATTGATGTCAATGACCAGCGCCCCATCCTGCACCTGTTTGCGGGCAATACTAATGGCCTCGTCATAGTTCTTCTCGTTAATCAGCCTGAGGAACTTGCGTGACCCAGCCACGTTGCAGCGCTCACCAACATTCACAAAAGGAATCTCAGGCGTCAGCTTCAGCGCATCCAATCCCGACAGCCACATTGTCTGCGGTTTCTCTACAAGCCGGTGAGGCCGCTTGCCTTCAGCCAAGGGAACATATTTAGCGATGAATTCATCCGTTGTTCCACAGCAACCTCCTACGATATTTACCAAGCCCTCATCAATCAGTTCTCCAATCTGCGGCGCCATCGATTCAGCTGTCTCGTCGTAAAGGCCCATAGAGTTAGGCAATCCTGCGTTGGGATAGCATGATATATAATAAGGTGCACGATGAGCCAGCTCTTTCAGGAAAGGTTTCATCTGACGGGCGCCAAACGAGCAGTTCAGCCCGATAGAGAAAATAGGATAGGGGGAAACGCTGGCCAGATAGGCGTCAAGCGTCTGCCCTGACAGCGTGCGCCCAGCCAAGTCGCTGATAGTAACGCTCAACATAACGGGTAGTTCAACGTCCCGCTGCCTCATGGCGGTCATAGCGGCATCAATGGCACATTTGGAGTTCAGGGAATCGAAGATGGTCTCAATGAGCAAAGCGTCCACCCCACCCTCGATAAGACCGTCCATTTGCTCCAAGTAGGCTTCGAACAGCTGGCTATAGGTCAAGTCGCGGCAGGCGGGATTGCTCACATCAGGCGACATGGAACAAGTCTTGTTCGTGGGACCTATACTGCCAGCGACGAAGCGAGGCTTATCCGACGAGGAGAACTCGTCGGCACATTGGCGGGCTATTCGTGCTCCTTCAAGTGCCATCTGGCAGGCATAGCCCTGCATATTATAATCAGCCTCGGAAATGCGCTGGGCACTAAACGTATTGGTGGTGATGATATCGGCTCCTGCCCTCAAGTAGCGGCGATGGATATCGCGGATGATGTCAGGTCGCGTGATATTCAACACGTCGTTGTTACCTTTCATCTGCACGTGCTTCAACGAACATGAACTACGGAGGTCATAGTTCCAAAAGTCATCCTCCGTCAGCCCATACGACTGAATCATGGTACCCATAGCACCATCCAGTATCAACACGCGTTTTTTGATAACATCCTGTATTCGCTCCTTCATCTTCAACTTCAAACTCTCAATAATGCTTAATAGCGCGGTCTATCTCGCGACGGTCTTCCTTCTCCTTGAGCGTCTGACGCTTGTCGAACGCTTTCTTACCCTTACACAGGGCGATGTCCATCTTTGCACGGCCATTTTCGTCCAGGAATACCAGCAAAGGCACGATGGTATAGCCCGTCTGCTTTGTGGCACTTTGCAACTTGCGAATCTCGCGTTTCGTCAACAATAGCTTACGGTCACGCTTCATCTCATGGTTGTTGTAAGAGCCATAGAAGTAGGGGGATACACTCATTCCACGCACCCACATCTCGCCATTGATAATCAGACAATAAGAGTCAACCAAGCTAGCCTTGCCAGCACGGATAGACTTAATTTCCGTTCCCGTCAGCACGATGCCAGCCGTCAACGTCTCAATAAAGAAGTACTCAAACGAGGCCTTCTTGTTTTTTATGTTTACAGGACTTTTCTTCCTGATTTCCTCTTCCTTTTTGTTCATTGTTCTACCATTGCAAAATTCTCGATATGCTCATCCACGTAATGAGCTATCATTGACATCCACTCTTCCTCATTCTCCACGAACTGATCGTCGAGATCGTCGAATTCAGGCAGCTGCTCGAACAGCGCCATAAATTCATCCTCCGTCAGTTCACTCTCTATCTTGTCTCGATACTTCAGCCATAGGGTATGAGCATCGTATATCAGTTTTGAAAGTTCACGCATGCCCCACTGTTTCACGGCCTTGGCAAACGGGTTCTTGAAAATAAAGGGGCCATAGCCATTGTGAATCAGCTGGACGAAACCACCATCCATCACCTCCTCATGCAGGGTGTCCCATGCCAGCAGGGTAATCTGGTCGCTGTGAAGCTCGGCCATCGTCTCTGTAGTCAGTTCGCCGCCAATAGCTTTACGAATAGCGTCAACGAACACCTGGACGAAAGCATCCATTCCTTCCTTCGCCGCCTGCTGCAAGTCAGCATCCTTTATCAGTACTTCTTTCATATACAAATTCTTTTAGGTCAGAACGTTAGTGACATAGATACACGCACACCTCGTTTGGGGCTTGTTGAGAGATCATTATAGTTCAGACGACGGACATACTCCACACGAAAGAACTTAAAGATATTATGAATACCAACAACCGCCTCAAAATAGGGCTTATCGGGATCCATCACGTTAACGCCTTCAGGGAAATACATTAGTTTGGAATTGCCTTCATTCTCTGCCAGATAAGGATTGTTCTTGTCTGAAAGACTGCCCCAGAGGCTGCGCACACCGATATACTCACGCCAATTAAAGTTCCTAATGACTGGAAGACGGTTAAAAATCTTGCCATTCAAGTCCCAGGAAAGCATCAAGGAGGCAAAACGGTCGTTCAGGAACTCCATCGTATTGATAAGGCTGAACGTACGCTGAGCGATGATATACGACTGATTGGATGCAGGTTGGATAAGCAGAGGGTATGGAACCTGACTCCACTGGACACCACCCTTGAGGTCGGCATCAATCTTTCCCCAACTGTTACCCAGCCAAAAGCGTTTAAAAATGTGAGCCTCGGTATAATGGTAATCGTATTCGCCCCCAAACAGGTCACTGAATCCTCTTGTATAGGTAACACTAAACACAGGGGCATCAAGATTGATGACACGACGGCGAAGTTTATTGTTGATATATGTTTCACCAGGGGCATACCTTAAGGTAACGGTAGCTTCAGTGGTATTCAAGAACTCACCATTACCCGTCTTATTATTGATGTCTCGACGCGGTTTGTCAAGCGTCTGGAACGACATAGCGCCACATGCTTCGTTCTCCTCTACCTTTCCGTTAATAGTGGCTTTTAGTCCCCAGTCGGTTTCATACTCAAAAGTAGCCTGCTTACGGTTGTAAAACATCATCATATTTGTCTTAGCCCACTTAAAAGCGACAAAGACATTATCTTTATCGGTCTCAATAAAACGGTCACTGGGAGAGCATACATCGCGAGCCATCTGGACGGTCAGTGTACGGCGCGGGAACTCATGAGGCAGATACTTTTTAGGGTTCAGCGAATAGGTCACCTCAGCATTGTAGTAGTTCTGATGGCTTCCCCAGCCACGTGCGTAATAACCTGACAGAAACAGATGCTTATTCAGGTTGGCTGTGGTCTTGGCACTGATGCGGGAGCGCCATCCATCAACATAATTATGGCTCAGAAAGGTATTCACCGGACAAATATCAATATAGTTGGGCGTACTTGTCTCCATCGAGTTTTCGATAAGCGTCTTCAAGCCGAAGAGAAGATACTTGAAACCTTTCATGCTCTCAATGCCACTGATGAACTTGTCCATTCCGCTTTCACTTTTGGTAAGTTCCACCTGACGGTACTGATTCCAAAAAGCCTCATCGCGCATTTCAGCGTCGGGCTCTGTCAGTTCCTTCTTCATTCCCTTGAAAAGCTTGTTAGGTATCGGGTCAAATGCATAGTCCGTAAGTCTGGTAGTACGAGTAACAATGGCACTCTCATCGATAAAGTCGAACAGTTTCAGTTCTGTGACCATATCATCCTGCGTCAACACCCACTGTCCGTCAGGCAATTTCTTGTATTCCTGCAGCACCTGCAAATTATCAACGAAGTTGACGGTGCTCTGCTTAGGAACTGTCATCTGGCAGCGACGAACATGAAGTGTAGAGTCGTCGAGGATATAAAGGTCGCCACGAAAGCCCATGTCATGCTGATTATTGGGCAGGAAATGCAGATGTATGCATCTGTCATTCTCTACCATCAGCGTGTCCTCGATATAGTAGCGGTAAAAGCCGATTCCATCTTTCGAAATTGGCGATACAAAAGGATGCTGCAACAGGCGGATATGATCCTCATAGAGATCGACATTCGTAAAAACGTCCTTCAATACCGTATTAATAATGTCGCCTGTCTGAAACAAGTCATTCACGCCCTTCGATGTCTGTCCCTGGATAATCGTTTTTTCCGAATGCGGGTCACGGCGGTAGACAATCTGCGAGACTGTCTCATCAACAGATACTGGTAGTATCAATTTATTCGTAAAGGAACTGACCTCCACCTGGTCAAGCAGCCAAGGATGATTCGAGAAAGGCTTGTTTTCAAGCTGTTCCGGCTTCAGGTCATTAAACGCCAGTGTTATTTTCTCATACTTGTAATACTGGTAATAGTCATTGACGGCAAGGTCGTTTTTCTTCTTGGCAGCCACCACTCGACGCATCAGTTCAACGGCAGGATTGTTTTTACGGCTATAACTATTACGCTTGGATTTAACGGTCACCTCTTCCAGCTGTCGTTTATCAGGTTTCAGGGTAACGTTCAGTTTGTTTTTGGTTTTCTCACCGATACGTACAACCCGCGTCTTATAGCCAACAGCACTGAACGAAAGGTTCCACCCGTTATGGCGACTGATAGAATAGTGTCCGCGACTGTCAGCAATAGCCGACACTTGATGTCCTTCATAAATCACACTGGTAAAGCCGATGCTGTCACCAGTCTCTGCATCAGTAACCACACCAGTTATATGTTGCGCACTCAAAGGAAAGGCAACCAATAGGTGCAACAATAAAAAAGCATATCTGAATGTCTTCAATTTAAATCTTCAGTTCCTTCAATATCTCAGACATGCGCTGCATATTCTTAATACGCATAGGCACCAAGGGCAGGCGCAGAACGTTCTGGATAAAGCCCATCTCGTGAAGCATAAACTTAACACCGGCAGGATTTCCATCGACGAACAGCAGCGAGAAGAGATCGGTGAAGCGATGGTGAATCTTGCGGGCAGGGTCATACTCGCCACGCATCTGCAGACGTATCATCTTCGAGAACTCCTTGGGCAAAGCGTTGCCAATAACGCTGATGACTCCTACAGCCCCACAGCTAACCATCGGGAACGTCAATGAATCATCACCAGAGATAACATCAAAGTCGTTAGGTTTATTCTTGATAATCTCATCGACCTGCTCCAAATTACCACTGGCTTCCTTGATAGCCACGATATTCTTACAGTCGCGTGCCAGACGGACGGTAGTCTCAGCCTTCATGTTAATGCCGGTACGCCCAGGTACGTTGTAAAGCACTACAGGCAACTGGGTTGCTGCGGCAATAGCCTTGAAATGCTGGTACAGACCTTCCTGCGAAGGTTTGTTATAGTAGGGGCAAACGCTGAGGATACCGTCGATACCTTTGAAGTCGCCGGTCTTCAGTTCCTCAACAACTGCTGCGGTGTTATAGCCGCCACAACCCATCAGAATAGGCACACGAGCCTGTACGATATCAACGACAAGATTCTTAATCGTCAGTTTCTCCTCAGCCGTCAAAGTAGGTGTCTCACCTGTTGTAGCCAAAATACAAAAGAAGTCGGCACCGTTGTCCAACTGATACTGAACCAAACGCTTCAGCGCATCGTAGTCAACGGAGCCGTCTTCACAGAACGGGGTAATCAGTGCAATACCTAACCCCTTGAAGATATTATGTACCATAATGTTATTTTTTGCGTCAATTTGGCTGCAAAATTACACAAAAAGATTCGATTATGCAACAATTTAGACGAAAAACATTATTTACTTCATTACTTTCTTACCATCGATGATGTTCAGACCTCGGCGAGGGGCATCATGCTTGATGCCGTCAATGCCGTAGAACAAAGACTTCTGAGGGTTCTTTTTTGTTTCATCGATAGTCGAGGGGGTACCGCCATTCATGATTTCCTTAACATCCTCAGCAGTGACTGCATAGTTGAATATACACACATCGTCCAAGTCGGCAGTCAGGAATGGGTGACTTGTCGACTGGCTGCGTCCGAGATAGTTCAACACAGGACGAATGTCGCTGGGGCGAATGGTTATACCTGTTTCTGAGGCTTCCTCCTCACCGTCGACGTAGATTGCAGTCTTTTCCTTGCCGATGGTAACCACCACATGTTTCCATTGCTGGGTGGTGAGTCTGCTTTTACACTTCACCGTCTGTTCGCTATCACCATTCTTGATGGCAAACGACATAACGCTACCATTATTAGGTGTCAGATACAGATAGTGATCTGAATCATAGCCGAAATCGAAAAGATGTTGTGACGGCG
>Ga0310696_10008909_pt1 | contig 11658 bp, 11 predicted proteins | sample AusTroGonzalo_MG_4_FD_203885 | JGI IMG/M metagenome (GOLD analysis project Ga0310696, IMG submission 203885) | Bovine rumen microbial communities from tropical cattle in Woodstock, Queensland, Australia - Gonzalo_02 (v2) (version 2) | ecosystem: Host-associated > Mammals > Digestive system >...
TACGACCCCGACGATATTCGTCGTGGTGATTGCCTCGCCAAACACATAGTGCGCAAACAGTAGCCCGAACACCACGCCCGTGCCCTTGAACATGTACGCCAGGCTCACGTCCATCCGCTTGATGATCTGCTGCCACAGCACCGCGTATATCCCCAGCACGCCCACCGTGCAGCCCAGGAACGCGATGTACCCCGGCGAGAGGAACTCCCGCTGCGACGCAAGCTTCGAGAACACCCCCGACGTGGTGTATATGAAGAACGTGCCAATCAGGGCGATGTATTTAAGGACGTTGAGCATCTATCGGGGAATATAGAATTGTTATAATCGTCTCGCTTTTGCGTTAGGGTCGGATGCCAGGGAAACGCCCTGCCGGAACACGCGGAAACAGGAAAATGGGCAACAAAAAGCGAATTCTACTGGACATTTTTTGCAAAACAAGCAAAATTGTCCACTTCTATTAGACAATATTCAGTTTATGGAGCAATGACACTTTCTCGGCACGTTGACGGCACTTCAATCAAACTTTTTTGACAAACGCTTGACAGTGACACACTGAAAATTTATATTAGTGCACAAGCGGGCAGTTTTGCTCGCGAAAAACAACTGAAGACCCGCAATTTCAAGCCTGTTTGCGGGGAGGAGAGGAAGATGGAAAAATCATCTAATAACTATCATAAAAAGCATTTTTATCACTTTTTTTTAAGATAATCAATCTTTTTGCAATGATTATTATATATATTTCTAACCATGTGGAACGAAATGACGACACCCTCCATTTTGAGGGAAATGGGCTCAAGGCTCAAGGAATACCGTCTGCGGAAGGGCCTGATGCAGTCTGAACTGGCGGAGTCCGCCGGTGTTGGCGTGGGAACAATCGCCAAGATGGAACGCGGGGGTGCCGTATCCGTACAAATCTTGTTAAGCGTGTTGCGTTCTCTAGGAATGCTCGAGAATATAGAACAACTTCTGCCTGAGCCCCCCGTAAGCCCCCTCTTGTTGCGCAAGTTACAAGGCGGCAAGATTCGGCGTATCAAACGGAGTAAGGCCAAATGAGCGAACTTGTCGTAAATGTACACTTGTGGGATAAGCCTGTCGGAGCGTTATCGTGGGATGCTTCGCGGGGTATTGCCTATTTTGAATATGAGCCCAATTTTGTCCGCAATCCGTTGCCGGTGTCCCCGATAAAGATGCCTGTGACGAAGGGCGTTTTCTCTTTTGCCGAGAACAGGAACAACTGCTTTCGCGGCCTCCCTGGCCTCATTGCGGATTCGCTTCCGGATAAGTTCGGCGACCAGATTATCTCGGAATGGTTCCAGACTATGGGTCACCCGCTAGAGACGGTGACTCCGCTGGAACGCCTGTGCTATGTCGGCAAGCGTTCTATGGGGGCACTGGAGTTCGAGCCCAGTTTGTCTACGCCGGGGCTTGATAAATCTACGGAGATTCTTGTAGATGATCTCGTAATGCTGGCCGAGAGCGTTTTTCGGGATCGTGAAAAATTTCGGGAAAAGCTTGTCCAACAGGACAAGACATTGTACGATATTTTGCGAGTTGGAACTTCTGCTGGTGGTGCAAAACCAAAAGCGATAATTGCCTATAACGAATCTACGAATGAGGTGCGTAGTGGCCAAGTTACAGCGCCAAAAGGATTCGGATATTGGCTGCTCAAGTTCGACGGCGTAAGCTATCGCGAGCACGACAGCATTACTGAAATTCCCCGCGGGATAGGCAACGTCGAATACGCATACTACAAGATGGCGCTACGGGCCGGTATCCGCATGAGCGAAAGCCGCATTCTCGAAGATAGCAGCGGTTGCCACTTTATGACCAAGCGTTTCGATCGCACAGAAGACGGTTCCAAGTTGCATATGCAAACGCTTGCCGCCTTAGCACACTTGGACCGAGACACTCGTCATTCTTATGAGGACGCCTTTGCTGTAATGCGCAAACTCGGACTCGACGCCAAGGCTGACGAAGACGTATTCCGTTGCATGGTGTTCAATGTGTTGACAAAAAACAATGATGACCACACCAAGAACATTTCTTTTTTGATGGATGAAGCCGGAACCTGGAAATTGGCTCCCGCATATGACCTGTGCTACGCCAACAATCCGGGGAGTCGCTGGATAAGTCGCCACCAGATGTCGGTGAACATGAAACAAGAGAACATTACCCGCGATGACTTCAAAGCGGTGGCGGAACACGTCGGAATCCGCAAGTACGCGGGAATCATAGACCAAGTCGAAAATGCAGTTGCAAGTTGGGAAGAAATCGCAAAGGACTGCGGCGTTCGCAAAAACCACCGCGAAGAAATCTCGCGAGCGCTGCATGAGAAATGAAATAGTATATAAAATGATGTATATTTACCCTCGGAGTATATCATGCCGAAATTTTCTTTTGTGATACCCTGCTACCGTTCCGAAAAGACCATCACCACCGTGGTGGACGAAATCAAGAGCGAGATGGCCGCCAAACGCCCGGGCGACACCTACGAGATTGTGCTGGTGAACGACTGCAGCCCCGACAACGTGTGGAGCGTCATCGAAGGCCTCGCGCAGAAAGAGAACAACGTCATCGGCATCAACCTGGCCAAGAACTTCGGGCAGCATTCCGCCCTGATGGCGGGCTACGGCAAGTGTTCCGGCGAATACGTGGTGTCGCTGGACGACGACGGCCAGGCCCCGCTGGATTCCCTGAACGACCTGATTACCAAGCTGGAAGAAGGCTACGACGTGGTGTATGCCTACTACCGCGAGGTCAAGCAGAACCTGTTCCGCCGTTTCGGTTCGTGGATGGCGGGCAAGATGGGCGAAATGATGCTGGAACCCCCGAAAGATTTCAAGGGGAGCAGCTTCTACGTGGCCCGCGGTTTCGTAATCCGCGAGATGTGCAAATACAACAACCCCTACCCGTATCTGGTAGGGCTGGTGCTGCGCGTCACCCGCAAGATCGCCTGGATGGAGACAAACCACCGCTCCCGCCTGGAAGGCACTTCGGGCTATTCCTTCGCGCGGCTGCTGGGCCTTTGGCTCAACGGCTTCACGGCGTTCTCTGTCAAGCCCCTGCGCGCAAGCACGCTCCTGGGGTTCTTCTTCGCGTTCCTGGGCTTCGCGTTCTCGATTTTCGTGATTGTCCGCAGGCTGCTGGGCATCACCACGGTAGATGGCTGGAGCACCATCATCGCGCTCATCCTGATTATTGGCGGGTGCATCTTGATGATGCTGGGCCTTATCGGCGAATACATCGGCCGCATTTACATCTGCATCAACGATTCGCCGCAGTACGTGATTAAGGAAATTGCGGGCAAGACACATTCAAAAGAAGACGACAACGTCAACTAAAATTAACTACAAAAAATCATAAAGTTCTGCCTCGACCCCGCATACATTATTTGCAGGGAAACGGCTCGATTTTTGGGATTTTGGGGCTATTTTGGGGTGATTTGTGATTTCCGGCTCCAAAATTGCAAAATTTTACTAAACCTCTTGCTTTTGTTAAAATTTTAATTTATATTATAAGTGTATTAAAAATACGAGGTTAGAAAATGGACATTCTTTTTGAAGATAAGGATTTGAAGAAGTGCGCTACCGATAGGGTTTATGCGCTGAAAAGGCTTGGCCAACGGCGTGCCCTGCGTTATGTTGACCGTTTGGCTCAAATTGTGTGGGCCAAGGAACGAGTGGCAAAAATGCTTGAAATCGTAGATTATCATGGGTAGGTGAAAGTATGAACGAAAACAAGATTAAATTATGGAACGTGCCTTCTCCAGGAAGGGAATTGGCCGAAAAACTCGAAGAGATGAATCTCGATGCAAATGACCTTGCCGCGCGTATGGGCTACACGCCCAAGGCGGTGAACGATATTTTGCAAGGGAATTGCCGCATTACGCCGGAAGTGGCAATATCGTTGGAAATGATTACGGATATCCCGGCAATCTATTGGTTGCGTCGCCAAATGTCGTACGACGAATTCCTTTCTCGTGAACGAATCAAGGCTTCGCTCACAGACCAATCCCTTTGGAAAAAGTCCTTCCCTGCGGAAGTCAATGTCCGTGAATGGGTGAAAAACGAAAAGGACGATGAAAAGTCCTTGATGCCCCTCCTCAAGTTCTTTGCGGTGGCGTCCCCCCAGGCGTGGGACAATTACTACAAGAAGGCGCAGCTGAAGGTGGCCTTCCGCATCTCGCTGGCCGAGGTCAAGGACCCGTACGCGACTTCGGCGTGGATCCGTCGTGGCGAAATTCTTTCGGACCAGGACCCCATGGAAAAGCAGGAGCAGATTCCCGTGCGCAAGCGCCTGAAGGCGGCCCTCCCCGAGATTATCGCTTTTGCCGCAGCGAACAAGGAATTGCCGAAAAGCGCCAAGAAAATCACCTACACCACCCCGGAAGCGGAAGTGGTGGACGATTGCATGACCGGCTTGCAGGAAATCTGCCGCAAAATCGGAATCCGCGTGCTGTTCGTACAGAACTTCAAGAGCGCCCCTATCCACGGCATGTACCGTTGGTACAAGGATGTTCCGCTGATTCAGCTACACGACCGCTTTAAAAAGCGGGAGACGATGTGGTTCACTTTCTTCCACGAGCTGGCCCACGTGCTGTACCATGGCAAGAAAGGCATCTGCCTGCAGAATATCGACATCACGCACAACTACCCCGAAAAAGAGGACGAAGCCAACTGCTTTGCGCAAAAGTGCATGGTGGATGCGGGTTTCGAGCTGTAGCCGAAAGCCCCTTCCCTATCACTTGCCGAAGAATTCCTTCACCTTGTCGCAGATGAAGTCTATTTCCTCGGGCTTTAGGCCATAGAACATGGGCAGGCGCAGCAGGCGGTCGCTTTCGCTGGTGGTGTAGCGGTCTTCGCCGCTAAAGCGGCCAAAGCGCTTGCCCGCGGGGGACGAGTGCAGGGGCACGTAGTGGAACACCGCCAAGATGCCGTTGTACACCAGGTGCTTGATGAGCGCGGTTCGCGTCTGCAAGTCCGCCACCTTCAGGTAGAACATGTGGGCGTTGTGGGTGCATTCCGCCGGAATGTAGGGCAGCTGCAAGTCGCCAGCGTCGGCAAGGCACTGCAGGCGTTCCCGGTAGGCGTTCCAGCTGGCCATGCGGGCATCGTATATGATGTCGGCGCATTCCAGTTCTGCGTAAAGGTAGGCGGCATTCAGTTCGCTGGGCAGGTAGCTGGAACCCAGTTCCACCCAGGTGTACTTGTCCACCTCACCACGGTGGAACTGGCAACGGTTGGTTCCCTTTTCCCGGATGATTTCGGCGCGGTCGGAATACTTCTTATCGGAAATGAGGATGGCGCCACCCTCCCCCATGCTGTAGTTCTTGGTCTCGTGGAAGCTGTAGCAGCCAAAGTCGCCCAACGGTCCCAACGCACGGCCCTTGTAGGTGGACATCATGCCCTGGGCGGCATCTTCCACCACGAACAGGTTGTGCTTTTTGGCGATGGCGTTGATGGCATCCATCTCGCAGGCCACGCCCGCGTAGTGCACCGGCACAATGGCCTTGGTCTTTTCGGTGATGGCCGCTTCCACCAGTTTCTCGTCCATGTTCATGGTGTCAGGGCGGATATCCACGAACACGCACTTGGCACCCTGCGAAACAAAGGCGTCCGCCGTACTCACAAAGGTAAACGAGGGCATAATCACCTCGTCGCCGGGCTGTATGTCGCAAAGCCGTGCCGACATTTCCAGTGCATGGGTGCAGCTGGTGGTAAGCAGGGCCTTGACAGCGCCCGTGTGCTTTTCCAGCCACTCGTGGCACCGCAGGTTAAAGGTCCCGTCACCGCAAATGCGGCCGCTTTCCACGGCCTGCTTCACGTAGTCGAATTCCATTCCCACAAAGGGAGGCTTGTTGAAAGGTATCTTCATGCCACAATCCCCCTACTCCTGCGGGTCCCCTTCCACGGACATTTTCCGCTGACCCGTAATGAACTGGTGCACGTAGGGGTTGGCGGTGTTCTTGATCTCGTCCACCGTGCCCACCTCGATAATGCGGCCGTTGTACAGCATGGCAATACGGTCCGCCACCTTGAAGGCGCTCACCATGTCGTGGGTCACCACCACAGAGGTCACGCCCAGCTTGCTCTGCATGTCCAGAATCAGGTCATTGATCACGTCGCTGGTAATGGGGTCCAGACCGGTGGTGGGTTCGTCGTACAAAAGGATTTCGGGGTTCAGGGCAATGGCGCGGGCCAGGGCCACGCGCTTTTTCATACCGCCGGAAAGTTCCGAGGGCATCTTGGTGCGGAATTCCGGCACCAGGTTGATCATCTTGAGCTTTTCCGTGACCACGTTCTGGATTTGCCTTTCGCTCAGTTCCGGGTGGTGTTCCCGCAGGGCGAAGGCGATATTCTCGCCGGTGGTCATGGAGTCGAACAGGGCGCCCATCTGGAACAGCATGCCCATTTTGCGGCGGATGGTATGGGTGTCAAAGAACTTGGGGGTACTGATGGTCACGCCGTCCACCGACACCTCGCCGCCATCGGGCTGCAAGAGCCCGATCATGTGCTTCAAAATCACGGACTTACCGCCACCGGACTTACCGATAATCACCATGGTCTCGCCACGGCGGATATCCAGGTTCACATCTTCCAGCACCGTCTGGGAGCCAAAGGACTTGCGGAGCCCCTTGAGGCGGATGGCGATATCGTTAGGGTCAATCTTTACATTGGGCATAGGCAACCTGCAAAAACTAGAAGAACATCACCGCATCCAGGGCAAAGTCGGCGATCAAAATCATAAGGCAACTGGACACCACCACGTTCATGGTGGCAAGGCCCACGCCACGGGCACCGGGCCTGGCGTTGACCCCGTTGTAGTAGGCCAGCACAAAAATCAAGGTTCCAAACACAAACGACTTGATGATACCCGCCCACAAATCCATGGAGTCGAACAGGTACTGCATGCCGGTGTAGTAGGTGTAGGTGGTAATGTCCAGGGCCAGTACGCACACGATCCAGCCACCAATCAGGGCCAGGGCGTTGGAGATGGCGGTAAGGCAGGGGATCATGGTGATAAAGGCCACAAAGCGGGGCAGGGCCAGGTAGCGGAAGGGTTCAAGGCCCAACACCGTGTAGGCCATCAGTTCCTCTTTCTCCTTCATGGAGCCAAGCTCGGCGGCCACGGCACTGCCCACGCGGCCCGAAAGCACAATGGCAGTAAGCAGGGGTCCAAGCTCAATCAAAATCATCTTGCAGGCGGCGGTACCCACGAACTTGTCAGAGACCAGGTTGTGAAACTCGAATTCAGCCATGATGGTAGCCACCATCCCCGTAAAGATGGAGGTCACAAAGAGCAGGGGCAGCGAGGACACGCCAATGGAAATCATCTGCTTCACAATCAGGTCGGGATTCTTGTGCACATGGGGCAGCTGCTTCAGGGTAGAAAGCAGCAGGCACACGATCTCGCCCACACTGGAGATGCCATCTACAATCACCCGGCCAATCCAGGCTATAGGTCTAAGCAAAATGAACATCAGCCAAAGTCTCCAAAGCCAGAACTGCCGGAATCGTCAAAGTCGCCATAACTGTAGGGCTGGTCGTCCTCCCCTTCCACACCTACGGCGGCATCGTAGAAGGTGGTGTACTCGGGCACGAAGGACAGGGGGATGTCCTTCACGGAGCCGTTACGGTGCTTGGCCACAATCAGTTCCGCCTTGTACTTGTCGTCTTCCTTGTGGGTGCGCACAAAGGGCCGTTCCACAAACCACACCATGTCGGCGTCCTGTTCGATAGAACCCGATTCACGGAGGTCGCTGAGCTGGGGCCGGTCGCGGCCCTTTTCCTCTACCTTACGGCTGAGCTGGGCCAGGGCGATCACCGGGATGTGGAGTTCCTTGGCCAAAATCTTTAAACCGCGGGAAATGTTGCCGATGGCCACGGCGCGGTTCTCTTCGTTACCGGTTTTCATGAGCTGCAGATAGTCCACCACCAGCAGGTCCAGCTGGTTCCTGTGGTGGAGCTGGCGGGCCTTGCTCATGAGTTCCATGATTCCCAGGTCGGCGTTGTCGTCCACGTACAGCGGCGACTGGTTGATGGGGGCCACCTTGGCGATAATCTTGTTCATCTCGTCGCGGTTCAGCTTGCCGTTGCGGAGCTTGGACTGGTCCACCTGGGCCCTGGAACACAGCAAACGCTGGGCCAGCTGCATGCCGTCCATTTCCAGGCTAAAGAAGGCCACATGCTTGTTGTAGTCTATGGCCGCATTGGCGGCGATGGTCAAGGCGAAAGAGGTCTTGCCCACGCCGGGGCGGGCGGCCAGAATAATCAGGTCCGAATTCTGGAGCCCGTTGGTCAGTTCGTCCAAGTCCCTGATACCCGTGGGGATTCCCGTAATGCCGTCCTTACGGTTGTTGAGCCGTTCCAAAAGCGGCGACACAAAGTTCTCGATGGGCTTGACCGCGCCCTTGACCTGCTTGTCGGCAATGGCAAAAATGTCCCGCTCCGCATCCTGAATCACGTCGTCGGGGTTGTAGGAGGGGTCCATGGCCTTCTTGATGGTCTCGGAGGCGGACTTGATCATTTTGCGGAGGGTGGCCTTGTTCTTGAGGTGGTCCAGGTTCCACTCCACGTTGGCGGAGGAGGCCACCGATTCCATAAGGTCAAAGAGGTATTCCCGACCGCCGGCCTCGGCCAGCTTGCCCAGCTTTTCCAACTCCGTAGAGAGGGTCAGCAGGTCGATGGGGGTGCCCATGCGGTACAGCCCACAAAGGCCCCGCCAAATGAGCTTGTGGCGTTCGTAATAGAAAAAGTCTTCTTCGGTAACTACAGTAATAACGGTACCCATGACCTCGGGGTCCCGGAGGATGCCGCCCAGCAAAAAGCGTTCTGCCTCCAGGTCGTTGGGCACCTGGCGGCTTTCAAAATTCCTGTTGTCTGTCGTTTCTGGCATAACTATACGGGGTAAAGATAAAATTATGCCGCATTTTGTGCGGCATAAAGGCTACGGGAAATGCCTTGATTGGCAGTTCCTAGCGTTTAAAGTAAGAGCACCTGGGCAGGTGGTTTTTCCAGGTAAGCAATTTGAGTTGCTTGTCGCCCATCATGGCGAAGGCATCCACCAGGGAGCAGGTCTTGACCCCGGCAAACTCCAGGTCCGTGCCCGCGGCAGCCTCGAAAGGGGTTCCCTTGCCGAACACCTGGTAGAACAGCGGTTCCCCGAAGGTAACCATAGTCCCCGGTGCCAGTAGGGACAGTTCCTTGGAAAGCATCTTGCGGAGGGCTGCTGCCAGTAGCGGGGGGAAGTTCCTGGATTCCGGCAACTTGTAGAAGTAGGTGACCCCGATGGATTCGGGAGCCACATTCAGGCCTGCAAACATACGCTTGAGCATGTCCGCCACGGGGCTCTCGAAAAAGCGGCCCGCCGGGATGTCGGCATGAGGTTCCTGGAACAGGAGCAACACCGCCGGATGTTCCGGCCCCTCGTAGGTGTAGAGAGCCGGTGCTGCGGAATAGAGTTTTTCCTGCTTAATTTGTCCGTAAAATTCTTCCAAGGTGGCGGCGGATTCGAAGGGAGATGCACCCCGCTGTACAGGCCTCGGGGCGGGCATGTCCGGGGAGACGATGGCGGGCTTTGCCGGGGCGGCGGGGCGAGACGTTGCTGCGGGTGCCGCGGCTCGCGGGGTCGCAGGGATTGCGGTTGTCCGCGGCGTTGCAGGGGAGGCAGTTCGTGGAGCGGCAGGGGCTGCTCCAGGTGCCGCGGCAGAGGCGGAGGCGGCGCCAAGTGCTGCGGCCGGCTTGCGCTTTTCCAGAACCCAGGGTTCGTCAAAGAAAACTTCCGACTCCCCCAGGTCCATTTGGCCCTGGAGGTAGTTCCGCAGTTCGCTAAAGTCAAAACCTTCCGCCATACGTTCCCTATTTAGCTTTTTGCGGGGCGTCAAGCCGGCCGCAAATGAACCGCACCACGGTTTCTGCCAGTTCCACCTTGGAACCCAGCTGCATTTCGGGGACGGCTCCCTCGGAACCGTCTGCTGCAGGGAGCACCAGGGCATAGTTCACGGAGTCAAAACCGAATCCGCTGTCCTTGGCCACGGGGGCGTTCAGCAGCAGGGCGTCGGCACCGCTCTTTTTCAGTTTTTCCTGGGCGTGTTCCGCAAAGTGGTCCGTTTCCAGCGCAAAGCCCACCACTACCTGATGGGGCTTCTTGGCGGCCACGGAATCCCGAAGGATGTTGGGATTGGGCACCAGTTCCAGCACCAGCTGGCTCCTACTGTCCTTGATTTTTTCGGCAGCGGCAACCTTCGGGCGGTAGTCGGCCACGGCGGCGCAATGCACCAGGGCGTCGGCGGTTCCCATGCGCGAAAGCACGGCCTGGTGCATTTCGCAGGCACTGCGAACACGGTGCACCGTGGCGCCGCCCGGGAACTGGGCCTCCATGGGGCCCGCCACCACTTCTACGGAGAACCCGTTGGCCAACAGCACGGAAGCGATAGCCACCGCGGTCTTGCCGCTGCTCCTGTTGGAGATGTAGCGGACGGGGTCTATAAGTTCTTCGGTACGGCCCGCAGTCAAGAGTACCGTGCGGCCGTAACCCGGAAGGCTGGGGTCCAGATGTTCCGGGGTTTTAGGGGCGTCGCCCCTAGGAGAGGGGGTGACGGAAGACTTGCCACCGGGCAAGGCTGCAGTCAGGGGGAGACTTCCCCCCTCCAACCATTTTACAATTTCTGCAGGTTCCAAAAGGCGGCCGGAGCCCACCTCGCCGCAGGCCAGTTCGCCCGCCGGGGATTCCAGCACGAAGGTGTTTTCGAAGTCGCGGAGGGTTTGCAGGTTGCGTTTGACCGCCGGGGAGTTGTACATGGCCACGTTCATGGCGGGGGCCAGCACACGGGGGCAGTCGCAGCTCATAAAGCAGAGGGACACGGGGTCGTCGGCGATGCCGTAGGCGAATTTCCCGATGGCGTTGGCGGTGCAGGGGACCACCAGGTACAGGTCCGCCCAGCGGGGAAAGTCGATGTGCTGGAAGGGACGAGCCTCGGGGGCGCCGTCCTTGAGGTAGACGGGGCACTTGGACAGGGAGGCGAAGGTGAGGGGGGCCACAAAGCGGGTGGCGGCCTCGGTCATGCAAACGCGGACGTTGGCGCCCTTCTTTTGCAGAAGGCGCAGCAGTTCGCAGCTCTTGTAGGCGGCGATTCCGCCGGTGACTCCCAAGAGGATGTTTTTGCCGTTCAAGTCCATAACCAATGTGCAATGTGTAGTGTGAAGTGTTTAGTTTGGTGCGTCATCCTGAATGGAGAGGCGAAGCCTCGAAGTGAAGGATCCAGACCCAAATCTTGATTCCCGCTTAATCTGGCAGGTTCCTCTGGCCTGGATTCTTCGCCTGCGGCTCAGAATGACGCGATAGGCAGAATGACGCAGAGAATTTATCCCTTCACATGGATCGCGGCGGCGAATTCCTTGAGCAGGGCGGGGTCTTCCACCTTTTCCCAGAGGGTGCCGGTCACGATGATGTTGGCGCCAGCAGCCACGCGGACAGCCGCGGTTTGCGGGTCCTTGATGCCACCGCCGGTAATGATGGTCATTTCGGTGGCCTTGCGGGTGTAGGCGACGTGTTCCACGGGCACGGGCTCTTCGGCACCGCTACCCGCTTCCAGGTAAACGTAACGCATGCCCATGAGTTCGGCGGCAATGGAGTTCACCATGCTGAGCTTGGGCTTGT
>Ga0310696_10008911_pt1 | contig 11656 bp, 11 predicted proteins | sample AusTroGonzalo_MG_4_FD_203885 | JGI IMG/M metagenome (GOLD analysis project Ga0310696, IMG submission 203885) | Bovine rumen microbial communities from tropical cattle in Woodstock, Queensland, Australia - Gonzalo_02 (v2) (version 2) | ecosystem: Host-associated > Mammals > Digestive system >...
TCATTTGCTTCCGTAGCACTCGAACCAGAAACTTTTACTACCATAGCATCTTTTTCTGCAGTTGGAAGACCACGGAACAATGTCTCTTCCTGTGAATTTGGTTTGGATAATGATATACCCCAAGTATTGTCTGTAAGGGCTTGAGATTGGCTAGTTTCTAGCATACTAATAGCATCACCAGATTCATTAGCAAGACTAGTTGTTTTACTATCCACATAAGCCATCAATGTGTAGCCAGTTTCAGTAGCAGTTGTAACTTTAACTTTGCTTTCACCAATTCCGAAGGCTGCTTCGTCATCCATTTCTATATCAATAGCAGTTATATCTTCGGTTGTAATAGTAAGAGCAGGACCTTCCATGGTTTCTGCATTGGCCATACGTTGATTATCATTAAATTTAAGAATCCCAAAAACACTAACCAGGATAATGAAGGACAACCCAGCTAGTTTTGGAATTATGTATCTATTCGCATTCAGCGTCATTGGTGTATAAGAACCACCAAAAGCACGCATCAAGTTTTGTTTTTTATGTCGCCGGATCAACACAATAGCAACCACGGCCAACAAAACCGCCAAACCAATTATAGCTATTAAAAAAACATTATTACTTAAAGTGTCACCGATACGTTCGGCAACGCTAAACAAGCCGGTATCTGGCGTTGTTCCGCCAGTATCCGGCACCACGATATCACTTGGTTCAACCAAGTTGACCAGCAACCTAGATGACATTTTTAGTTTCCTTCATTTTTATATTTATGTATGACCTTAGAAAAATGCCGCTCTTATGCTGCAAATCTGGATACTTCCCAGACAACATTCACGCGCGAGCGACTTTCTTCTGTTTGTATTCTTATTTTCATTGTTTTTCCTTTTCTAACACATCAGCACACCTAAAATCCCAATGTCTTTTGTGTTTATATTATATGACCTTTATATGCTTATGATTATAAAGGATGAAATAATGGTTGTCAATAGGTTTTTCATAAAAAAGTATGTTATAATTAAAATACATTCTGGTGCTTTGGCGGAGTGGTTACGCAGCGGTCTGCAAAACCGCGTACACCGGTTCAATTCCGGTAGGCACCTCCAAAAGAGCCTTCGGCTCTTTTTTCGGTGCCTTCCGCGTCCCACGAGTCGGTATAGCACCTCCATTTTTACATTTGACAATTATCTTCATTAGGCTTATAATTAAAACATAAAAGAACAGCCCCTAAGAAACTGTTCTTTAAAGTTGAGTAGTTATTTCGCCTTTAGTGGCGGAATAACTTTTTTCTTTGGCTTTTGCCTTTTTTACGAAAAGTGATGGTGATTAAACTAATCGTAACCATTCTCCTCCTTTCCAGGGCTCCTAACTTATCCTAGGTAAGTCGTTTAGTGGACCCTCGCAGTCGTAAAACTGTTAGATCAAATCCCAACCCGCTAAAATCGCCAAGGCCCAACCTATTAACCGTTGTATCAAACAATTATTTATCTGTCAAACAGCATAAGCGCAATGCGCAAAGGTAAGGAGTTGTAGATTATTTATTACTATGTTATAATACCACCCCACCCCAAAGTCAAAGCTTAATCAACGGCTTCTTGGTTTTGGCAAGCGTACCAGCTTTTTTAATTAATAAATCCACTTTCTCGTGATCAACACGTTGCTCTTCTGCACCAAACGCCTCCTGTTGCCTCCTCAAATTCCCGTAAAACCCAGTCCCCTTTGCTGCCTTCCAGAACAATTCCTCACACGGCACATCTTTATAATGCCACGGCTTATTAAACAAATTAAAATGCACCAATTTTACATCGTCCGGCAAATTAGTCTGAGGCTCCGAATTCCACACTGAATCAAGATACAAAATCTGCCCTCTCAAAATCACATTCAAATAATCCTGGTCCGGCGCCACTAAATCGGCATCATATTCTTGTATCAAATCAATCATCGTCGACAAATATTTCAATTTGCGCATCTTTTTTAAATCCATCACCTGTACACCAGAATTCACATACTCATCATGTGGCACACCCAAAGCCTTATCCACATAATCACGAAATTCCGGTATCGCAGAAACCTTCGGGTCCACCATCGCCGCCATCACTTTATCACCTAAATCAATATCAAACAATTCTCCAATATCCCCTCGCAAAATTGTATCGCTATCAATATATATTGCTTTCTTATAAAGCGGGAACAACCGCGGAATGAACGCCCGATAATAATACACCGCGGAAGAGAAAAAATCCGCCGCTCCTTTTTGTCGCCGCGTACAATAAGTCACAATCGCACGAAGATACAAGTTATTAGTAATCTTCCTAAATTCAATCGCCATATTTTTTGTCACCAAGCTACGCAACCTTACTCGGTTTGCCCAACTCAGCCCATCATGCAAAATAATCACCCGATAATAACGCTTCTTATTAGATGCTCGCTCCAACGAATGAATCGCCGCCGCCGCATACGGCGCATATGCATTATTAATCGTAATAAAAACCGGTACTACTTTAGTGAACCTATTTAGTGGTAATCCGGTCGCAAAAATACTCATTTCTTCTTAGCCTTTTTAATGTATTTAAAATACTCGTAACTATTATGCTTACTCATCTCAACCATACTATTATACGCCTCTTCTGCCAATTTCGCCCGATTTTCTTCGTCCGACAGCTTCGCATCTGGATAAAACGGCCCATCCACATATACCGTCATATCCGGCCGCGCCTGCCCAGCAACTCGCGATTTTTGATAAGTCGTCGTCATCGTAAAAATCGGCAATTTATTTCGCACTGCATATTTAAAACTTTTATCACCCGCTGGAAACTTCCGAATCCCCGTATAATACGGCCACACGTGCGCCTCCGGATAAATCACCAAACAGTTTTTCTGTGCCAACCTCTTATCTACCGCTTCATTAAAAGCAATCTTCTCTTCAAGTGATGAGCCAAGTGGCAATGCGCCAATATATGGTAAATATTTTCCAATTCCCGGAATCTTCAAGTTTACCGGCGACACAATTGTAAAAATCCTTCTATCTGCCACCAACGCCGGCGAAAAAGCATCATGATATGGATTTGTATGATTTGCATAAACTACATAACCCTTGCCACGTGCTTTTTTAAACTTCTCCCGCCCCACCACTTTCATGTGCAAATACGATTTCGCATAATATCTCGCAAAAACTTTAAAACCACGATACAAAACCGAACCATACAATCTTTTAAACGGATTTCGTGGAATAAATTGATACCCTTCCGGCAATCCCACCTTTTCCTTCCGCTCTTGCTCTGCGGTTTGAATCGGATCATCCTCTTCTGAATCATAATAAAAAACCCGCTCAGCTTCCGGTAAATCCTTCTGAAACAATTCCGCTTTCGCCATAATTAACACTCCACTTTATGCTAATACTTATTATATCACAAATTACTCTTCAGCTTTTCATACTCAGCAAAGACGTCATCATACTCATCAATTTTCAAAACTTTATGCACCCGCTCAATGTCAAACGGTTTCACTTTCTGTACATGGAAATACGGCCAAAACTTAAAATTATTTGAAAAATGATGCAAAACCGTATCTTCACGCGGTCTCTCATCTTGTTCATTATATTTTCGCTCCACTAATCGCCTCTGTAAAATCGCTTTATTTAGCGCCGCCTGATCCGCCAGCATCATCCACCGTTTCTTACATAATGAAACTGCTTTTTCAAACATTCCAGTCCTCCGGCATTCCTTCAAATTAAAAAGCATCACGCCCGAATTCATATAATCGAAATTCAAAAGCCCATGATAATGATAAAAATTCTTTCCATAAATATCCAAAACCCCCGCCGCCTCAATTCCATCTAAATCCATTTTATAAAAATCGTTTATATCACCCCGACACACCACATCGTAATCTAAATACAAAACCCGCTCAGCTTGTTCAAGCTCTTTAAATTTGTCCATATAAAGCCGCAGCATCGAGCATGGCGTAAAATACGACCCCATATTTTTCTTCGGCAAATTCTCCACAAAAACATCCGTTGCATCAATTAGCGTCACCGAATTCCGACTATTATATTTCTTCACCATCTTATCCAAAAAATCCGCTGTTTTTTGTTCAAACGGTTTCACGCCCTCGTACTTTATTGTCGCAATGTAAATGTTAAAAACCCCTCGCCCATTCATCATTAATGACAAAATCGACACCAATACCCCCCGGCTAATTCCAGCGTCCCCACAATACAAAATATTCATAAATCTATTATACCAAACCTCACACCACCACGCAAAAACCACAAAATATGCTAAAATATAAGCATGAGCTGGATAATTTTTGTCATCATAGCTGTTATTGTCACCGCTATTATTATTTTTATCGACAATTACGTCTCGGATGTTCATTTCAAAGGCCGCGACGCCGCTTCCCAAAAATACTTTTTTACTTTCGCCTTTCTAATCGCCGGCCTCATTGGTCTTCTCATTTTTGGAATTGATTTTTCCGCCGTCAGTCCAATCACTTACGTTGTCATTTTTTGTTCTGGCTTCATTGCCAGTTTCGCCAACATCTTTTACTACCGCGCGCTCGAAATCGACAACTCCACCAATCTTGGCATCTTTATCCAATTAGCCCCTATTTTATATCTCGTGCTTGGCTGGATGTTCTTTGACGACACCATTTCACCACTACAACTGGTTGCTTTTGTAGTAATTCTCTCAGCGCCCATTCTCATCATCCTTACCACCAGAAAACGCAGCCGCAAAGTTAAAGTCCGCGCCATTCTCTTTACTTTTCTATATGTATTAATTGCCGTCATAGGCAATCTATTATTTGTAAAATTCAACAATCCAAACATTAGTTTTTGGACTGAAATTGCCATCGTTTTCCTTGGCAAGGGCACCGGCAATGCCATCATCATGCTTATGAAACCCAGTTGGCGCCGCCGCTTCCGCTCCGTTGTCAAATCAACTCACAAAAAAGTCCTTATGCCACTATCTATCGATTTTATCTTAAATTTAGTCAAAGACATCACCTATCGTAGTGCTTTGATTTTAGCCCCATCAATCGCACTTGCCTCCGCCGCAACCGACTCCGCCGAACCAATCGTTATTTTCTTCATGGGCTTACTGCTTACTCTAATTTGGCCAAAATTCGGTCGCGAAAAACTCAACCGCAAATCCGTCATTGTACATCTAGCCGCCACAATTCTAGTTGTTGCCGGCATTATCTTGTTGCAAATCTAAGATGCATCAATCAAGTATTACTCGCTTCGGCCTTTAGAATCTCAACATTACCAACGCGCCTTAAAACATCTAAGACCTTTTCGCCAAATTTTTTTGCCCGGTGCTTTTTTAGAAGAGATTCAACTTCAGCTCCAAGAGCATAAGACTCTCTTTCTTTAATCTGCATATAGTATGCTCTATTGCTACCTCTAGGCTCAAGACCCTGATATGCATAATTATTTTTCCTATACATCCTAGCCTTAAGCCTCTCTGTAGGTGAAGCCTTATCAGAGTCCGTACGTATCGTCTCCGCTTGCTTTGCATGCCACATTTCATGAGCCACCGTAGATATATCCCAATCCGTCAACCGCCCCCCTTGTTTTAATCGATTCAATCGTAATTTGTTATAATAAATGCTATTCTCTCCACGGGAATAATAGGCCCCCGCATATTTCTCTGGCAAATCCTCATCCTCTGGTGGTACATTGGCTGGCTTCTTGTCCTTTTTTCTTGGATCTTTAAAACGGAACCATTTCACCGGAATTGGCTGGCTCTGGCCATTCTCATCTAAATTTTGAACACCAAGAACACCTTGTATATATGCAGTTATTTTTATAAACTTTTCCTCGATAGTTAGATTCTCATCATTATTAATGCTTTCAACTTTATCAAAATCAATCTTCTCGGCCCACGGCTTCATTTCTGCGGCAGCTAGCCTCTCACTGTATTTAAAAACCTCCTTGCAACTACGTCTGATTCTCTTAATAAAATCAGAACGACCTTTTACATCTCTCTCACTGGGAATAAAGGCAGCCTTAGGTAAATTTCTGCCATCATCCGGCTCAACTGAATAGGTTTTAGCACGCTCCTCCTGCTTCGTATAAAAATGACGCCCAGCAGCATGGTCCATTCTCATCTTCGCAATACGCTCAGACATATCCGCGTGTTCTGATTCTGTAAATACTTTATCCGGAGAGTCATCACTAAATACCACACCGCTCATCGATTCCATAACCCGTGCCTGGAACTCATCTAAATCAATTTCTTCTTTAATAACATCCACACCCTTTTCTTTCACCACTCTTCTTTTTGTACAATCTAGCTGGATTCCATAAAGATATTCATCATATTCCCTTATTCGCGCATTCTCATAATCCGGATTTGCCACAAACGATTCTAGTGCAGCAGAAGCAATATCTTCCAATGAACCTGGAACCACCGCTTCATGTTCCTTGCTGGTCAATATTTTAAAATGCGAACCGCGTTTTCTCAAAATTTCCTGTGCTTCAACAACGCCAAAACCATAAATGCTTTCAGTTGCTTTACGAACCGCATCGAACATTTTTAAACCTGTATCCCCAAAGTCTTCATGTAATCTATAATAATCTCGAATTACTCCAATGCAAGACGCTATCGATTTATCAGAGTCACTAGTCTTTTCGTCATGACAAAAAGCTTCCAGCTCTTCTGAACTCATTTCGGAAATCTGGATTACGTGTTCACTAAATGCATCAAGCTCTTCATTATTATGAACTATAGCTTCTTGGTTACGTGCAACAATCTCACGATGCTCCGCCATTGTCTTACCAGCCGTAGCAGCCCTTAGCTCGCCCTCATCCAAAAAATCATGCAAATCTACATCAAAAGGTTTTGGCCTCAAAGAGACCGGGTCTACACCCTCAAGCCATCTCACCAACCCATCAGGCAATAAATCTCTGTTTGCTTGTGCCTCCAGCGTCTCCCAACTGGACATTTTTCTTTTTTTACTAGACACCTCTTCGCCTAGAGAATCCCACGCAGTCTGTCGCGTAGCACCAGAGTCTTCCCCACTACTATTGTTGTTTAGTCCTTCCATATTTTCAATTATAACACGTCAAAATTATAATTTTTCACCAAGCCTAGCACGACCGGCCCATTCATCAGCCATCTCGTTAAACTCAGTCCCCACATGTCCACGTGTCCAAACCAATTTCACCGAACCACCACAATATAACTCATACAATTCCTGCACCAAATCTAAATTCTTAATCGGACCGGTCTTCTTTTTCCAACCATTCTTCTCCCAACTCGGTGCCCACTTTGTCAGCACATTCACCCAAAATTCCGAATCGGTATGGATCTCGCAGCCTTCATCCCCAGCATACTTAATCGCCGAAATCAAAGCTGTTCCCTCCATCCGAATATTCGTTGTATTTTCTTCACAACCAATTACCACCGGAGTGCCGACATTATCGTTAACTTCAATTACTGCAAATCCTCCTAACCCCGGGTTAGGTTCTGCACTTCCATCTGTATACAATATCTTCATATATCTCATTTTATCACATCAAGCCATCAACCATCAAAAACTATGATATAATAAAAGTATAGATTGGGCCCCGGTGGCGGAATTGGTATACGCGTTCGACTTAAAATCGAATGGAGAAATCCATATGAGTTCAAGTCTCATCCGGGGCACCAAACGCAATAATCTTGACCGCATGTCAAGATTATTTTATACCATATAAACTAAATTTTAACAATAATTTATAGTATAATTTTATTATGAGCGAAAAAACAAAAAGAAGACACATTATAGGTCTAGACACTCTGAAGCTAATCGCAATCATCATGATCGTGATTTATCACTGTTTCCCAGGAGTCTTGACTGGTGGATTCATCGCCGTAGAAATATTCTTTGCAATTTCAGGCTTTTTAATCGGGCAAAAACTACTTTCAGAATATATAATCAAAAAGGACAAATTTGGCAGCCCAAAAGGATTCTTCAAATTTACAATCGGCAGATTAAAAAGGTTTTTACCAACCCTAATATTTTGTATAATTCTCACGTTATCCCTAGCTTATTTCGCCGATCCCGATTTACTCACTGCGGCACGCCCAAACACCCTTTCGGCAGTCACATTCTCAACAAATATCGTTTCAATCATTACTGGTAGCACCTACGAAAATTCATTAATCCCCAACCTGTTTAATCCAACCTGGTTCTTGGCACTTGAATTACAAGTTTGTTTATTATTCTACTTAATACTTGCAGTCTTCACCAAACTATCACCAATAAAAAATAACAAAACAAATGGTTTTTATATCAAATTTCTCATACTTTGCTTACTGATTGCTGCAATTTCATTTAGTCTAATGGCCATATATGGTGGACAATTCTCGTTGTTCGACCGCGCTTACTTCGGTCCAGACTCGCATATTGGAGCATTTTTCCTTGGTGCAGCACTTGCAACATTTACAACCATGCATCAGGTCAAACCAGCAAAAGAAAAAGGCCGAATCGGCTGGTTCGCGGTATTATTTATGAGTATCGCCGGAGTAATAGCAATGACGCCATTTATCCATTATGATTCAGCGCTAGCATTTACAATGGCTCTTCCACTCACCGCAGCATTAAGCATAATAATGATATTCACGGTACTAAAACTTCAGAAGCCAATCATCGACAAAACCCCAAAGATACTTATTGTACCAGAATACCTTGGCAAACTTTCATTCGCAATCTATTTACTGCACTGGGGACTCTACATTCTACTCCCAAGCCTACTATCGTTTTGGCCACTAGAAGTTGCGCCATACATCGCAATTACGCTAAGCATCGGCCTAGCAATTCTGCTCCAAAAAGTCATTACTCCATTTTCTAAAAAACATAAAATTATTTTTGCCATACTTTTGGTGTGTAGCACGGTTCTTCCAATCATGTCACTCATTAAAGCCCCAGAAAAATCTTCAATCGAAGAAAACCTAGCAGAAGCAAAAATTGAGCTTAATGAAACCAATAGTCAAACCAAAGAAGCAACCACGTCAATTATAGATTATACCGGAATGAAAGTATTGGCTAATCTCTTGAATGGTGAAGTAATGAAATTCTTTGATGGTGCTGAAAGTTTTGCAAAACCATATCCAGTCGTAACAACCGCAGTCTGGTACGGTGGCGGAGTAACCGGAAGTTTATATGGAAGAGATTATTATAGTACACCAGACTACGGACGCGCTTCAGAACTCGCCTCAAAACGCGTAATGGTACTTGGAGATTCGGTAGTGCTTGGCGCAACAGCCGACCTCTACAACACGGTACCGGGGGTATTTGTAGACGCCATGGGCTCACGCAACATGACAGATGCAATCAACCTGCTAGCAGGATATCGCGCAGCAAACGGTGGCTCTCTGCCGTATATTATTGTAATCGGACTAGTCACAAACTATGTCAATTTTGGTGCAGACACACTTCAAGCAATCATGGATGCAGCAGGCCCCGGGCACCAATTCGTATTTATGACCGGCTATTGTGGCGACTATCCGCGTGACGCCCAAAACAACACAATTCGCTGGATGGCGAATAATTACGGTAACGTACATGTTGGAGATTGGGTATCAGTGGTAGTACCCAATGTAGATTGGTATACTTATGCGGACCACACGCATCTTACACCCGCAGGTCGGCAGGCGTATGCAAATTTAGTTAATCAGATAGTGAGTGGGCTATGAAAACTCTTAAAAAAATCTTAATCGGAACGCTTTGTTGTATAGCAATAACAGGCTTCGCATTATATGAAGCATATTCTATTGTTAAAAAAGAATATTTACGTCAAACAGAAATTGCAGCAGTAGCGCACGAAAGAATAAATTACAATTTGGACATGATTAAAATAGCTGTCATGACCGAAGATGTAGAAACCTACCAAAAAAATCTAGCCGAAATCAAAGAACAAATCAATATCATTACCCCACTTGGGCTTATCAAAAACGAACAAACAAATTACCTAAACCAACTCGAAGAATACACTACGCTTCTGGATAATAAAGTCGAGTTGTTAACCGAAATACAATCAATTAAAACAAATATTGCAACAGTAAAAGACAAATTAAATGAAAATTATGGCGACAAGGATTCCATATCACGAGATAAGTTAAAAGAATCCAAAGACAAAGTACTAGAATTCAAAATCAAGCACAGCGGGTATACCGAAGAGAGAGTTCTTGTAATCATCAACCGAGTTAATGGAGCCTTGGAAGGAATCTCCGAAAAAGCTTCAGCTCTTGCCGAGTGCATCGACACCTGTTATGCGGATCGAATCGGTGAAATCAATGATGAGCTAGCAGACAAAATGAAAAGCTTCGCCGATTCAGTAGACGAGCTTAATACTAATCTCGAAAGAGAATTCAATTTCAACGAAATGACAAGCATCAAAGAAAACAAAACCAACGGATAAAACTATCCAAGGTATTGCACGGCTTCCGTTGCTGCTACTGCACCATCGGCCGCCGCTGTCACTAATTGTTTTACGGATTTTGTTCGGCAATCTCCTGCCACAAATATTCCAGGCTGCGAAGTATGGCAATCTTCTCCAGCCACGATAAAACCTTCTTCATCTAAATCTACAAAGCCCTTTAGATAATCGGTCGCCGGCACTCGTCCAATCGCTACAAACACCGCTTCCGCATCCGCAGGAATCGGCTCATTATGATGAATGTTATACACTTTCGATGCAATATTTTCCAAGTACGAAACCTCATACTTAGCAGTATTGCCACTCCCTACCACCACAACTGGCTTGCCTTTATACAAAGCTCCATCACAAGTCGCGCAATAAGACACCGGACGGTTCCCCACTTCCGCCATTTTTTTCTCGGATAGTTTTCGTGGACCCGTGCCGGTCGCAATTATCAAAGCATTGCACCGATAATCCGTTTCATCAGTCTTAATCACAAACTCGTATTCACCTTCTTCATCAATCAAAATATCTTCTGCCACTTCATAAACCACCGTTACGCCAAGTTTTTTCACCTGTTCATCAACCTTCTTAGACAAATCCTCTCCGGATATTGTAAGCTCCCCCGGCCAGTTTTCCACCCTCTGCGACTCAACAATTTGTCCGCCCAAAACCTTACCTTCAATTATTAATACAGATTTACCAGCTCGCGCCGCATAAATCCCCGCTGTCATTCCAGCTATCCCCGCTCCTATGATAATAATATCTGCATTCATGATATTATTATACCTTATTAATCACCGGAATTACAATTGGCGTATGCCCTGTCGCATCAAATAATATATGCGTAATGTCAGTTTTGATTTCTTCCTTTAATACCTTCATTTCCGGATCGGTCGCAATCGACTTATCCGTCTTCTGACGAAGATAATGTCGAATCTTACCAATTAATTCCTCCGAATTATCAAGGTAGATAAACGCCCGCGACACTACGTCTGGAGTTTTCATCAAGTGACCAGTTTTCTTATTAAGCGTCAATATTATCACAAAAATCCCCTCGCGTGAAATGTGAATTCTATCTTTCACCACCGCTTCATGCACCGGCTGATCCGCATCGTCATACAATTTATTACCTACATAAATCCGTCCAGCTTTACGAATTTTCTTTTCTGGCGTTAGCTCCACAATGTCGCCATCGTCAAAAATCAAAATGTTATCATGCGGAATTCCGATTACATTTTCTGCCATCTCAGCATTGTGTTCAAG
>Ga0310696_10008912_pt1 | contig 11655 bp, 7 predicted proteins | sample AusTroGonzalo_MG_4_FD_203885 | JGI IMG/M metagenome (GOLD analysis project Ga0310696, IMG submission 203885) | Bovine rumen microbial communities from tropical cattle in Woodstock, Queensland, Australia - Gonzalo_02 (v2) (version 2) | ecosystem: Host-associated > Mammals > Digestive system >...
TAATTGGTCACGCAACTTGACATCGCTCTCAAGTGCAACGACTATCGTGACCTTGTGTCGTAAATCCGAAGGCCGTAATTCCCGTCCCTTAATGTGGTTGCAATCCGACAATCCCGTCCACGACGGGAATCCTTCTGCCACAGGATCCACATTCTCTATGGGTTTTCCGACGCTCTTCGCAGATATAATGGCAATAGATGCGCACAAACAAATCCGAGCCACAGCCGACAACCACGCCATATCATCGCGAACACCCATCATTTCTCCTTTCTCCTCTGAGCGACAAAGTCACATACATGAGCGTGCCATTGTGAGGCGGATGTAATCTCTCCAGAGCCTGACCAAGACGCACCTGCCCAGTATGTGAAGTTTCGTCGCCCTTTGAATGCCAGTATACGACAATTCATATGATCAGTCGTCGCAACCACGCACGATGGATCTGCCACGAAGACAGCCGACATGGTCGAACCGTCCACCCCATTATCCCCTTTTGGCTCTTCAAAAAGCGACACGACACCTGGCGACTCGAAGATGTTGCCCCGATGCCCTCGCTTCGGATCCAAGTCCATTCCAGGCCCAACAAGAAAGTCGTTCGGCATCCGTTCAAAACTCACATCATTGCGGAAGAAACGGTCACCACGTCTGAGCGTGATGTGATATGTCATCCTGCCTGCGGCACAAAATGCCGGATAGACGAGTTCGAATTCAAGATAGTCGTCGCCGACATGAATGCATCTACAAGATTCCCAGTTTTTGTAGGTTTTCCACTCGCCATCCCCATACAGCGCCACTCCGCCCACCCCGCGCGCCGCGCTAAGCATATAGTTGTCCATGCCTTCTCCAAGATTGTCGTGCAGATTCGGCTTAAACGAATGAGTGCTACGGATTGGGTTGCGCATCCATTCAATGCAAACATTGCGGGCTACCTTCTTGTTAAAGACATCAAGGCCAGACCATACGTGATAGTCTCCTGGGCCATAGGCTCGCATACCAAACTTGTCGTTCTCCCAGACGAAATCATGCACACCTCCACCATCGCGTCCCTGGCAATCCATTGCGTTGCAAAGCGGTTCACATGGGACGATGGCAATCGTCACTTCCAAGGCATTCCCACCTTGCGCCTCGAAGCGGCGATAGCGCCCATTGCGATTACAGGCAAACCGCCCCGTGTCGACAATCATACCATTTGTCTTATAAACGCATTTCCATCCCCTATATGCGACTGTCAGCGACTTCGCCGCAACAGTTATGACAGTCTTTTCCACGCCGTCAAAGGAGAATGCGGGAAGTGAAAGTGCGACAGAACCATCACCAGTCAACACGGAAACGAGCCCATCCTTCGTTAACGAACAACGCCAGTCAATGTCGTCATGTCCTTTCACTCGCCACTCTGCGAACGCAGCGCCATTCGATATGCACACCAAGACCGGCACTATCTCTAGTGCTCCGGAGACGTGCGGCGCTATCGCCAGCTCTTCATCGTTTGCCTCTTCGATGCGATAATCGGGGGTCTTCGCACACGGTGTCGACAGGCACAGCGCCGGAGGCGCCCCGCGGCGATGCACGCGGCCCAGGCCATCGCAATCATAATGCACATCGGCATTGTAGTCAAACTGCGCTGAATAGTCGCCAGCAGAAAGAAAGACACTGTGAAAATCCCGAGTTGTGGCAAAGACAAATGGCTTCACACTGCCATTTGGAAGCAAAGCACCAGGGGCATCCTTTGAAAAGCAAAAAGCACTCATGGACCACGATCCCATTGTAACCATGTACTTGTCAAAATAGGCGTACCGCTCGCACCCTATGTCGCATTGTGTCAGATAGGCTACTTTGTCCATTAGTCGCGGATAACGATTCTTCACATGGTTTATTGGAGATTCGCGCAGCCAAGGACCAAGCGACTCAATCGCTCTATACGCGGCCTCAGCAAAACGTCCCGCCGTTGCCACGTCGCCACGTTTTGCAAAACGCGCGGCATACCATTCGCAGACTGCCGCGTAAAGCGTATGATTGTGCAAAAACTGATTAGAGCGACCTGCATACGGAATCTCACCACAGGCGGATAGCATTGCGAGTGTCGGTTCGGCGGATTTTTCAAGCATCGTCTCCAAAGCCGCGCGTGAGGGGCCATTGTAACCCCAATCGAGAATGTGCATGAACTGCAGTCGTGTCGCAAAATCGTATAAGACTGGCTGTCCTGGGTCCTTGTACATTCCGTTGTTGTCAAACCACCTTAGCTGATCGTTGACGTACTTCTCCACAAATGCAGGGCTGCCACCCATGCCATATGCAATGCGAGCTTGTTCGCTAGCGGCGGCGAACACAACCCAATTATGAGCGCGCTCCGCCCCAACAATGAGCCGGCCTCTTGTATAGCAGTCCTCCGCCACAACAGCCGACAGGTCTGCCCGCCAGACGTCCGTGGTTTCTTTCGAGAACGCGCCAGACCGTTCCAGCTCGGCAACGGCGAAGACGAGTTCTTTGACTGAGAACTCGTTGCCGCCCGACTTCGGCGGCATCCGCCCTTTCCGCGCATCCCGGCAGCATACCGTCATCATGCGCGCAAGCGTGCTCTTTCGCTTGGCCATTCGTCCGTTTGCAATGAGAACGCCTAGATTCGCCGCAAGCCTGGGAAAACCATGCTCTTGAACGCCATCTCGCTCCACATCGCTGAGGCGATCCTCCACATACGCCTCTGAATATGCGGAGACGGCACGCTCCATTAAATCCAGATACTGCACTCTGCCCATGCCATGCGTCTGTGCAGGCGCCTCCAATAACGCGAGAAAAGAAACGACAACAAACACCCTTTTTATACAAAACATAGTCCTCACTCCATTTCGCCACCTTTTCCGGCTAAGACCCTCAGCATGGCGGCTATCGCATCTCCCATCTGCTGACCACCGACTTCGGAAAGATGCACAGCGTTGACGTTCATCTCAACCTCATACCTTGAGCGCGCGCTTACTTTCCGCCGCGCCCGAATAAAACCCTCAACAGGGTCTATTGCATGGCTGATTGGCAGCAACCGCAGCTTCTTGTCGCCAGCAGACCTAACATAGTTATCAAATTCGCGATTAAGCGCAAACATGATTTTTCGGTGCTGCACTTCGTTCCAACTTGACCCGTAATTCGCGGCAAACGCATCCTGTGAAGCTCCTATGGGCAATGTCGACAGGAGAAATAGAGAGTTTTGCATCTTTGGCCGAAGCTCGGCAAGCAGTCGTTCCAGTTGCGGAATGACCTCGGTCTGAATGCGACAATGCAAGTCAGAAGGCTCACCGTGAAAATCAAAAACGCTGTTGACACCCAGTTCAATCAGGAGAACATCTGGAGCAGCTCCTTTGTTTATCTTCTCAAGCCATCCCTGGACATCTACAACCTTTTTCCCATTCTCAAGCCGGACAAGCGGGCTACGCAGCAGCTGGCGTTGCCGCTCGCCTATGACCTTGACAGACATCCCCATGGCCCGCAATTGCTCACGCTCGGCGGCATCCTGAATATTGTTCACTTCTTCTTCCGAAAGAGCGTAGCGCGTGAGAAAGGACTCGAATGTATAACCGCCGTAGCCGTCATACCAGGCACCGTCTGCCGAAGCTGGTCTTCGCGCGCCAACCGGACGATATCCAGAGTATCCAGCTTCGCGCATGAGGCGGAAGAGATGATCCTGATATCTCGCGTTCGTTAGTGAATCACCCAGCAGAGCAGTTGCCATCGGCATATTCCAACTCTCAGGCAGAGCGGCAACATAAACCGTGGAGGTTGCCGTAGCGACGAGGCCCGTATCGTTCCATGCGTTTACTACTAGTTTGTAGTGTCGCCCTGCGTCTGAAGCATCAGGCGTAAAACACCACCGCCGAGCCTCAGACCTGCCCTTCTCGCAAAAAGCCTGAAACGCGAATGTTTGTGGCACCACAGAATCGAACACATTTATGAAATATACATTTAGTTCCAAGCCTGGCGCAGAATAAATGGACTCCGGAAGATAAAACGATGGTTTTCCTTCAAGGTGAATCGCCAGGAAAACAACAATAGAGGCTGTAAGAATGTGTTTCATGGATTATGGAGCGTCGTCACGAACAATGTCAGGGCGAACGTCGGGTGATCGTCGAGTTATGGTTACGTTTTCCACCTTTACGCCGTCCGCATGTCGAATGTAGACGCCGCAGGCCGGCAGGAGATGGTAGCGGAAGTTGCGCGGGCTGGGATAGCCCTTTTCACACTCTGGGACAGGATCCTCAAGCCGATCATCATCCGAAGTGCCGCCAGGCACATCAATGGCAACGTTGCGCAGGACGATGTTTTCAGGACGTCGTGCTGGTTCGCCGGGAACCCCTGTCACAGAACAGGCAATGCGGCTCACTGCCTTTGCCTTTATATTCTCAATAAGCACATTCCGAAGACCGCATTCGCGATTCCCGCCCCTACGGCGGCCCAACCTTACGTAAATTGGAGTCTCAACACCTTCCATAACGATGTCTCGCACTCTCACTCCGTCAATGGTACCTCCGTCGACCGTGGCAATAACGATTCCACCCTTACCAGACGGCACAGACATGTCAAGTCCGGGAACATCGTATGAAAGTGGCCACACGTCGGAATTCTGCCGCAGTGACACAATGCAGTCGTGAATGAAGATATTCCTGAAGTCCCCAAAAGTCTCTGTCCCGATCTTAAGGGAATTGGTGTTTCCCCCGACACGGCAGCGGCGCACCTCGACATTCTCTACGACAAAACCCTGATCAAAGTTCTTAAACACTATGGAGTCGTCGTCAGAATCTATGTCGCAATCCTCTATAAGAGCATTTCGGACTTCAAGGTCAAGTCCGTCGTTGTTGAAATTCGCATGGTTGACGATTTTAATACCTCGTACGAGTACATCCTCGCACATCTGCAGGTAGCAGCACCAGAAGTAGGAGTTCGCAAGCGTAACGCCCTCAAGCCTCACGCCGCGACAGCGCTGGAGATGAATGCCCCGCCAGCGGTTCGGTACCCCCTGCGCCTTCGGCATCCTGTCGCCAGAGAACTCTATCCTGCCTTCGCCTACGATTGCAATATTCGTGGCTCCGACAGCGGAGATAAAGGCGCCCCGATCCTGGCCTGGCATGAAGACATAGTTGGCGTGATTTGTGCTCGCATGGATCACTGCGCCATTCTCCAAACTAAGCGTTACGTTGCTCTTCAGCACAAGCGGCCTAACGTCCAAATATTGGCCACGAGCGACCACAACCATGCCGCCTCCAGCCGCCGAGGCCGCGTCTATCCGAGACTGGATGCCGTAGTCCCCCTCGCCCGCCAGTGTGACTGAAACGAAAACGCACGCCAAGAATGCTGTTGCGGATGCCATGCCATTCATGTCTTTCCCTCTCTACCTTGCACAGTCTGCGGCCTTACCTGCCCTCGCCGCAGCGTAACGCCAGAAGCGACTCGCACACCCAGAGAAGCGGCGCCTGTCCGTGCGGATCACCCGTCACACGCGTCCGGTCCACATAGTACTGATAGTCGTTGTTCTTCGCCGTCCCTATGCAGACGTCTGCAACGTTTCCAAAGTTGTCCAGTCGGCTGACTAGTCCGAGATAAGCCGCCCGCGCACGAGCCGCGTAGGCGTCCGCATCATCACCGAACCATCCGTTCTTGACTCCCTCGACAAAAGCAAACGCAAACATCCCCGTGCCAGAGGTCTCCGCCCAGGTCTTGGTGTCTCCCACAAGTTCATTCCACATCCCGGTCGACATGTCCTGCTTGTCATAGAGCGCCTTCATCATGTCACGATAACCTTTGAGAATGCGAGCATAGTGAATGTTTTCCTTCGGCAGTGACTTAAGCACCATGGTCATGCCGGCCGCCATCCAGCCGTCTCCACGTGCCCACAGAAAAGGAGCATCGGGCGCATGGTAAAAGAGCCCATAGTCTTTTCCTGGCTTACTAATCTGCAACTTGTCTAGATAAAGAACCATTTCTTTCGCCGACCGCTCGACATAGCGCAGATCGCTTGTTGCGCGCCCTGCCTGCGACTGGACGGCTATTATCATGAACATGTCATCTATCCACAGACGTGTCTGGGGTGTGTATCCGTCCTCCCAAAGTGCCAACTGCCGGTCTAGGGGGAAATTCTGTTCCATGACAGCTGGGGAGAGCTTGCCAAAATCGCTTGCCTGTGGCTTTGCCCACTGATTTTCCGCTATCCGCAGACCAAGATCAAGCGCGCGCTTGTCGCCGTTTAAGCAGTAGATCTCAAGCGGAAGCATTCCAAAGACCGTCATGTCCACATGATAAGGCGGCGGCACTGCGTCTTTACGCTCATTGTAGAACAGTTCAAACTTATCGATCAGGCGTTTCTCAAGCCAGCGATCACCTGTCAGCCGCGCACATTCAAGAGCATGCGTCCACAGGATGGCGACAGAGTAGTGGATGCCGTTGGGCCGCCCATGCGCCCCATATCCCACGCTTCCCGCATATCCCTGGGGCTCGTAAACCCAATCAGTCTCCGGCCCGAACGACTCAAGGCCTGACATGAACTGCCGCGAGATGCGTGTAGCAATGATTTTCGGATCCGTCCCCACCGGCCAGTCGCAGAGGTAGTCGCGGACATCCGCCGCCGCGGCACCCGCCATGAGGGCGGCCGCCAATGCGGTCGCCAAGTCGCTTTTTCTCATTTTCCCTCCTTCTCATTGTTCATGTCTCGTTGCGGTGCGCTCGCAACCGCGCAGTCGGACCGCAAGGCTTCGCACGCATTTCCGCCTAGCTTCGGCTCGAAAGATTCCGGGGAATCGGTAAGTGCCGCCGCCATAAGCCTATAACGCCCACGCCATGGTTTAATTCTCAAAGTATGGCGACCAGGCTCGAAATCATAGCATCGAATGCGGCAGCCGGACCCATCGCTGCGACCAGGCGGCACAATCGTCCACGCTGGGAAATCTTGTCCTGGCTGAATCGATGTCGGCTTCGGGTCTTCGCCGTCAACGGCCGCGCGAACAAGCGTGCGTTCGTCGGACTGAACATAGGCCATGAAATAATAGCGACCGGCCTTTGGTACATCAAAAGAATAGCATGTGAAACACTGCTCATCAACCGTGGAGTCCTCTGGATAGGCATAGACGGCGAATTCCCCAGGTTTATCACACTTAAGAGGTTGCGTCCATCCAGTCGACGCATACACCGTCACAGGGCGTGACAGCCCATCCGAAGAGCGAACGAGAAACGCACCGCGATAAAGTGGACGAGACCTCATCCTGGACTCATCAAAAGCAACCGTCAAGGCATCGCCGTCTTTCAAGAAGCCGCGTTCCGGCGTCACCACAAGCCAGTCAAACGCATCGTTCTTCCCAATCTCAAATGGAATCGAGGACACTCCTTCGGTCAGCCTGACGCGAATCGTCCGCGGTGAATGGTCTCGTCCCACATCCAGGCGTGCAACATCCAGGATGAATCCTGCTGGCCGCCATGGGTAATTAGTCGCTACAGGCTGTGTCGCGTCGACTAACGAATTGCCATTCATGACGAAACGGCCCGTTGGACCAGCCCTTCGTCGCGGATCAAATATGCGACCAGGCCCCCAGCAGATGTTGTCTGAGAACACGCAAAGTGGCGCCCCTCGCCCATGAAAATCAAAGCCATTCACCTTGAGAGCAGTGCATACCGCACCAAACTCATCGCCCATGCCGGAGAACAGGTTGTTGACCACGTAGGAAGGAGAGACGACACAGCCCTGCACGGACACCCCCATATACGAGCCCTCAAACCGATTTCCTTCACAGAGGACATTCTGCTGTCCACCGTCCAACTCCATACAGTCGTCGTTTGCGAAGCAGATGAAGTTGCCGTAAATCTCAGCATTGCGGTTGAAGCCGCCGTCCTCCCAGAAGTTCATGTCCCCGCCAATTCCGTCATCCCAGCGATGCAGGTCGCTTCCGACAAAATCATTCCAGCGAACGACCGTCCCACCTTCCGGCCTCCCCATCATGATGGCCATTGGCCCATGTGGATGCGAATACCGCCATGCATGCGAACGAGAAGCAGGATCATGAATCCAACAACGTTCGACAACCGTCTCCTTCATTCCAGTGCCGACAAATATCGCATGCTGCCCATCACCGCCGACATACCGTCTAGCGGTCTCGTCCCACCGCTCATAGATTCGGCCTCGGTCGTCAAAGCGAGGAATACCCTTAAATCCCCAACCAGAAATGTCGCAATGGCGGATGCGCACACCGATGGAGTCCGAAAGGTGGAAGACGCAACCCGCCCTTCCTCCTATAATTTTCATGTCGTCGAACACGACATATGCGGCGTTCGTCACGACAAACGTCACGGCATCCTGTCCGTTGCTGATTGATGCACCATCCTTCGCAACATAGCGAATCCAACCAGTCGCAGACCCCTTATCGGAAACAACGATTGGGAAGGTTGCTTCGGAGGGGTCTATCACCACCGTGCGAGCTATAGGCACTTGACTGTTCCAGGTTCGGAACGAACCGCTTTTGCGGACATCGCCAGCAATCAGTACATTCACCTCGTATTCGGAATCTTCGTCAAGTCCACGTATAACACCGCGCGCATTAGCGACATCATCAAACCAGTAAATATCCGCGCGCCGCCATTTCTCCGTTCCCTTCTTGCGCCAGGCAATGGCCAACCCGTTCGTGGTCCCATCTCCGCCGAACACGACGCCGCAGGACGTGAATAGCGGCGAGAGGCGGAGCTCGCCCCGAGTCGCCGGTTCAACAACAGCCCGTCTGTCTTCCGCCGATAGTGGATCGCAGTACCCATATCTATCTGGAGTGCGCGCCGCCAACGCGTTGGCGACAACCAGCGCCGATGCGCAGAATAACACATTGTCAACAAACAACTTCATTATGGCGATGCTCAGCGAAAGATAATTATCAGGCCCTTCGGTTTAATGTCGAGTGCATAGACGACATACTGCTCTGCAAACGTACGGAAGACAGAAGCCGCAGCAACACCGCAAGGCACAGGTTCGCCTGGATGTTCTGCGGCATACACAGCGCGTCTCGACGTAGAGAGTGGAGTAACGGCGTCTGACCGCATGACAGTCGTCCACTCATCACACAACTCGGGGGCAAATACCATCGTTCGAGCTTGAGCCGCCTCGGTGCCGAACACGACGCCTTCGTTTGTCCATGTCGGTACCCCGCCATTCAACGTGATATGTGTCAGGTTCGCGCAGGTAAATGCATTTGTGTCGATGTGAAATGAACATCCGCTTCCGCCGAGGACGATGTTGGTAAGCGCCGCGCCGGCTGCCGCAGACGCGCCAATGGTGATATCGGCTTCGGTTTTCGCCGTTCCAATCTCAAGCCCAGTCAATGCGCTTCCTTTTAGGGCAGACGCTGAAAGTTCCGTCACCGAAGGTAGACGCAGCACTCCAGCTCCAGAAAACGTCTTAAACACTGACGTTCGCGTCAGACTCGGAACCTTGTCCAGTCGCCAATCGCTGACATCCGTCTCGCCTAGCTTTCCTATAGCCGCGCCAAGGTTTAGGTTAAATGTTTCGGTGACTTCCGGCAAGTTTAGGTAGACGCGCGTTAAGTTGCTCATCGACGTACCGAACTGCTCACTGCCGATGCCAATACTTGAAACCAGAGGACAATCCAGAATCAATGTCTCCATCAAATTTTGATACCCTGTGTCTTGGGTCCCCTTGAAAGGCTTATAAAACCCCAAAATCAACGTTTTGGGAGCCCTGAACAACTTCAGCCTGATTAGCTTGCCGCTTGAATCGTTCTGCATGAAATCCTCTCCGGCGTTTGAAACATGTGTCAGCGTCCACGCCTCATCCCCCCTCTTCACCGGTCCGGACAAATCTAGCTGGCGGGCGGCAGAATCAGTCGGATATGCCTTGTAGATGTCCCTTGCTGCAACGCCTAGCTTTAGCGTTCGCTGCGCCGCATCTACAATCCTGACCTTGCAGACCCAGCCATGTTCGTCTGAAATAAGGCCGTACGCCTTATTTGTGACCGCCTGCTCGTCCGCAACTGGCTCTCCGCCATTGACGTTTCCAGTGACAACGAACGTCCAAGCGTTTTCGACTGTTGGATCATAGAACCCGGACAAAAGTTCTCCACTTGCAGAGGATGCGGCAAATGTCGCAATTGCTACCACAAGTGATGTCAACTTCATGTTGTATCTCATGAAGAAGCACTTTGTTTCCTGCTGTTGATCGATTCCAATGTCAACCGTCATCATACCATTCTCCTCATAGTGTTGCACCATTTCTATAAATCGGCCCAAGCGTCAGAGGGAGTTCAGATTGACTACCCTCCAGTTGAGCAAGAACCACAGACGAGACCTTTGCGGCGTCGCCCTCTGGATCCAGTTCAAGACGTGCAAGATCTTTCGCGAAAACGGGGCCGGCGCCGAGAACAGACCATGTTGCAACGCGGACGTCTTCCGGCACGCGTATGCCCGCCGCAGCAAATGCCGCGAGCGCTCCTGTACAGGCATGGTCGTCCGAAAAGTAGATCAAGTCCGGGAGCCCCTGTATATTCCGACATTTCTTAGGCCTTAACCATTCCAGAAAGACATCGCGGACGGCAATAGAGACGGCAACAGGCATCTTCACTCCTTCTGGAATGTCGATGTTTCGCCTTGCCACGTGAACGCCCTCGGCCTTCAGTGCGATGCCGATGTCGTCGAATCCCTCCCATCCGACCTCAAGAGCACTCTTTACGCCCGCATGCTTCACCGCCGAAACGAAATCGGCAACTGCTGCGGAGCGGTCGTAATGCACATGTCCGACACAACACTTACGACAGCACGTCTCCTTGTTCCCTATTGACAAGAACGGCACACCGGAACGCGACAAAACACGCTCTGCAACTGGATTGTCAAACAAAACGACAGCAAATGTCACGGGATGACTTAGGTGCATTTCCAGTTCCGCTGTGTCCGGCTTGCCGCCAGTCCCTCTTGCTGTTACGACCATTGTGACGAGCCATCCCGCCTTCGCAAGTTTCGCACGAAGAGTCGCCGTGAAGACATTGTCGTAGTAAATGCGCCCATCGGATCGGGATACAAAGAGCACATTGCCGCGCCACAATTTGCCGCGCCGCCCAAGCACTATCGAACCGACACTCGGCTTAGGATTGACGAGACCAGCCTCCGTGAGTTCTCGAACGGCTGCACGAGTCACAATACGGCTCACGCCAAGCGCATCCGCGAGACCGCGCGTAGTCGGCAATACATCACCTGGTTTGTAGAAGCCAGAGTCAATAGCGCGCCGGATCCCCTCTACGACCTGTTCAACCAGTGTCGCTCGGCTCGACCTCACCACCGCAAATGGCGGCCGTATCTCTCGTTTCTCACGCATGATCTTTTCTCCCTTGCCTCACATAGTATACCCAAAATACCCAAATGCTGTCAAGGGGATGAAAAACACCCGAGAATTTGTCCGCGCCCTATTGCGCGACTGGCGCGCGCAGAACTCGCGCCGATAGCTGCGTGTTGCAGATTTCAGTCTATGCTAAACACGACGCTCGGCTTCCCCGGAGTGATCGTCAGCGTACGCTTCAGGAGATAGATGACATTGTCGTGGTCAACGGCGACACGGGCTTCGTATGTACCGACTTCCACCGGCGCGCCTGCAAGTTTCACGCCGTCCTTGTAATATTCAAGCATGCCGAGTTCGGAGTCGGT
>Ga0310696_10008915_pt1 | contig 11653 bp, 7 predicted proteins | sample AusTroGonzalo_MG_4_FD_203885 | JGI IMG/M metagenome (GOLD analysis project Ga0310696, IMG submission 203885) | Bovine rumen microbial communities from tropical cattle in Woodstock, Queensland, Australia - Gonzalo_02 (v2) (version 2) | ecosystem: Host-associated > Mammals > Digestive system >...
ATTGCGCAACTCTATCCACAACTTGGCATTAGGCACGATGCCTATGGCAGAAATGGGTATCGTCAGAAAGGCCAGACGGGAAACATCTGTCAGCAAAGGCTGATTGAAGTATCGTGCAATCAAAGGTGCACAGAAAAAAAGCAACACATACATGAAGCAACCTGCCAGGATATTAAACCAAGCCACAGCATTATAATCACGCTGAGTGGGCGTCTTAATATTGGCCAAAGCCTGAGAAAAGCCAGCGGCCTGAAGACATCCTGCCAAAAGGGTGAAAATGGTGATTATGGCCAGTATACCATAATCATCGGTAGAAAGCAAACGTCCCAGAAAGATGCCGAACACGAGGTTCAACACCTGGGTAGCGCCATTGTTGATGGCCCCCCAAGCAATGCCTTTTGCTGTCTTATCCTTTAAATTCTCCATATCTGCGTGCAAAAATACTATTTTTTGTTTGATGTTCCAAACAAATTGAGTAAATTTGCACACAGAATGAAACAGATAACAGATATTAACCAGTTACGCGGAATCCAGATGGGTATTCTGGACGATGTGCATCGATTCTGCGAGGCACACAGATTGACCTATTTCCTTTCGAGTGGAACGCTGATCGGTGCCGTTCGCCACAAGGGTTACATCCCCTGGGATGATGATATCGACATTTACATGCCTCGGAAGGATTATGAGCAATTCCTCCAGACATATTGTGATGAGACTGGTCGCTACCGTGTTATCAATCCACAAACAGAACCACATTATTATTATACATTTGCCAAGGTGGTTGACCAGCAGACCCTTATGGTGGAGAAAGAGACTGAAGGTTACAAGATTGGCGTATTTATGGATATCTTCCCCGTGGATTATGTATCTGATGATCCGAAAGAGCGCGAACAGGTTTTCAAGAAAAAGAAACTACTATATAAGATTCGCCGCTGTAAGATCTCGAATAGCAATCCTTTGCAATCACGATTGGCATATTGGGTCTATAAGCACTGGCCACTGTCTGTCAAACAGATAGAGCGCAGAATCAGACGCCTCATCGTATTAGAACATCCCACCCAAACGGTCTGTAATATGACTGAAGCAGGACCTAAACTGAAAGGCTGTTTCCGTGCAGAGGATATTGCCTCGTCAGTAGATATCGAATTTGAAGGGAAAATGTATAAGACGATGGTGGGCTACCATCATTATCTGGAATGCACCTATGGCGACTATATGACACTACCGCCTGTAGAACAGCGGGTAACCCACAAGTTCGAAGCCTATATTTTATAAAGAAACTATAACTTCTATCATATGCAAGCAATCATCTTAGCGGCAGGAATGGGCCGCAGACTCGGAGAAATGACAAGGGAGAATACCAAGTGTATGGTTCCTGTGAACGGTGTACGACTGATAGACCGTCTGCTTGGACAGTTATCTAGTATCTCGCTCAACCGTGTCATCATCGTTGTAGGCTATCAGGGACAGAAACTGATAGACTATATCGGCCACCGCTACGATGACCGGCTGAAGATAGAGTATGCTGAGAACCCCGTCTACGACAAGACCAACAATATCTATTCGCTCTCTATTGTGAAAGAACAGTTGCAGGAAGATGACACCATCTTAATAGAAAGCGACCTGATTTTCAGCGACCGTCTGTTCCAGATGATCCTTGAGAATCCCTACCCCAATCTGGCACTCGTGGCCAAATACGAATCGTGGATGGACGGCACGATGGTGCGCCTTGATGAAGAACAGCATATTGTGAACTTCATCTCGAAGGAGGCCTTTGATTATGCAGATGTCGACAGTTATTACAAGACCGTTAATATCTATAAGTTCAGTCGGGAGTTCTTGCAGCAGAAATACGTGCCCTTCCTTGATGCCTATACGAAAGCGGTAGGCAACAACGAGTATTACGAGAACGTGCTCCGTATCATCTCCATGCTCGATAGCCACAACATGAAGGCCCTGCCAATAGGTCGGGAACGGTGGTATGAGATTGATGACAAACAGGATCTCGATATTGCCGAGGCCATCTTTGCCGATGACCAGGACGTACTACGCAAGTATTATGGACGCTATGGCGGTTTCTGGCGTTTCCCACAGATGCTCGATTTCTGCTATCTGGTGAATCCCTTCTTCCCCTCCAAACGTATGAAGGACGAACTGCGCAACAATTTTGATACTTTGCTCACAGAATATCCATCAGGCATGAAGGTGAATACGCTGATAGCCAGCAAGTGCTTTGGCGTGAGTGAACCATATATCGTGCCTGGCAACGGCGCTGCAGAACTCATCAAGATCCTAATGGAGGATACGGAAGGTAAGACTGGTTTTATACGCCCAACGTTTGAGGAATATCCTAACCGCTACGACAAAGACAATCAAGTGACATTCGTTCCCCAGAATGAAGACTACCGCTATACGGTCGATGACTTAATGGCGTTCTTTGTCGATAAAGATATCTGCCAACTGATGCTTATCAATCCCGACAATCCCTCTGGCAATTTCATTCCCAAAGCAGATGTACTGAGACTTTCTGCTTGGTGTGAAGAGCGAGGTATCCGACTGGTAGTTGATGAAAGTTTCGTTGACTTCTGTATAGACTATGCAACAAGTTCGCTGCTCTCTGATGATACTTTAGAGGCTTATCCCCATATGGCCGTGATGAAAAGTATCTCCAAGAGTTATGGTGTGCCTGGTCTGCGCTTAGGCATCCTCGCCTCCGCCGACAAAGAATTGATAGCACGTATCAAGAAAGAGGTGTCTATCTGGAATCTCAACTCCTTCGCAGAGTTCTTTATGCAGATCTACAACAAACATGAGAAAGACTATCATAAAGCCTGTGGGAAGTTTGTTGCTGAACGTGCTGATTTCGAACAACAACTGCATAAGATATCCTTCCTTCGTGTGATGTCGTCACAGGCCAATTACTTCCTCTGTGAGGTTCTGCCTCCCCATACAGCCAACGAGATTGTAATCTATATGTTGCGCCAGCATAATATCCTGACGCGCGATTGCAGTCAGAAAACCGGTTTGGATCCTCATCGCCAATATATGCGTATTGCCGTTCGTAATCACGAGGACAATACCCGCTTGGTAGAGGCCTTAAAAAGCCTTGAATAGATAGTCGCCAAGTTTTTTTCTTGGCGACTACCTCACTTGCCCTACCCTACCTGACTGCCAGGCTTTACATCCTTTGTCGTGGTGACCACGCTAAGACTCTCGTCAGCATCGACGGCAGAAAGAATCATGCCTTGGCTCTCGATGCCCATCATAGTACGAGGGGCGAAGTTGGCCACGAAGAGGATGCGCTTGCCAATGAGTTCCTCGGGGTTCTCATAGAAGGCGGCAATACCAGAGCAGATGGTGCGATCGGTACCAGAACCATCATCGATGGTAAACTGCAGAAGTTTCTTGCTCTTCTTGACCTTCTGGCAATCCTTCACCAAGCCCACACGGATGTCGAGTTTCTCGAATTCCTCAAAACTAACGGTATCCTTAATCGGGGCAGCCTTATAGTTGGCAGCCTCGTTAGCCTTCTTGGTAGCCTCAAGTTTGTCGAGTTGCTTCTGAATCACGTCGTCCTCAATCTTCTCGAAGAGCAATGCAGGCTCTCCCAACTGATGACCAGCCTTCAGAAGGTCTGTGCTACCCAGTTGCTCCCACTCAAAAGAGTCGATATTGAGCATCTCGCGAAGTTTCTTGCTTGAGAACGGCAGGAACGGCTCGAAAGCGATGGCGAGGTTGGCCGTCAACTGCAAGCAGATATTCAGGATGGTCTCACAACGCTTGGGATCAGTCTTCCAAACCTTCCAAGGCTCGCATTCGGTAATATAACGGTTGCCGATACGGGCCAGGTTCATGGCCTCGAACTGAGCATCGCGGAACTTGAACTGCTCCAGCAGGGCCTCAACCTTCTCCTTTACATCCTTGAATTCCTCAAGAGCAGCCTTATCAACATCCTGCAGATCGCCACAGGCAGGAACCACACCATTCCAATACTTCTTAGTCAATTGCAAGGCACGATTCACGAAGTTGCCATAGACGGCTACAAGTTCGTTGTTATTGCGATCCTGGAAGTCCTTCCAAGTGAAGTTGTTGTCCTTTGTCTCGGGGGCATTGGCCGTCAGCACATAGCGCAGCACATCCTGCTTGCCAGGCATGTCTACCAGATACTCATGCAGCCACACAGCCCAGTTACGAGAGGTTGAGATCTTATCGTTCTCCAGGTTCAGGAACTCGTTGGCAGGCACGTTGTCTGGCATGATATACTTGCCGTGAGCCTTCATCATCACAGGGAAGATGATGCAATGGAACACGATATTGTCCTTGCCGATGAAATGAACCAGACGCGTATCCTCGTCCTGCCACCACTTCTCCCAGTTGCCCCACTTCGCAGGCTCCTTCTCACAGAGTTCCTTGGTGTTTGATACATAGCCAATAGGTGCATCGAACCATACATAGAGCACCTTACCCTCAGCATCCTTTACAGGCACGGGGATACCCCAATCCAAGTCGCGTGTCATTGCACGGGGCTGCAAATCCATATCGAGCCAAGACTTACACTGTCCATATACATTAGGACGCCACTCCTTATGCTCCTCAAGAATCCATTTCTTCAGCCACTCCTGATACTCGTTAAGGGGCAGATACCAGTTCTTGGTCTTCTTCAGTACTGGCGTAGAACCGGAAATGGTCGACTTCGGATTAATAAGTTCCGTGGGCGAAAGGTCGCGTCCGCATTTCTCACACTGGTCGCCGTATGCACCTTCATTATGGCAGTGGGGACACTCGCCCGTCACATAGCGGTCTGCCAGGAACTGCTTGGCTTCCTCGTCATAAAGTTGCTCTGTGGTTTCCTCTGTCAACTTTCCCTCGTCGTAGAGTTTCTTAAACCACTCGGCCGCAAACTTGTGATGCGTCTCAGAGGTGGTACGGCTATAGATATCAAATGAGATACCGAACTCCTCGAAAGAATCCTTAATCATCTTATGATAGCGGTCAACCACATCCTGCGGGGTAATACCTTCCTTGCGGGCACGTACTGTGATGGGCACACCATGCTCATCTGATCCTCCGATAAACAGTACCTCGCGCTTCTTCAGTCGAAGATAGCGCACATAGATATCAGCGGGTACATACACACCAGCCAGATGACCGATATGCACACCGCCATTAGCATATGGCAGCGCCGACGTCACCGTCGTACGCTTATAAGTCTTGTTTTCCATTCCTTAAATACGTATTTATTTTTCGGCTGCAAAGGTACAAATAAACAAGCGAAATGCAAAACAAATCAAGACTTATTTTGCATTTCGCCTGCGTAAGAACCTGTCGGTCACTTATTTGTTAATCCTCTTTTTGCCGTTCAGAATGATAATGCCCTTATAGTTAGCATCCACCTTCTGGCCAGAGAGATTATAGATGTCATTATCAGATGACGAATCATCCATCGTAACACCATTAATACCCGTTGAGGTGCACTTCAGTTCAATCTTGTCGATATTGCAGTACGGACCGGAAATCTTGATACGGAATATCTGCGGACCTGCCTCAAGTTTCCTCGTCAGTTTACCTTTAATTTCCTTATAGGTGTCCCAACTTCCCGTATTACCGACATTCACCTTGCAGAGTTGGGTGACAGTCTCATTATTTACAAGATTCAACGTAAAGCCAGAGTTGTCGTTACCGGAAGAGGCCGTAGCAATATATTCGTAATCGCCGGCTTCTTTCACATCAACGCTATATTCAAGCCATTCATCATTAGAAGAGGTATATCCGATGGCATAACCATTATTACCCGTCACGATGTCTACACCTTCATTGTCAGAACGATAGTTTGCTTTACCCTCATCATCAGAATCTGCATCATGGAAGGTAAAGCCTTCACCTCCTCTGTCGAAGTTTTCGGCCTCGATGACGCCAGGAATAGCGATCACACCTTTGTGAGCCACACGTTTGTTGTTGACCTTCACCGAGAATGCCACGAGATTAGAACACTTGTCCTGAGCATCGATGGCCTCAACAGTAAAGTTGAAAGTACCCTTCTGCGATGGCTTATAAGTATATTCGTATGGGGCTTCCTTTATTGATTCCTTCAGAACATTGTCCTGATAGATTCTGACTTCCTTAATATCGCCATTTGGCGAGGTGGCATCAACCTTGATCGTTGCGTTCTCATTGATGGTGGCAGGAGAAGGCTCAGAAACAGCCGTTACCTTGATATTCTTATCGACATCAATACGCTTGAAAACAATCTTGTCGATATTACAACTGCTACCGGTAATGTTGATACGGATAACCTGCTTGCCAGCCTCCAATGGCACAGACAGACGGCCATGAAGTGAAACATATTTGCCCCAATCATTACTGCCAGTCTGAGGCACAACGATAGCAGGTGTCAGATCCTTTAACTCACCATTATTGACAAGCGAGAGACTGAAGCCAGAATTGGTAGTACCCGATGATGCAATGGCGTCATACTCATAAACACCAGCCTCGGTTACATTAACGGTATACTCCATCCATTCGCCGCTGTTCGTATAGCCGAGAGCATAGCCGCCATTACCTTTCACGATATCAATACCGCCATCAGTACGATAGGAGGAAGCATCACCTTCCTTACTACTATCAGAATCGTGATAGGCAATACCGTCGGCACCTGTATCAAAGTTCTCGGCCTCGAGGGTTCCTGGCAACTCGGCAATCTGATTATTAAAGGTTCCGCGCGGTTCGTATGCCGTAACGCTGGAAAGACGCTCGAACTCCGTACCATCGGTAGCAACCACCACAGCCTTCAGGTTATACTTCTTCCGTTGTGTTGCCGTGAACTCCACTTTATAAGGTGCGGCATTAAGCGTGGCAACTTTTTCATTATCAATGTAGAAATCGATATGGTCGATGGTTTTGGTCTTGAGTTTTGCGCGGATCTCGATAGGCACCACATCATTTTCTGTCACCTTGATAGAAGCAGGCTTTATGTATACGGAAGCCTCTTTCTTCATACCAGGGAAAGGACTCTTGGCATTCTTAGCGGCATCGCTGGCCATATAATCACGCAGCCATCCCATTGCCGGACGCTCCTTACCATCTCTAATAAGACCCGAATGGTCAACCCATGTGGCACCATAAATATAGCCCCACAAGGTAACACCAGCACAATAGTCGGCTTCCCACATTAAGGGGAAAATATCTTCAAATTGCTTCTTTTGCTGCGCATCATTTTCAACATTTATATCCAACTCGGTGATGTACATGGGCATTTTCAATCCTTCATGCAATACCTTCATTGTGCTTTTCAGATCATTTACTTTAATCGTATTCACATCGTGCGACTGGCATCCATAGGCATCTATGGGTGCACCAGCATCACGCAGGGTTTGTACAAGATCAAGATAAATCTTCGTTTCATCCATATTCTGGAAGGTGTTGAAATCATTATAAATCAGGATGGCATCCGGCCAACGCTCATAAGCCAGTTCAAAGGCCTTAATGAGCCAGTCATAACCTGTAACACCATCTCCTCCCAATGATTCCCTCATGAGTGGATTACCGGCCTGGTGAGGTCGTCCACCCACGAAATTACATGCCTCGTTTACCACATCTATCATGGGTAAATCTGGATATTTTGCCTTTACAGCATCAAACCACTCGACAATAGCGGTATAACGATCTTCTACTGACATGCTGCTATTAAACCATCTATCAGGATATTGAGAACCCCAGATTAGCGCATGAAACTTGTAAGGGAAATTATGCTGCTTGGCATAATTAAATGCTGCATCACAACCCCAATTAAAACTATTACGGGTACCTTCCACAGACCCCCACTTAGACTCATTCTCTGGTGTGATCTGATTCCAAAGTGAAGCAAAATCTGAACGTACTTGACCATACGTTGTGATGTTTCCAAGGAATTTGTCTGGATTACTGTTTAATTGTGCACTTGCCGTCATTGTAAAAAGACCGGCAGCACAAGCAAAAATGCTTTTTCTAAGTAAATTGTTCATTGTTGTTTATAGTTGTTTTGATTTTTCGCTGCAAAGGTAGTTATTTCTTCCTACTTATTTGTTACATCATGTTTCAAATATCTTAGGAAATGTGTCAGCCATAAGCCGAAGAAGGTCAGCAGACCGTTAAGCATCAACAGTTCGTAGCCGAAATGGTAGTCCCAGGTATGTTGTGCTGCGATGTCGAGGGCATAACAAATCAGAGGCGAGGCAACGCAAATATAGGGTACCAGACGGTCATCTGGCTGCCGCTTGGTGAAGAGTCCGAAGGCAAACAGTCCGAGCAACGGACCATAAGTATAGGACGCAAGGATATAGACGGCATCGATGAGCGATGTGGAGTTGACGGCTCTGAACAGGAGAATGAACAACACAAAGATGAAACACATTACCACATGCATGCGCTTTCGCAACAACTCATTGTCAGGCTGACGACGGATATCGACACAATAGCAGGTGGTAAGCGATGTCAGGGCAGAGTCGGCACTTGAGAACGAGGCGGCCACAATACCGAGGATGAACAAGTGAATCGTGATGAGTGATGAGCGAATTGTGCTGGTGCCTTGAACGAAGGTGGGGAGCAGTTCGTCACCTTTGAGTCCTGATCCCAACGCCATCGACAGCAGCACACCCAACGAGAGGAAAAGCAGGTTGGCAGGCACAAAGGCAACGCCATAGGTACACATGTCTTTCTGTGCATCGCGCAGGGTCTTGCAAGTCAGGTTCTTCTGCATCATGTCCTGGTCAAGTCCCGTCATCACAATGGCGATGAAGGCACCGCTAAGAAACTGTTTCCAGAAGTTGTGGGGCGACACCCAGTCGTCGAACACGAAGATGCGACTCATCCCGCTGTCGGCAATCGTGTGGACAGTCTCGCCTATAGAAAGGTTCAGATGACCCATGGCCTCCAGGATAATCAGTATCAGAGCCGTAAACAGACAAAGTGTCTGAAAAGTATCCGTAAACACCAATGTGCCGATACCCCCGCGACGCGTATAGAGCCAGATGAGCAGCACCATGCCCACCACATTCACGACAAAGGGAATGCCCGCAGGCTCAAACACAAACTGCTGGAGGATGATGCACACCACATAAAACCTGACACTCGCCCCCACCATCTTCGAGAGCAGGAAAAACCAGGCACCCGTCAAGTAGGAATGGTTGCCCAACCGCTGTCCTAAGTAGGTGTAGATGCTCGTCAACTGAAGCCGGTAATAGAGCGGCAGCAGCACAAACGCGATGACGATATAGCCCACGATAAAGCCCAGACACATCTGCAGATAGGTCATCTGCGACGTCAGCACCATGCCCGGCACCGAAACAAAAGTGACACCAGAAATCGAGGCACCTATCATGCCAAAGGCCACCATGTACCACGGTGCCTTGCGGTTGGCACGATAGAACATATCATTGTTTGCCTTACGGCTCGTCAGGCGACTGATACCGAAAAGCACAATGAAGTAGGCCAGGACTAAAAGAAGTATCGTCATAACAGCGTGCAAAGTTAATCAAATTTTTTGCACACGCCAAAAAAATGCTTAACTTTGCATCCGATATGAACCAAAGAGACCGTCAGATACTGCAGATCGCCCTGCCCTCGATCGTGTCGAACATCACCGTGCCGTTGCTTGGAATGGTCGACGTGGCCATCGTGGGCCACATGGGCAGTCCTGTCTATATCGGGGCGGTAGCGGTAGGTTCGATGATCTTCAGCCTCATCTACTGGCTCTTCGGCTTCCTCCGCATGGGCTCCAGCGGTCTGACGGCGCAGGCCTTAGGTCGCAGGGATCTCAACGAAGTCACCAGATTACTGGTGCGTTCGGTATCGATAGCCTTGGGTATCGCCCTGTTGCTGATCATACTCCAGGTTCCGCTTAAATGGCTGATGTTCTGGCTGATAGGGCCCACGCCCGATGTGGTGCCCTTCGCTTCCACCTATTTCAATATCGTCATCTGGGGAGCACCGGCCTCCTTCGCCCTGTTCTGCCTGATGGGCTGGTATATCGGCATGCAGAATACGCGTATTCCGATGCTCATCAGCATCATGCAGAACGTGGTGAACATCCTTGCTTCGCTGACCCTCGTCTATGGGCTGGGCATGAAGATCGAGGGTGTGGCCTTGGGAACGGTGATTGCACAATATGCAGGACTACTGATGGCCGTTGGGCTGCTGGTGAAGTATTACGGAAAAATCTTACGTGGAAGAATGAGATTACTCCGCAACAGAGTATTCTCCCTCCTCCTTCCTCCTTCTTCCTTTCTCCAAATAAACCGCGACATCTTCCTTCGCACCCTCTGCCTCGTTGCCGTCAACCTCTTCTTCACCTCATCAGGTGCCCGTCAGGGGGCTGTCATCCTCTCCGTGAATACGGTGCTGATGCAACTTTACCTTTTCTTCTCTTATTTCATGGACGGTTTTGCCTATGCTGGTGAGGCCTTGGGCGGCAAAGCCTACGGGGCACATAATGCCTCGGCCTTCCATGAGACCCTACGCAGACTCTGGGTGTGGATGCTCATCGTCACCTTGGCCTACACCTTATTATATATGATTGGAGGCCATTGGATTGTCACCCTGCTGACGGATGAGCCTCAGGTACTCGAAGCCTCCCGCGAATACCTCTGGTGGGCGTGGCTGATACCGGCAGCAGGCTGCGTTGCCTTTATCTGGGACGGCATCTTCATCGGCATGACGGCCACCCGTGGCATGCTTGCCTCCTCGTTCTTCTCCGCCCTCGTCTTCTTCGCCGTCTATCTGCTAACAGTTAGCACATTAGGCAATCACAGCTTATGGATAGCCCAAATCGTCTACCTCGCCATGCGAGGCATCCTTCAGACCATCTGGTACAGACAGAAACTCACGAAATAGTGTTGTGTTTTCTTGGCGGAATGAGGGAAAATGCTTATCTTTGCAGAAAAATTGAAGAGAAATGAAAAAGAGGTTTTTCAATAGTCGTGCTTTCAGGAAAGTATTCGGCATGTTGGGCTTCGGCTCTGCGGCCTTTGTCTTCTCGGCTTGTTACGGTCCTGTTCCACGCGAATATCAGGATGGAACCTATGCCGACAGCGTGCGTGCCACGCTTAATACAACGCTTGAGGGAGAAGACTCGCTTTCTGTAACCCATAACACGACAAATGACTCGATTCAGACACTTCAATCAGTTAATTAATCTTAAATCTTTCTTCCATAACGTGTCTTCGCGCGTGTATATGAGAAAATAGTCGTACCTTTGCAGTCCGATTTAGGGGAGAGACTTAGAATCCCCGTGAAATGTTGTGTGAATAGCAGCGTCTTTGGCCGGGCGTAGCGGTTCGTGAATCAGCGTTTCTTGCGTTCGTTAGACTTGCAGCCGGGAGTTAGACCTCGGGTGTGGGTTTATGCGCGTACATTAAATAATAAGTTAAACTGTTTTTTAGTAGTAAAATTTTAAAATGAACACTTTAAGTTACAAGACTATTTCCGTGAACAAGGAAACAGCGAAGAAGGAGTGGGTGGTGATCGACGCCACAGACCAGGTTGTTGGTCGTCTCGCTTCTAAGGTAGCCAAACTGATTCGCGGAAAGTACAAGCCAACTTTCACTCCGCACGTTGACTGCGGTGACAACGTCATCCTTATCAATGCCGATAAGGTGGTATTCACTGGTAAGAAAGAGAC
>Ga0310696_10008916_pt1 | contig 11652 bp, 10 predicted proteins | sample AusTroGonzalo_MG_4_FD_203885 | JGI IMG/M metagenome (GOLD analysis project Ga0310696, IMG submission 203885) | Bovine rumen microbial communities from tropical cattle in Woodstock, Queensland, Australia - Gonzalo_02 (v2) (version 2) | ecosystem: Host-associated > Mammals > Digestive system >...
ACACTCATCTCTCTTGTAATAATCATTTACCATCCCAGCAAGTAACAGTACAAGCCTCAGATAAAATGGTAGCCTTTTTCTCTATATCAGCGACATATCATCTAAATATAAGTTTATCTGGACTACCTGCTTCATATATTTCTACCTTATTATTCCTATGTAACATATAGTCTTCTATGGTGAAGGTGGCTACTCCAAAAGAAGCAAGGTCTGTTTTAATCTCTACGCCTTGCTTGAGATACTCTTGGAATATTACATTGTTAGACCAATAGTTTTCATATACTTTTATTACTATCATTGATGTCGTTTAGAATTAAATAGTGTTATATGTATCATACCAACTAACTGTATAACTATTCTCTGCTCATGTGTCATCACTAACAAATATATAATTATCACCAGGCGATAAGAAGATAGGTACTCAATAATCTCTCTTATACATTATATCTTCTCATCCATCAGTTACAGTCCAATCTCATCATATAGAGTTCATTACCAAAGCAGTCGTAGTACCTGATATCTTAAACTCCTGTCAGTTAGTAAGGTTTTTAATCTTAGGATTAACCATATTACCATATATCTCTATCTTACATCCAGCCTTAAAGTTACCTGCATTTATACAAGATTCTAATCATGGAGTATCTCACCAACTATCACCAAATGAATTAGGGAACGATGTTCATCAGAACTGTCATGAGGTTTGAGTGGATGTATGTAATTCAGTTCAGTATAACTCATTTGTATTAGCATATAATGAGAAAGTAAATTCTATCCTAGAATCCATAACTCAATTAGTACCTGTAGGTTTATTGTTTACTTTAGCCATAACCCACAAATCTATTCAATTATCAGTTTGGAACTCCAATCTCTTGAATGGGTCTTGATTAACATATGGTTCTATATTGATATGATTATTGAGGGCTTGCCAATAATCTCATCTCTCCTTCTTAGTAAGCCCTAACACATATCACTCAAACACCATTACCCTTCCAGATTCCAACGTATTGGATGCTGTACTACCATGGTCATTAACATTATCTATAATGTCTGTCCTTTGAGTAGTAGTATGAGTAACATTGCTTAGAGCGACATGTGTATCAAACACTTGGCTAGCAGAGAAATCAAATCAGTTATACTTGTAGTTCTTTCCTAACATTACTAATATTTAATAATTAAAGTTTTATTTGTCTTCTAATCGCAGATGCGATTACAGCAGCATCATTTACATTATTAACATTAAAGTTCTGGTTAATATTAGAGTTTGTCGTAATACTTCCAGTTCATACCTGTTTACCAGCAGCTGTCAATTGTAATTGTAATATTTTAGTATATAACTCTCTAAGTCACTCAGTACCTATACTCTTCAATTGATTATCAGTAAGCTTTTCTAAATTCTTAGATATATTCTCTAAAGATTTCTCAGCAGCCTTTTGAGATTCTAAGGCATCTTCCTGTGCTTTATAACTAGCTTGTAAACTAGGTTGATAAGTTGTATATCATTTAGTTCATTGTAGGTTCTCAGCAGCTTCTTTAAATTTCTTCAAATCTTCATCAGACATCTTAACTCACAACTCACCATACTTCTGTTGAAGCAACGCAGCATCTCAATAATATTGTGCGAGAAGCTCTAGTTTTTTGTTGAGTTGGTCTTCATAATCTACTAATTCATTTTCTAATACTTGTTTTTGTGTATAGTAATTCTCCATTATCAATTCTGATTCATTCTTCTTTCATCTGATGATAGCTTCTTGTAATTGTTGTTCAGTAATATTCTGAGAGATATAATCCATCTCTTTAACGATAGCATCTCTCTCATCTCTATATTCTTCTAATTGTTTTAATAACTCTCTATACTTAGCTTCAGAACTCTTAGTATCTAAGAAGTTATATTTCTCAACCATCTCAGATTCCTGAGCACGATATGTCTCTAATAAAGATTTCTGTTCCTCTAGTTTATTCTTATAATCATCTATCTCAGCTTGATAAGCGGCTTTCTGTTCAGCAGCCTCTCTCAATATTTTATCTGTTTCAGTTTCACCTACCATACTCTCTGCCCTCTGGAGTTGTGCTTCAGTTAGATTCTGTTCTATCTTATTCTTTTCAGACAACAAACTTGCTATCTGTTCTTCTAATGTAGCTTTTGCTTTTGCGTCAGCATCAGTAAGTATATCATATCTCGTATATACTTCCATCTCCTTATTAAGTTTCTCTACCTCTTCAAGAACTTTAGCATACCTCTCAGATAATTTATCAGAAGTGTCAGATTCTAAATCCTTCATCTTCTCGATAAGCTTATCGATTTCTTTTTGGTAATCCTTAACATTATCTGTAGCGTTGTCTATAGATTCTTGAATAGATTCCCAAGTATCATATACGGTTTCTCAACTGTCAGCCCACTCTGTTGTTTTAGCAGAAGCCTCTGCTATTTTCTTATCTATCTCTTCTAAATCTTTCTGAAGCTGTACATATCTCTCTCATAAATCAGAAACTCTTTTCTTCTCTAAATCTTCTAAATCTTCTTTAAGGTCTTGAATTTTTTTAAGAAGTTTAGATATATCAGCTGATACATCCTTAACATCATTTGCTAATCATGAGTATGCTTTTTCTGCTTCTTTTCTTAATTCTTTATATTTTTCAATAATCTTTTCCATAGCATCAACCTCTTTATCATACCAATCTTTTCTTAAATCATCTTTAGCTTTTTCTAAATCTTCATTAATTTTAATTACAGCATTAGCATAATCTTCTTCTGACAATAAAGAATCTTTTAATGCCAATACTTTTTTCTTAGCCTCAAGTTCTAACCTCTTCTCTTGAATCTTTATTAAATCTTCCTCAGACTTTCATGCACTGTTTAAAGTTGATTCCTCTTCTTTTAATAATTTGTTTATTGCTTCTTGTACTTCAGCCTTTTTTTCTCATAATGCTATATATTTCTCTGAAGTGCTATTGTATTTCTTTTGTTGAGTATTTACATCATTAAGCAACTGATTTAGTTCATCCATACTTTTATCTTTAACGTTTACTCATAATAATCTTTCAGTAGTTAAATCAGTTCCCTTTTGTCTTCACGCTGAAAACGTCTCTAAAGTTATATTTTCAATCTCTTTAATTTCTCTTTGAGCTTCTACTATTTTATTTTTAGCCTTCTTTCATGTAAGGACTCATATAGATTCAGTAAATTTAATTGCTGCCGCTCAAAACCATCATGTAACAGCTGTCACTATTCATTTAGCCCTTCATAACCAATTTAAATATGTTTGTTGAGTTTCTATAATCTTTAGTCTTGCATCTATAGCCTCTCTCTTTACTTCATTAAGTCATTGCTTCATCTCCTCTATTGCCTCACTACTTTGTCATGTATCGAGTTGAGTTTTATTTAATAGTTCTACTAACTTTTTATAATCATCCGTATCTGAACTTAATAATTCCAATGCACGACCAACCTGGTTATATGCTTCTGCCATTTCTCATAATTGTTCATCTCACACCCTTTGCTGTTCAACTAAATCTTTCAATTTTTGTTCTTCTTCTGATATCCTTTTAGTTAATCTTTCAACTTCATTATTATGCTCTTTTAGATTTCAAGTTCATTCATTATAATCATCATTCAAATTTTGTAATTGTTTCCTAAGACTCTTTATATTATCTTGTGCCTTTTTAATATCTTCAGCATAATCAATTTGTGCTTGTTGCCTCACCTCAAGTTCTTTTTTATATTGTTCTATTTCTTCATCTATAATATCAGCTGCCGCTAATTGTTCAGATAATTCTTCTTGTGCATCCTTCGCAGCTCTTTGTTCTTTTATCAGTTCCTTTAATGACTTCTTATACTCGTCTGCAGATATCTTTCATTTCTCTAAATCTGTTGTCAACTGTGCCATAGCCTTTTCAGTGTTGTACAATGTATTATTAGCATCTGCTATATCTGCATGTAATGCTTTCATCGCTGCACTTTCGTTTCTGGTGGCATCATAGAATTTAGAAAAGATTAATGTCGCTGATGATAATAATCAAACGAGCACTCAAACAATAGGATTTAAAGTATAAAAAGCAGCGGTAATCCCAGCTATTGCTGCGGCTAATGTTGCCGTTTGTCACGCCTCATTTAATTGATTAAACCAATCCAAAACCTTTATAAGTGCATTAGATATCTCTACCAAAGCACTTTTAAGTTTTATATATAATGGTATTAAAGATTCTCATAATAAAGATTTATTTAATGTTATTTGGTTGTTAAGCATTTGGATTTGGCTCTCTGTTGTACCATATCTTTTAGCAGCTTCCTCAGCCAAAGCTATATTCTCAAGATATGCTTCATTACCCATTTCAATAGCTTCTCTCAACTTATCACTAGCAGAAGATATATTTAAGAATACTTCCTTCATCCTAGTACCTGTTCATACTAGCTTCTCGATATATCAAATAGACTTTTGTCAAGCATCACCTATTCATTCTACTACTCTCGTAAAAGCTTCTCATGCATCTGTTCTCCATAATTTTTTAAACTCTTCTTGAGTCATTCATGTTATCTCTGCTAGAACTTTTAGTTTCTCTCATCATTTACTTGCAGCATCATTAATAGCAATAGCCATCTTATTAACTGCTGTTCATCACTTTTCTGCTGCGATTCACACAGAAGTAATAGCTGCTGATATTCATGCTACATCTCAAGCGGATAATCAAACCACATTAGCTGTTCACGCTATCTTCTCCATAAATGTGGTAATCTCAGATTCTGTAGCGGCAAAGTTATTTCATAAATCTACTATAGCAGAACCTAACCTATCTACATCTCAGTAATCAATTCACATTACTGATGCAATCCTTGATAATGATAATGCCGCCTGTTCTAATCATAAGTTTGTAGATACGGACATAGCAGCTAATGTCTCAGTAAACTTAGCCAAGTTTTCAATAGGTACACCCATCTGTCAACCCAACTCAGCAATCTTTGCCAAGTCTTCGTAAGCCATAGGTATCACAGTTGTCATTTCTTTTAATGTCCTATTGAATGAGTCGAACTCAAACTCTGTTGCTTCAACCGTTTTTTGTACTCCAGCGAATGCAGACTCAAAAGAAATAAATGTTGATACTGATTCTTTAATAGTATTTATTAATCATCTAAGTGTTTTAGCGATAGCTCAAGCTATAGAGAAGGCTCAGAATGTACTTAAGATTCATGTTCTTAATGAACTTGCAGTAATACCTTTTAGTCAAGCGAATAATCAAGACAGTCATTGACTTGTCTGTTTAATTGGAGCTTGCATTCTATTAAATTCTTTTCTTGCCTCTGCCAAACTCTGCTTAACTCATTCAAAAGCCTGCTGTGTTTCTATAGTAGCAGATGGGTCTTTCATTGCTTTCTTTAATACATTATATTCTTGTTGCAGTCTGATTATTTCCTCCCATTGCTTTTGCATCTCTGGGGTTAGTTTATTGAATGCTTGTGTTCATTCTTGGAGAGCTTGGTTCAACTTTTGTTCAGCATCAGCAGCTGATTCTGCTGCTTTCGCAGCATTTTTATTTGATTCAGTAATCTTATCAACCTGTGTTGCTACCTGTTGAGCATCTTTGGTCAACTTAGCATTTACCTTTACATCTAACTTTTGTTTCTCTATCTGACTTTTTAATTCCTTTAAATCTTGATACAGTTGTTCTGCATCTAACTTAGCCTCAATGTATAGCTCTTCTTTTGCCATAGATTATATTTACTATCTAAAGATTTTTTAATTTACTTATAAGCATATTGTCATACTGTTCATCCTTTCCATACTTCTGTTTATTCCTTTGTTGTCATTCCTCAGACTGTGCGTTAATCCGATATTCTATTCATCCCATTAAGTAAGCCATCTGTTCCATTGTATAGTTCTCTTGGAATGTTATAGGGTCAACATGTAACTTCTCAGCAACCATAGCCAATACTGCAGCATATGGAACTCAAGATGTATCTCTCAATGTTTGTTTAGGATTCTTTAAAGATTCTTCATCGAATACTCACCTATAACGAGTAAGCAAGAACGTATGCATTATGTTTTCAATCACATCAGGTTTCATAGATAATATCATCAACTCATTCTCATTAAACTCACATTTCTTTAAAAACTCCATAATAAATTCCGTGATTCATTTTTTCTCTATATCCTTCATCTCCTCAATTGTTTCTCTTATCGTAGCTTGTTGATATTCAATTTTCTTTTTAATCTCAGTCTTGACTCATTTAATTTCTATGGTCACATTAATATTCAGACTAAAATCTCACCTGAATGGGAAGTCGTAAATATTTTTCATGATGTTAGTTGTTATAAAATTATATAGTATATATACTCAAAATTATTTTTTTTGCAATTATTTTCTGAATGGGGTTACAAAATACAACCAGATATTTACATTTATTGGATTTGTTGTGTGGCTAAAAGCATTTTGAGATTTTGAGTTAAGAGTTGTTCAGCTCAACACAACAGTGCTTCTTAAATTTTTTTTGCTCCAATAAGTAACTAGGTTTTATTAAAAAACCCACCCATTTGGGTGGATTTTTTATATATTTAGGTAGCTCTTACCGTATAATTATTCTGCTAATCTTTGTTTCTTAACAAGTTTGTATCATCCTTTACCTCATCTCAACGTGATTGAACTCAAAGGAACTTCTCATGTTGCTACGAAGTTTGTATCCAAACTTCCAGATAAAGCAGCTTTTACGATATACCATGTATCTGATACATTGTCTTCGTCTGGACATCCAACAATCTTAACGATTGTATATGGTTGGATTGTTTGTCAGATTAAGTATCCAGTGTATTCAGCAGCTAATGGTGTATAATCATAAGTGATTGTCAACTTCTGAGATTTAGTTGTAATGTTTCATCCACTTATTAATTCTATACCATATTCACCGAATCAGTTGTCTACGATTCTGTAATCTGTTCATGAAGTCAATGCTCCATCTGTTGCTCACGCAACAGCCAATGTAGTAGGTGCTATGATAGCTCCATTCTCATCATGATTTTGACATCATAATCTATATACTACACCGTAATCCCAATTTCAAGAAGTAAGTTCTTGAGTGTGGTCAGATACTTCTGTTCCAGCTTCTCCAACAACGTTGAATCACAATAAGATTTTGATAGCTTCCAAATCCAATGTAGTAAGCCAATCTCATGTCATCTGAGGGATGATATCAGAAGTCTTACTCCATGTTCAGATATCACAATCATCAACTGTGTTCTCAACATCATTTTCAAATTGGTCTGATATTACAACATTTTTGAATCATGCCATTCTTTGGAATGTATAATTAGATTCTATATAATCAATTACTCCATCAACATTATCATTTGGTGTAGCCAATGTAATGTCAGGCATGTTCTTTCATACTGTAGACTCAGGGTCGAATGCTGCGATGTATACTTTAGCAGCAGTTAGTTGCACGTTTTTCTTTGAAAAATCAGCCATGAATTAATATTGTTATAAATAAAACTAGATTGTAGCGACATCAAAGTAGTAATCTTGTGTGAGGTTTAAACTTCACTTACTCTCTGAATATCTATATTTTTGTGTGCTTGGTCATTTACTTACGTTAATGATTTGCACATCACCAACTTTTTTAATAGGTAGACATCAATCTATAGGTGGAAGTACAGCATTATCAAAAGCACTGATTATCTGTTTAAACTCTTTATCAGTTCAGTCTTCTCCTAAGACTACTCTTAATGATACGACGTTCCTTAATATAATTCAAACAGGAGCAATGCTCTGACTTTCCAAATAAGCATAAGGAGTTTCTTTTTCGTAGTATGGTCTATCTGCCGTTAATGAAGTGATTAAACTCATTAGAGTTTCATCAGCTCTTAACAACACCACTAATGAATTTAAATCAAAGTTCACATAAGGCATATTACTCATTTAATACAACTAAAAACAAATCTTTAAATGCTTCAATTGCTCTTCACATAGGATGTGCTCATACTCACGCATAGAACATCTTACCTTTCGGCTTTTGATATCTAAACATAACATTTCACCTTCAATACTCTACTACTATAGGATATTCAAATCCTTTTTCGTCCCTCGCTACATTTTCTATCTTAGCCGTTATAGAATGCTTTTGTTTCTCAGGTCAGCGTACACGGTACGACATAACCATCAATCATGTATCCTCAGGCGTAAAATCTTCGGCAACTTCCTTTAACCTCCTCGTAGCTTCCATGTGCTTAGGAGTTAAGTCCTTCATAAACTCTTGGGTTACTCTTTCGGGGTTCAAGGTTGTCTTCATTGATTTGCATTGTTAAGCCTTAAATACACATTCTCTATTCTACCATTAGGCATTCTAAATATACTCATCTGGTCTATTACATATGTTCACTCTAATGTTCAATCCCTAAGCAATTCCAACACATCTCATTTAATGATAGGCTTAGATTCGTCGTATAAATCTGCAGGTATCACACAATCAAATCTATCCTCTTGTGTATTCCTAGACTCTACCTCAGGTATAAAGTTTACTACATTTCACCTTGGTGCAATATAGAAGTCACACATTAATCCCTCATACAATAACGATGTTTCAGGGACTTCTGTTCAGTCCTTGTCCACTATAGTTTTCCTATAGATGTTACAGGTCTTATCATAGAATGTCCTATTCAAATTAACCATCGTATTCTATTAAGGAAGTAAATTAACTTGTTTATACCTATTAAGTATTTTCATAGCGTCATCATACACTGATTGCATTGAGTCGTATTGAACTGTTCTAGGTCACATAACATATTTCAATATCGTCTTACCTTCATCCTTACTATAATTGTAAGCAACCAATAGACATTGAGCCATCTTTATATCGTCAGGTATCTTTTCAAATCCTGCAATATATTTAATAGGGAACACACAGCTCATCAAAGTATCTGTGTTAAGATATTTGTTAAGGTCTAAGATTCTAACCTTACGGTTATTAGGTCTTAATACAAAGAAATCTTTTCCACTTTCTCATGTATACTCCTTACCATTTATCTCAACAATTGAAGAAACATTGTACGTCCTTAAAAAGATGTCACGACAGTGAATTACTTGTCTAAGTTCTATTAGTTCCTCCTTCTCTCAATAAGTTATATCACCAATTATCGAATTGATAAACGAAGTTGTTTGTGTTAATAACACATTCAACCTAGATACATCTTCACTTGAAGATGTAATTCATAAGAACTTTTGAGCGTCAGCTAGATTAACGTAAGCCATTATCGATTAATGAATATATTATAAACCAGCAAGCATAGCTTCAGATAGTTTTCTCTCTAATGTAGGTTTACTACAGTTAGCATTGAACTTTACTCATCTATTAGTAAGTTCTTCTCTTAACTCCTCAATAGACATGGCAGCCACATCTAAAGCAACCTTAGCATTAGTAGATACTTTTTTATTTTTCTTCAAAGACTCTAGTTTTTTTTCAGCCTCTAATCTTTGTGTAGCATATTCGACATCTGCTTTACCATTAAGGTCAACAGCCACGAATCAAGCTTCTAAAAAGTATTTTGGTGTCCTATCTGATTCTATAGTCTGTCATTTCTTTACTTTAGTTGAGACCATTGATTTCTCATCTAGCCTTACCATAGTAAATCATTCTCAAACATATTTATATGTTAGTTTCATATCAAAAGTTTTTAATATCTAAATAGGGGGAGCTACCTCCCCCTAGAGGTATTAGCTTCAAGATACTGTTAATCCAGTAACGTTGATTCCTCCGTAAATCCAATTATCTGTTTCTCATGCTTTCTTATTTACGATAGCAAATCCGAATTCATAAGTTCCTATAATTGATTTTCCTTTTCCAGGAATGTTCCATACTTCTATCTCCATATCTTGTCCAAATCAGAATTGGATAGCTGGTTTATATAAGTAGATGAATCATCCTTTTGTGTTGTTTGATGCAGTCTTAGATATTGTTCCATCACTTGTTGTAGCTTGGAATGATTCAGGCAAGAACAAATCAACACCTGCTATATTAGATATAGCTCCTTCAAATATTGTAGAACTTCTTCCGTTCTCATTAGCTTTCTTGAATTCATCCAATGTCAAAGCTTTGTGATAACAAATAGAATCCATCAATAACATCAAGTCATTTAACATGATAGCGTATTTTCCTAATTTCTGTCTAACAGCTATGAAGTGTGTCCATTCAAGAGTTCCAACATTAACTGTCAAAGAATTATCTAACATGTATTTTCTGATAGATGTATCGAATTGTAATGATAAATCATCAGTTCCATCAGCAAATGTTTCAGATGGTTTAGCATCAACACAGTTGATGTTTCCTGTTGCTTCATCTGTAGAGTCAGCATTAAGGATAGCAAATTCTGTATCAACATCTATACATCTAGCCATTTCTCCAGTTACATATGTCATCAAGTCATCAATAGAGTAGTTGATGTATCTCTTTGAAATATCAACTTGGATGATTAATGGTTTTTGAGTAATAGTTACAGAATCTGTAGGGATTCTCTTTTTACCTTCATTGATAGCTCCAGCTCAAGTCAACCATTCTGAATTTCCTTTAGCTCTTGGTAAGATACCTTTGATAGGTAATGTTTCAGATATACCCATGTTAAATCCATGGAATCCAGGTAATGCTTGGATGAAAGATGGTTGTCTTCCAGGCATTGTCATAACTTGAGCGATAAGGTTGTTCTGAGGAACAAGTTCTTTACCCCATCAAGTTGTTTGAGTGTTTTCTGTATCGTTGGTCAATCTCTTTGCTCTAAGCTCTTTAGCCTCATTCAAAGAGTTTTCTACTTCAGCAGCATCAAATCCTGCTTCTTTTTTAATGTTAGCCAATAAGTTTAATAAATCAGTCATAATCTATAAAAACTATAAAATAAAACTAGCGTAGACTATTCTTTAAAGCATTCCTTAACTTTGAGAATCAGTCTGTCTCTTTCTTTAATCATGCATTCACCTCAGAGACTCAAAGTGATACAATGTTAGAAAGGTTCTTAGAGTTCCTTAGAGATAAGTCTCATAACTCTTTAACTACTTCTGCAATCTCGTCTTTATCTTTTACAAGTGAATTCACGAGTTCTCTTAATTCACTCAACTCATTTTTCAGAGATTCTATCTCATTAGTGAGTTTTTCATCACTTTCAGATTCTTCTTTAACTTCCTCAGCTGGAGCTCCTTCTTCAATTGTTTCTTCAACTGGCTCTTCTTCTTTTTCTTCTTCAACTTTTTCTTCTTCTACCTTTTCATTATCTTCAACAGTTTCAGGCTCTTCTTTAGATTCTTCAACTGGTGCTTCAGATTCTTCATTAGTAGTCTCAGCATCATTTGTCTCTTCAACTACTTCCTCAGCAGGAGCTTCAGGTTCTTCAGCAGGAGTTTCTTCTTCTACTGGTTCTTCCTTAACTTCCTCTTCAGGTTTAACTTCTTCAGTAACTTCAGCCTCTGTATCATTCTCTTCTACAGGTGTTTCTTCTACTGGTGTCTCTTCTGTTGGAGTTTCTTCTGTTGCTTCAGGTTCTTTTTCTTCAACAGGTGTCTCTTCAACAACTTCTTCCTTCTCCTCTACAGGAGTCTCTTCCTCAATAGAGTTTACAAGTTGAATTGCTTCAGCTTGTTCCTTCTTGGTCAAAGCACTATTCTCTATTAGTTCAACAAGTTTATCTT
>Ga0310696_10008918_pt1 | contig 11651 bp, 5 predicted proteins | sample AusTroGonzalo_MG_4_FD_203885 | JGI IMG/M metagenome (GOLD analysis project Ga0310696, IMG submission 203885) | Bovine rumen microbial communities from tropical cattle in Woodstock, Queensland, Australia - Gonzalo_02 (v2) (version 2) | ecosystem: Host-associated > Mammals > Digestive system >...
ATTCCAGAGCTATGCTTACAAGAAACAGAGTATTGACATCACCGTCAACGGTCAGAAACGTAATATGGTGGTATTCACCCCTAACTCGCTGCCCGACAACTCACCGCTGTTCATCGTGACTCATGGTATGAACCAAGACCCTGAGTATCAGTATGGGTCGGACAAGATGTATGAGATGATCGACACCGCAAAATTCGTCATCGCCTATCTGCGAAGTGATGGAAGCACTTGGGACACAGGTGGTACGAAAGACCAGAACTTTGTGCTGAAAACCATCGACGAGATGGCTGCTATGTTCAGCATCGACACCAACCGTGTGTACTGGTCGGGCTTCTCAATGGGTTCGATGCTCATCCACCACTGCATTGCCAACATGCAGGACAAGATTGCAGCCTTCGCACCAACGAGCGGTATCCAGTTCAGCGAACAACCTTGGAACAACTGTAAGAAACCTGTTGTACTGCTCGAATGTATCGCCTACGACGACGATGTGTTCGGCTACGAACAATACGGTATTCACGACTACATAGAGAACTATGCAAAGCATGATAAGCATCCTACCTACAAGAAGACAACGAACTACAAGCCAATCAGCAGCAGCTGGTATAACGGCGATCTGGAGCGCTGGACAGGCGGACCTAATGGCGGTGAAGTCGTTCTCTATTCATACCACAACGGCGGTCACTGGCCTATGGACCTCAACCGTCACCTCATCTGGAACTTCTGTAAGCGCTATTCGCTCGACCCGAATATTCCTACGGCTCGCATCGTCACGCCTACAGTCAATGATACCTATACCTATCTTGACACCATCCCCGTCAGCTTCCGCGTCAGCGATAAGGACGGAACCGTGAAGCTCGCTCAGCTCTATCTCGATGGTGCATTGCGTCAGGCCTATCGTGACCTCAACGTGCGCGACACCCTCCTCACCTACGACTGGGCTAATCCCAAAGCAGGTAGCCACACCATCCGTATCGTGGTGACTGACAACGATAATAAGAAGAAAGAGGTATCACGTACCATTACAGTCGAGAACCCTGTGCCCATCGTTATGACGGAAGCTTGCTACGAGAACAACTCGTTCGACATTCCGCTCACCGTCAATTCATTCCGCTATGCGTTCGACCTCAAAGTAGAGGCTGAGAACGTGGTCGCATACCTTTCCGGTTCACCAGGCAGAGTCGACCTCAAGGCCGAGGAGACAGGACTGAGCAATGTCATCACACTGAAACCCGTTGAAGGGGCCGAAATCAGTGAAGGTACCTACACGATGTATATCACCAAGGTGAAGGACGAACGTGGTGTGACCGCATCGACCATCAAGTTCACCTACACATTTGGCGAAAGCGAAACATCATCGGCAGCCATCAAGTACAAGAAGCCGTTCCGCGATGCCTTCCAGAATGCTCAAGCACTTTACGATGCCACAGCTGACGAACGCTACAGCACCGCAGAGAACCTCCGTGAAGCAGTTCATACGACCCTCGAAACATACGCAACATTTGCCTCAACCTCCCCTACCGAGTACGAAGCAGCTACTACTGCTATCACAGAGGTCACAGAGCCGCTCGCTGTTCGCAAGCAGAACCTCGATGACTACTATGCACTCTATGCTCAGGTCGACAGCATCATCGCACTCTATGCCGACAACCCGAATGTGAACACCAACAACTATTATACACGTCTGGTTAAGGCTCGCGAGTACTACGATTCTGAATCACGCATCAAGAACGACACCCAGATTCTCAACTCCATCAAGCAACTTTCCTCCTACTACGAGAAGTTCTTGAAAGCATTGGAGACCATCGATACGGGAATCTATGAGTTAATGCATAATTCACAAATCATAATGCATAATGATGTATACGACCTCAACGGGCAGCATCAGCAAAGGCTAAGGCGAGGAATCAACATCATCAACGGGAAGAAAGTCTTAGTGAGATAACAAAAAAAGTGGTGTCGGAAAGGCACCACTTTTTTGTTGTTGTTTTCGTTTGATTATTGGCTTCGCCTAAAATGCTAACGCTCGGCATAGTTCAAGCAAGCTTGACTACGTTCGGCCTGAGCTCACGTCGAAGGCTGCACTCACTTAATCGCATTATTCATCAAATTTCAAAGATTTCAGAATGTGGTCGCATACTTCGCCACCAAGCTGTTTTGCGTATTTCTCGCTGTAAGCAACAGTAACAGAAGCCGACAGGTTGCCCCTGTAGATGCAGCGATGGTACTCACTGATGGTCTCACTAGGAACCGTATAAGAGAACTCTTTCTTCTCAAGGTCAATTACCTTGTCGACAGACTCCTCTGGAATGTTGTTGAACTCATTCTGAATACGCTCATCGGTGTACTCCTCATAGCTCTCATACACGCTTGCATCCACACATCCGTAAACTGGGAAATCGTCAGCATCTTCGGGAACAACAGTAAAGAGGCCACCGTTGTCCATCTGAGGGTCGTCTGTGCGGCGCATACCCTGTACGAGGTCAACGCTTGCATTGTACTTCTCAATTTTGAATGTTTCGTAAGCTACTTCAGCTGCTTCAGCTTCACCTTCTGCGCTTGCATTGTTTGTACTTTGGTTTCCACATGATGCCATGAACAGCGTTGCTGCTACTACGGCAAAACTCATCATTACTTTTTTCATTTTCTTTTAATGATTTTAAGTTGTTAATAATTAAGAAATTTATTTATCGGAACGCTATGCGTTGAACGATCTGACCAGGATCACCCACAATGAGGGTAAGGGTGTGACGACGACCCGGCTCGAGTGGATGGGTGACATAGAAGTCCTTGCGGTTTTCAAGTACTTGCAGTTTCCACTCCGGTCCCCACTCCTTGAACAGGTTTTCACACACCATAGGACGGCATCCATCCACACTCACACCGATGCGATTGCTACGATCAGCACTTACGGGCCATAGGGGAACGACCGTAATCTGGATTTCCACCTCCGACTCCCCTGTGGTGAACGGGATATCGATATGGGAAGAACTGAGTGATTGAGGGTCTTGCACGGCATCGAACGGATTGCCCATCTGGATGACAGTCCAGTCCATACCCATCCCACTGAATCGGCGGAATCCTGCCGGCAGCTTCACCTTATTGAGTTCAATCACATTGGGCAGATTGGGATGGAGCTGTGCTTTTGGCAATTGGTAAGCAGTCGTTGGTGTGCTGACCAATTCGGGCATGAGGTGATACTTGGCCGTATAGCCTGGTGGTATTTCTGACATCATTTGGTTCCACTTTCCATCAAGCTGGGTGTTGTAGGTATGAGTTAAGGCATTGATGGCGTCGAATGCCTGACGGGCTTCATCGGCATCAGCCTGACTACCTGTCTCATGATTACGCTGAGCCATGAGGAACTTACGATTCATCTGATAGGCTCCGTTGACGGCATAGCTAAGCATCTCGAAGAAGGCTGGCTGATAGGCCGCAGGTAACTGCTGATGTATCTGCTGACATAGTTCAGCAATCTGCTTATAGTCGGCCAGACGCTGCTGGGCCGTTCCGTCGGCAAACGAGAAATCGGTGTCGTGCAGCCGATTGTTTTCCTGACTGTCCCACTCCATCTCGTATCCCATATATTCAGGCTTACGCTGCCAAGCCAGGCGATAGTAGGTATCGAGAATGGACTGGAACGGTTTCTGATATTTCGCGCCAAATATGCTTGCCAGCCAACGGGCTTGGTATTGATTCACATTATCATAACTGAAGGCAGAGAGGTTCCACGCCATATCGAAGAACTGCTGCATCTCTATTTCCATGGGCTTGATGTCGCCCACATTCAGCAACCAATAACGGTCGGCACCCGAATCGTAAGCCTTGCGCAACTCTTCGTACATCAGTGCAGGAGCCATTGTGCTGATCCATAGATGGTCGTGAGGAGCACCCAAATAGCTGAGATGATAATAGACACCCGAACCACCACTTCGCTTACGCTCAGCACCATTGCTAACACGTTTCATATAGCCGTAGTTGTCGTCCGGCCATACGAGCGTAATATCTTCAGGCACCTTCAATCCTGCATCGTAGATGTCGAGAGTCTCTTTGTAAGGAACAAAAATCTGTGGAATACGGGTGACCACCTTCTGTTTGTATTGTTCCAATATCTGACGCTGCGCCGCAAACACCTGTTCCAACGTGCGTGCTCTCACTTTCGGATCGGTCGAACCCTTCATGGCTTCATCATGCAGACCTCGCATACCAGTAGTGTAGATATTGTCGTAAGCGGCGGTTTCACGCAGACGGTTGTGGAATTTCTGCAGAATCACCTCCTTGTTGGTCAGATAGTTCCATTCGCCGTCACGCTCCTTGCTCCATTCACTCTCAGCTGCATTGTTGAACAACATCGGCTCACAATGGCTGGTGGTAATCATGATGCCCCATTCTGCCGCTACGCGCTGACTCTCAGGATGTGAATAGAAGGCTCCAGTACATGAATGCATGGCAGGAGCCAGCATATTACCTTTCAGACGCAATATCAGCTCGCACACCTTATCGTAGGTTTTCGGTCCGATGTCGTTGAGTTCCTTCTCAAATGTTGTAGCCGACCAAGTTTTCAGACCCCAGTCTTCATCGTTGATGAAAATGCCACGGTATTTGACGGTAGGCGGCTGGCTGACAATGTTCTCTGAGTAATTGAGAGGACGGCCCTGTGCTATTTTGCGTACGGGAACATCAGCGAACCAATACCAAGGACTGACACCTATTTTCTCGCTGATATGCAACACACCGTATGCCAATCCACGAGGGTCGGAACCGCACACCACAACCTTGTTCTTATCCGTGCGGATGCTGTAGCATTCCCAACGGCCATTCAGCTTATGCGCATCAATCAATGAAGAACGTCCTAACGTACCGAGAACGATGATATTGGATGAAGAACGGAGCACAGGAAAAGAAGCGTTGGTTGAAACGGCAGGACGCTGGTCTGTTACCATCCATATATCGTTTGCCAAAGTGTTCGCCATCTTAGCCACCAATGCATCATCGTTGGCATCATAGACAATCGTACATTTGGTCAGGTCGACAGCCAAAGCTGAAGAAGTGAACAGCAAAAGGATTGTGAATAGAATACAGGTTCGTTTCATCATTCGAATATCAAATGTAAGACAATGTGGGTACAAAGATAGGGAAAATAATTCATAATGCATAATTCACAATGCATAATTATCGTTTTTCGTTAGTTTTTTTCTTTTTTCCATCTTCCTTCTTTTATTTTTTCGTAATTTTGCAACCCAGAATGAAGAGAAGTGACTCACAACAAGATAATCTATAACTAATTCATTATTGTATCACATTTATGAGAAAACAAAGACTTTTTTTGATGATTGCAGTCCTTGCGACATGCATTCCTGTCTTGGCTCAATGGGCTAAGCCAACACCTCCTGCAAGTACGCCACTTGCGGTGGAAACTCAACTGTATCTGTACAACGTGGATGCTGAAAAGTTTTTCACGGGTGCCAACGAATGGGGAACGAGAGCAAGCCTCAGCGCAACTGTAGGACACTGTGTGACCCTCCAAAAGGTATCGGGTGAAGACAATGCATACCATATTATGAATGCTGCCGACCCCACAGGCACGTTCTTACCTCTTTATTTAAAAGGTGTTGACGGCATCTGGGTTGACGAAAGCGGTGAAAACACAGGCGATGACATCTTCACCTTCATTCCGCAAGGCAGCGACATCTACAAGATAGGATTGTCGGCACAGAATGCAGTATTCAATCCTACAGAATATCCTGACACCTATCTGGGCGGTATACCTGAGATGGAGGACACGCGCCTGTATCTCACCGATCCTGAGACCTACGTGGATGGTGATGGCTACACAGCCAGCGGATTCCAGGTGAAGTGGATGTTTGTCACTCCTGAGAACTATGCCACCTACACAGCCCAAATGGCACAATATGAAGCTGCTGTCGCTTTGGGTGAGGTGATTGCTGAAGGTCAGCAGACCGAAGGGCTGAGTGCGAATGCACTGACAGCTGCTCAGACAGTTTACAACAACAAGAATGCTACTGTAGCCGAACTAGAAGAGGCTGCAAAGACCTTGAAGGAAGCCATCAACGCAGCTAACTTCGCCAATGCATCAATAGAGCGTCCATTCGAGATGCTGGCGATGCTGGGCACCGTGGAACAGACATTCACCAACGGCGACCCGAAGGGATGGACATCAACCACCATCGCACAGAACAAGCAGGCCACCAACGGAAATGCTGCTGCCGATTATAACGCAACTGGCAACCACTACGAAAACTGGCATCCATCAGCTTTCGGAACAGGTCGCATCTATGCCTCATTGACGGACATTCCTAATGGTGTGTACCGACTGAAAGCATTGGCGTTCGCGAATGAGACAGGCGGCACCTATCTTTATGCCGGCAAGTACAAGAATCTGGTAGAGTCAGTAAACATCAACATCGAAGAGCCTATTGAGGTGATGGCCATCGTGACAGACGGCACACTGGAATTCGGTCTGGCTATCGAAGAGAAAGGACCGAACTGGGTGGGACTGGACAATGTGGAACTGTTCTATTTGGGCGACAAGAAAGAGTCGTATGACTACATGGTATCTGAGGTGCTGAAAGAGGCTGACGAACTGGATAAACTCCTTAGCGAGGAGGACAGAGAAGCCTTCAGTCAGAATAAGGCATTCTGCGACTACAACGAGGCGTACGAGCAACTGAAGGAGACCTCAAGCACGACACAAGACGACATGGCCACATACTATGACAATGTCATCACCCACTTCATCGACGCCTTGGCGGTATTTGTCAACAACGTGAATGCATACGATGATTATTATAAGGTATATACAGAAGCGGAAGATTGGATTTCGACGATGAGTACCGACTCGGATGCAGCCAACCGTCTGGGCGACTACCTCATGGACGATGCAGAACCTGCTGAGGGTGAATACAACGGAAACGGTGGTGCACAGTATGTGCTGAACGAAAGACTACTCGAACTGGATGCCCTCAAGGCAGAGACAGAATACCTCGAGGGATTGTTGCAAGATGCTGTTGCATCGGGTATGAGCGATGGTGACGACTGCACCGAACTGCTAAAGAATCCACGCTTCGCAGAAGCTGGCGGATGGAAATCGGCAGTAGGTCCCGTATGGCCTGTAGGCAAGGAGGACTTCCGTGTGTTCGAGGCTCAAAACATGGTGTGCGATGTCTATCAGGAACTCACCGGTCTGCAAAACGGTCTGTATGAGATGAATCTCCAGGCTGTATTCCGTCCAGGTGAGACCTATACCGAAGAAAATGCAGAATTGGCAAAAGCATTCGCTTATATCAACTCATACGAGAGCAAGGTGACATCAGCCGGTGTGAACTCAGCCGATGAAGCCAGTGATGCCTTTATCGAAGGAACCTACCCACTCACCGTTTACGGACTGGTGACTGACGGAACCATGCGTATCGGTATCACAAACAAAGTACGCTCGGTAGAGAGTTGTATGCTTTGGGCAGGTGGTGTGAGCCTCACTTTCCGTGCAAAGAATGCCGACGTGCTTAACGCAGTAATCGGACAGACCCTACCTAATGCACAGGCATTGCTGAGTGCTGAATGTGGTCAGCCCGAACGTGCTGCCCTGCAACAGGCTATCGACGACGCGGTTGAACCAGACGATGCTTATGCTGTGCTGATTGGACTGAAGAGTGCGATGGAGAATGTTGAGCAAGGAATTGCTATCTATACTAGATTAGGGGTAGCCATCAACACCCTTGCCGATGCGATTGCAGGCAGTACAACAGCCAGCGCAGTCACCCTTGCAAATGCTCAGGCTACACTCGATGCAGCAAAAGCCTCATTCATGGCTAAAGCATACGACAACGAAGCAGCTGAACAGGCCATCAACGACCTCAACGCTGCTGCCGTAGCTGTGAAGATGGGCGGTGAGAACGCTTCTGAAGATAACCCTGTGGACTATACCTCAGCGATTGTCAATCCAAACTTCGACCCAGCGAAGGGTGACAAGAACGAAGGTCGTATCGATGGTTGGGTAACAACAGCAATGAACGGCTACAAGGAGTACACCGTTTCTTACAACCGTGCGGCATTCGAACTGAACCAGAAGCTATCAGGTCTGCCAAAGGGTAAGTATAAGGTGACTGTTCACACCTACTATCGTGCAGGCTATTGGAACGAGGAAGAGGCATACATCGCAAACGGTACGGAGACCCACCTCACGACCCTCTATGCAAAGACTACTGAGCAGGAGTTCAGCAAACCTGTACTTAACCTCACCGAAGGCGCTACAGCCGAGCAACTCTCTCCATCGAATAAGTTCTACACCCTCACCAACGGTCTCTATGCTCCTGATGGCACAACGGGTACTGCTGAGTACTTCGCTGCCGGAGCTTATCTCAACGAACTTGAATTCATGGTACCTGCTGATGGTGAAGTGACCATCGGACTCTCGAAGAAGGAAGTGCTTGCAAACGACTACGAAGTAGTGGGCGAATGGCAACTGTGGTACATGGGTGACCCAGAACAGACTGACGAACCTGCAGACGTTTCGAACCTGATTGTCAACAACAACTTCGACCCAGCGAAGGGCGACAAGAACGAAGGTCGTATCGATGGTTGGGTAACAACAGCGATGAACGGTTACAAGCAGTACACAGTTTCTTACAACCGTGCTGCAATTGAACTCAATCAGACCCTCTCAGGTCTGCCGGAAGGAACCTACATGGTGACTGTTCACACTTACTATCGTGCAGGCTATTGGAATGAGGAAGAAGCATACATTGCAAATGGTACTGAGACCCACCTCACAACCCTCTATGCAAAGACTGCAGCAAAGGAATATAGCAAGCCTGTGATGAACCTCACCGAAGGTGCCAGCGACGAACCGATTCCAGACGTGAATGTATATACACTCAGCAACGGCAAGTATGCTCCTGACGGCACCACACCTACAGCTGCTTACTTCGCAGCAGGCTACTACCTGAACGAGTTGCCATTCTATGTAGGCAATGACGGTACAGTAACCATCGGACTCTCGAAGACCGAAGTGTTGGCGAACGACTACGAGGTAGTAGGCGAATGGAAACTTTACTACTACGGAGCTGGTGATAAGGTAGCAGAACTCGGTGGTGATACCGCCATCAAGGCTATCGAACTGACAGCAGGCAATAACATGGCTGGCATCTACTCTATCAGTGGTGCTCGTCTGAATGCTCCTCAACGTGGCATCAATATCATCCGCACTTCTGACGGCAGAACCATCAAGGTATTGGTTAAATAGGAGACATAATGATGTCAAAAACAGAAAATGCAGGCCTCGTGCCTGCATTTTTTTTGTAAATAGCCTTAAAAAAGCAAATAATTATGCATTATGAAACTTTAGTTCGACGTAGTCAATTGTGCATTATAAAAAATGCGTTTAAGCCGAACAAAAATCAAGTTTATTTGTATTTTTTGAGGCGTAGCATTTTGTGCATTATGAATTTTTTACTACCTTTGCACTCGCTTTTGAAAGTCCTTCCCATTAAGTTCTCCCCCTCGAGGGGAGTTAGAGGGGGGGCTGACTATATTTTTAACTCCCCGTATGGGGGCGTGTGCTTGAACACCACGCTAAAAAAACAAGAAATCAATGGAAAAAAACATTTCTCCGAAGGGGACAGTCAGTGTCTTCTTCATGCTGATGGGAATCCTCTTCTGTGTGGCTCTCATCACCTCCAACCTGTTGGAAACCAAAGTATTCCGCGTCTATGGTGACATCTCGCTCACCTGCGGCTTCATCATCTTCCCTATTTCGTATATCCTCAACGACTGCATCGCCGAGGTGTGGGGCTATCGCAAGGCACGCCTCATCATCTGGACAGGCTTCCTGATGAACTTCTTTGTAGTCGTCATGGGAACCATTGCCTGCTTCCTGCCACCTTTGGAAGCTGGAGGCGACTCTGCCTTCCGTCAGATCTTCATGTTCGCCCCACAGATTACTGTAGCCAGTTTCATTGCCTTTATAGTAGGGTCGTTCCTCAATGCATGGGTCATGAGCCGCATGAAACTCGCCAATCGCAATAAGGGACACAAAAACTACTATTTCTCCCTGAGAGCCATCGCATCGACCATCGTGGGCGAGACAGCCGACTCCGTCATCTTCTTCCCTCTCGCCTTCTACATCTTCCCCACCATCATCGATGGAGAACCCAAGGTACCGTTCGATGTACTCATCAGCCTCATGGTTACCCAAGTAGTTGCCAAGACCCTCTATGAGATCTTCGCCCTACCTATCACCATCCGCGTAGTGAACTACGTGAAACGTCATGAACACACCGATGTCTACGACGACAACATATCGTATAACGCATTCAAAATCAAGCAGATATAATGGAAAGAAACGAAGAAGGATTACAGTCATTGGGTAGCAAGACCCAATACCGTCAGGACTATGCTCCCGAGGTGCTCGAAACGTTCCAAAACAAACACCCCGAGAACGACTACTGGGTGCAGTTCAACTGCCCTGAGTTCACCAGCCTCTGTCCAATCACCGGCCAGCCCGACTTTGCAGAGATACGCATCAGCTATCTCCCTGACCAGCGTATGGTGGAGAGTAAGAGTCTCAAACTCTACCTCTTCAGCTTCCGCAACCACGGCGACTTCCATGAGGACTGCGTCAACATCATCATGAAAGACCTCATCCGCCTCATGGACCCCAAGTACATCGAGGTCACAGGTATCTTCACCCCACGCGGCGGCATCTCCATCTACCCCTACGCCAACTACGGCCGTCCCGGCACTAAGTACGAGCAATTGGCCGAGTACCGGCTCCAAAACCACGGGATGTAAACTTTCAACCCATCAACAACCTACCATTATCTCCGAATAAGCCCTTGTTATTGCACAATAAGGCATTGTTATCTGAAAAAGGAACGCAGAGACAATTGGCCAATCGTTCTCATAAAGGGACAGAGGGGACAAGGGGACAGCCATTTTCTGTCCCGACACCCCTGTTTTCACCATCACTCAGAACGAAAAACACCCCTATAAGTATCTGTAGCAATGATTTAAACTATATATACTACCCATAATCAATACAAAAAACTATCCATTTATACCTTATAAATAAGCATTATACACCTAAAATTTATAATAAAGAAGAATATAAATTAGATAGAAAGAGACACAGACAATACGAAACAAACAGAAAAGAGACAAATCAACACAAGCGACAAAGGGGGTGCACGCGCAGATTTTCCTTGTCCCCTTTGTCCCCTGTCCCTCGAAAAAGCACAGCACAACCCTCAAGAAGAGGGTCCCCTGCTCTCAGGAACTAAACGGCTCATCTAAAGGAACTAAGCAGCCAGCCCGCTTCCTTTGGGTTAATTGACAGCTAGCTGCAAACAGCAAGAACCAAGTATTTTGATGAGAAAAACACTGAATAATCGTGACTTCAATTGGCTCTCATGCATTTTATGGATGCACAGCCATGATTTCCGTTGATATTCCCGAATGGGCAAGAAAATTCCTTGAGTGAGGTCTGATTCCCATTCTTTGTGTTGGAGATACTAATTGATAGATGAAAGTTGATGTATTTTAGTGTAATGATGCAATATTTTCTATTGTTTGGGATTTATATGGATGAAAATCATTATATTTGCAAACAAAATAATCCGTAATTATGATGCGTA
>Ga0310696_10008919_pt1 | contig 11649 bp, 10 predicted proteins | sample AusTroGonzalo_MG_4_FD_203885 | JGI IMG/M metagenome (GOLD analysis project Ga0310696, IMG submission 203885) | Bovine rumen microbial communities from tropical cattle in Woodstock, Queensland, Australia - Gonzalo_02 (v2) (version 2) | ecosystem: Host-associated > Mammals > Digestive system >...
ACCGGAAATTTTTTTGAAATCCGGAAAAAGCGGGGTATGTTATAGACGGAGCAATGCGCAATCAGATTCGGAGAATCGAACGATCATGGACAATGGCAAAAAACTGTATTCGGTCAGCGACCTTGCGGCAAGTTTGAACGTTCCGCGGACGACCGTCAACGACTGGCTCAGAAAATACGACCGCTACATCGACTTCGAGGTGCGCGGGCGCAGAAAGGTATACACGGACGACTCCCTCGCGGTCCTGAAGATCATCAGCGCCGCCAAGGACGGCGGGACCGGTTCCGCCGAACTGGAGGCTGAACTGGCCTCCCGGTGTGCCGTTCGCCCGGAGATATCCCCGCTTCCCGAAGACGGGGATCCGGGCGCCGTCTCCTCCGGAGGGGAGGAAGTGCGCCATCTGCCGGCGGTCAATTTCGATGTGGGGAACTTCCTGCATGATTTCGAGCAGCGGGAAAACTGGCAGGCCCGTACCCGCCGCCGGGGATTTCTGATCATGGCCGTGCTGATGATCCTGCTGCTGGGCGCGGCGTGCGCCACGCTTCTGCTGCTGGGGCAGCTGCTCACCCTCAGGGAGTCTTCCCGGAATCTGGAAACGCGCCTTGCCGCTTCGGGCAGCGAGACGAAACTGCTCCGGGAAAAGGCGGAAAAGGAATTCAGGGCCATCGCCGAAAAAGTCGAAGCGGCCGGCCGTTCCGAACGCGAGGCTTCTTCCGGTATCGAAAAACGTCTGGAAGAGCAGAAGGCACGCTTCGAGACCGTCCTCAGGCGTCTGGAAAAGACGGAGAAACTTCAGGAGCGCGAGATCGTCCGGCTGGAGAAGGAGAATTTCCGGCTCCGGGCCGAGCTGGATACGGCCGCAAAACTGCTGAGCACCCGCCAGACGGCCCTCGACCGTGCCGAAAGCGCTCTGGCCGAAGCCCGGCGGAAGATCGCGGAACAGGAGAAGCATCTGCAGAAGCCGGATCCTTCAAAGTCCGCTCCCGCAAAAGCCTCTCCCGCCGGAGAGAAGAAAAATGAGTGACGAGATCCTCTACTGCTTCGATCTGAGGGACGACTCCGAATCTTTCGGTCTCGTTCCCGAACTTCTTGCGGGGCTTGAGGCGGATTTCAGCAGTTACGAAAACCGGGAGGAAGGGACCTTTGTCCACACGGTCTATGCGGGCACCCTGCCGCAGGCGGAACGGAATCTTGCCGCGGTCGAGGCCCTTCTTCCCGAGTGGCGCGATTTCGGCGCGGAACTGGAAGCGGGAAGCATCTACAAGCTGAACAAGGCCGACTGGGCCGAGGCGTGGAAAAAATTTTTCAAGCCCCTCGTGATCTCCGATACGCTCATCGTGCGGCCCAGCTGGGAAAAGATCGAACCGAAACCGGGGCAGGCGGTCCTTACCATCGATCCCGGGATGAGTTTCGGCACGGGCCAGCACGCGACGACGCTCTACTGTCTCCAGGTCATCGACCGTCTCGCGGGCAAACCGGGCATGGCAAGCATGCTGGATGCGGGATGCGGTTCGGGCATCCTCGCCATCGCCGCCGGACTGCGGGGCTATGAGCGCATCGACGCCTTCGACTTCGATCCCGACGCCGTCCGCGTCGCCGAAGAAAATATCGCGGTCAACAAACTCTCCGGCATCGTCCCCGAGGTCGGCAATGCCGAAAACTACCGGGGCGCGACAGGCGGCTACGATCTGGTCTGCGCCAACATCCTCGGGCATCTGCTCAAAGCCTACAGCGCCAATATCGTCACCTGGGTGAAGCCCGGCAGATATCTGGCGCTCGCGGGGATCCTCAACGGCGAGTTCGACGGCGTGAGCGCGGTCTACACCTCCTGCGGCTTCGAAGAGTTGGAGCGTGTGACGCTCAGGGAGTGGACCAGCGGCCTCTTCCGGAAAAAAGCCTGACCGGCTCTCAGAGAGGATCCTTCTCGAGCAGCGCGGAAAAATCTTTTTCGCAGCCGTCGAGGAACTTGCCCCAGGCGTTTTCGTCGATGAAAGCATCGGCGTCGCCCGCCTGAAGCCGGGAAAATTTTTCCTTCATCCGGTTCTGACCGGTGTGGTTGCCGATGAAGAGATCCACGTGTTCCCGGCGGCAGCGTTCCAGACTTGAGGCAAAGGCTCCCCGCCAGTCCTCCTCTTCGAGGTGATACTTGCGGATGTACCACGACGCCATGGTGTTGAGTCCCGCGCCGCCCATCATGCCGGCACGGACGGTCCTGCCGTCCTTTTCGCCCGCGTTCCAGAACAGGGAGAAGGTCCCGGGGGAGTGGCCGGGGGTCGCGACGCATTCCACCGTCACGTTCCCGAGGGTGATCCTGTCGCCGTCCCGGAGCAGATGATCCGGCTCGAAAACGCCGGGGAAGGTCATGTCGTACTCCGGCGCCCAGGAGAGCGGACGCTTCCCCGTGACCATGTCGAGATCTCCGGCGCCGATGAACGTTTCGGCACCGGTGAGCTCGACCAGCGCCTTTGTCGCCCCCGCGTGGTCGATGTGCCCGTGGGAGTGTACGATGTACCGGATGTCTCCGGGAACGAACCCCAGTTTCCGGAGGGAGTCCAGCATGAGGTACAGCGTTTCCTGATAACCCGTGTCGACGACGATCAGGCCGCTCCCCGTGTCGATGAGGTGCGTCGACGCGGGGATCGTGCCGGAAAAAAAGGTGTTGCCGAAGACTCTGAAGGGCTCGAAAGCCCCCTCCCAGGGCCGTTCCATCCGCATTCCCTCCTCAGCGTCCCGCGGGAATGTTCACGAGGGGGGGCGTGAGGTTGTCCGGATAGGGATCGTCCGCCTCCGACGGAAAGATCTTTTCCCTCAGCTCGAAGAGGGCGTCGGCCGCGGTGTTGAGCAGTGCAAGTCCGCCTCTGGCCGTGATGCGCTGGGAACTGCCTTCGTAACCGCCCGCCATCAGCATGTTGGCATGGCCGATGTACCCCATGTAACTGGTGGAATTGTAGGCGATCCAGGTACGGCGGAAGGGACTGTGCCACTTGATCTCCTGTCCCAGTTCGCAGCACAGCTCGCCGGGGACGCCCACGAAACAGACGTCGCCGATGGAGACGGCCTGCATCTCAAGCTCCACGGCGGTTTTGCCTGCGTAGTACGCGGGGAGTTTGCCGATCTTGTTCTTCCGGAGGGGGATCGTGACGGATTTGCTGACTGCGCCCACCTTTGCGTCGTCCATGCGGAATCGCAGGGGATTGCGCGTGCAGTCGATCAGTCCGCCGATGGCGGCTTTGGCCAGATTTCTGCCCATCTTCTCGATGGCGTCGGATCCCAGCTCGTCCTCCTTGGGCACCAGGTCTCCCGCCGCGCCGGAGATGAACATGCACTCCGCCCCCGTTTCGGACGTGACGTAACGCCGGAAGGCGCCGGGGAAGTCGGCGGAGATCCGCAGACCGCCCAGCCCGGGGGAGTGCCCCGCCAGCGGGTGTGCCGCGTAGTTGCCGACAAGATAGAGGGGCCGGCCCGTGGCCTTGTCGAGGAAGCAGAGCTGGCCCAGCTCCTTGTCGGCGTATTCCGTCGCGGTGGGGACGACTTCCCGGCGGTGGGGGGTGAAAGTCGCGCAGTTGCACGCCGTGACGTAACGGCGGTTGCGGTTTTCGTCGCATTTCGAGGAGTAGAAATAGACGGAGCACTCGCGGAAATCCTTGAGATTGCGCACCTCGTCGAGGATCCCTTTTTCCAGCCGGTCCAGATACGCCGTGTCAAGTTCCTGGGGCGCCGTGACCATGGTCCGCGACTCGGGCCCCGTATGGGTGTGAGTGCAGGAGAACAGCACGGCGCAGCTTTCGATGCCGAGGATCTCGGCGCACTCCTTGCGGAGTTTGGTGATGAACCACTCGTCCAGGCCCAGCAGATCGAACCCCACGATCAGTATTTTGTTTTCGCCGTCGTCGGCGCAGAGCCCTGTCGCATAGAGATCGTCCAGCTTGGCGACGGAGTTGTCGCCGATGCCGTATCCGGCCAGACAGGCTCCGATCTCGGGGGAGATGACTTTTTTGAACCACGCAATCTTCATTTCATGCCTCTTTGTTTGGGGGATTGTCGAAATCTTTCAGCGTCCCGCGGGGATGTCCACGAGGGGCAGCGTGACGCAGTCGGGATACATTTCATCGCCTTCGGAGGGGCAGAGCTTTTCCCGCAGCTCGAACATGGCGTCCGCGGCGGTCTCGAGCAGTGCCAGTCCGCAGCGGGCCGTGAAAAGCTGGGCGCTTCCCTCGTATCCGCCCGCCACCAGCATGTTGGCGTGGCCGATGTAATCCAGATAGCCCGTGGAATTGTAGGCGATCCAGGTGCGGCGGAAGGGACTGTTCCACTTGATCTCCTGTCCCAGTTCGCAGCACAGCTCGCCGGGAACGCCCACGAAACAGACGTCGCCGATGGAGACGGCCTGCATCTCGAGATCGAGGGCGGTCTTGCCCGCGTAGTAATTCTGGAGCGTCCCGACTTTGTGCTTGCGCAGAGGAACGGTGACGAACTTGCTGACCGCGCCCACCTTGGCGTCGTCCATGCGGAAACGCAGGGGATTGCGGGTGCAGTCCACCAGTCCGCCGATGGCGGCCTTGGCCAGATTTCGGCCCATCTTTTCGATGGCGTCGGACCCCAGCTCGTCCTCCTTGGGCACCAGGTCGCCCGCCGCGCCGGAGATGAACATGCACTCCGCCCCCGTTTCGGACGTGACGTAACGCCGGAAGGCGCCGGGGAAGTCGGCGGAGATCCGAAGACCGCCCAGTCCGGGCGAGTGTCCCGCCAGCGGGTGCGCCGCGTAGTTGCCGACGACATAGAGGGGCTGCCCCGTCGCCTTGTCGAGGAAGCAGAGCTGACCCAGTTCCTTGTCGGCGTATTCCGTCGCGGTGGGGACGACTTCCCGGCGGTGGGGGGTGAAAGTTGCGCGGTTGCATGCCGTGACGTAGCGGCGGTTGCGGTTCTCATCGCACTTCGAGGAGTAGAAATAGACGTAGCACTCGCGGAAATCCCTGAGATTGCGCACCTCGTCGAGGATCCACGATCTCAGCTGTTCGAGGTAGGGTTTGTTCAGCTGCTGAGGCGCTTTTGCGAGAGTCCTAGTCTCGGGGCCCGTGTGGGTGTGGGTGCAGGAAAACATCACCGCGCACTCCCCGATGCCGAGGATCTCCGCGCAGGATCTGCGGATCTCGCGGGTGTACCCCTCGTCCAGTCCGAGGAGATCGAAACTGACCAGCAGGACCTTCCGCTCGCCGTCGTCGGCGCAGAGACCGGTCATGTAAAGATCGTCCAGTTTGGCGACAGACTTGTCTTTGAGACTGTACCCCGCAAGATAAGCTCCGATTTCGGGGGATATGACTTTTTTGAACCACGCGATTTTCATGACTTGGATTTTCCTCGATTTGTTGCCGGATGCCGCCGGCGCAAAAAACAGATCATGCCACCCGGCCTTCGGATGGCATGATTATAATATAGTCCCGGTTTTCTTTATTTCAACGCGAAAAGCCTTCGGCGGCGTTCCGGGCAAAAATACGGTCGAGTTCGCGGAACAGCGTTCCCGCGGAGTTTTCATCCACGGTGTTCCGCCCCATGGTGTAGCGCAGCGTCAGGGCGTTGGAACGCAGGAACCACGAGACGGCCAGCAGAGTGAAGAGATAATTCCCGAAGGAGATGTCCGCCAGACGCCCGCCGGCGCGGGCCCGGTCGAACAGCCTGCGTATCTCCCCGTTTTCGCCCGTCCGGACGTCACGAAGACTCTCCAGCAGCCGGGCGTCCTCCAGATTGGCCCAGGCCAGGAGCCGCCAGAACTGGGGATTGACCGCGTGAAAGTTGTGAAATCCCCGAAGCAGGATCTCCGTGAGGTGCTCCGGATCGGCGCGGGCCTCGTCGAGCATGGACTGGGAAACGGGAGCCGCCTCCTGAAAGACCCGGGTCAGGGCGGCGACGAACAGCTTTTCCTTCGATCCGAAGTAGGCGTAGATGCGCTGCTTGTTGACGCCCGCCTCCGCCGCGATCCGGTCAACGGTGGTACCTTTGAGGCCGTGTTCGGAAAAGAGACGCATCGCCGTCCCGAGGATCTTCGTCTGCGTTTCCAGGGCTCTTTTCTGCATGGCGTCCCCCCGATGTCAGTCGGCCAGCCAGCGGGCCAGACGGGCTTTGACGAAATCGTCGTCGTTGAGATAGGGGTAGCTTGTGTACACCCGGGAGATCTCCTCCGCCTGACCTTCCGACAGTTTTTCCTCCGGATCCAGACACCAGATCCCCGGCAGAAGCCCCTGACGGCGCAGTACCTCGTGCAGTCCCGGTATGCAGCCGGCAAAGTCGTGGGCGGCGTCGAAGAAGGCCGCGTTGCAGTCGGTGATCTCCGCCGCGCGGGTGAGCAGTTCCGGCGGGATGCCCCCTCCGGTGTCGACGATCGCATGGACTTCTCTCAGCAGCTCGACGGCTTTTTTCGTCCAGCACGACCAGTGGCCGAGGAGTCCGCCGCGGATCCGCAGTTTCCGCGAACCGAACCTGTATTCCGTGAGGAGGTCAACGAGAAGATTGTCGTCGTTTCCCGTGTACAAGGTCACGTCGTCCCGTCCCGACTCCGCGGCGGCCCGCATGACGTCCAGCGTGAAGTAGCGGTTGAAGGGAGCCATCTTCACGGCCAGAAGATTCTCGATCCCGAAAAAATTTCTCCAGAACTCGAAGGGCAGTTTGCGGCCGCCCACCGCCGGCTGGAGATAGAAGCCGATGAGCGGCATGACCTCCGCGATTTTCCGGCAGTGGTCCAGCATGGTCTCCACGGGATCGTCCTTGAAAGCGGCCAGCGAGAGCAGGACGGCGTCGCAGCCGCAGCGCTCCTCGAATTCCGCCTCCCGGAGGGCCTGATCCGTCCTGCCGCACACGCCGCCCACCTTGAGGATCTTCCGGCCTGTTTCCGCGCAGTATTCGTCGATGAATCTCGTCGTTTCGCGCAGTACGGGTTCGAAGAGACCGATTTTGGGATCGCGGATGGCGAACTGGGTCGAGTGGACGCCCACGGCGATGCCCCCGACGCCCGCGTCGATGAAGTAGCGGCACAGCGCCCGCTGATATTTCGGGCAGAACCGGCGGTTTTCGTCCAGCGCCAGCACCTGGGCGGGGATGACGGTCCCCCGTCTCACTTCTGCAAGAACGGTTTTGTCGATATCCGAGACTTTTTTCATTTTCAGAATTTCCCGTTGTTGACTTCGAAATGGGTCGGTTTGCCGATGGAGACGCCTCCGGAAGAGATCCACTGCGCCTGCATGCGGATGAGCTCGGCGAGGGGGATGCGCGGTTTTCCGAAGAGGCCGCACATCTTCGAGGCGTCGCTGAGGTACCCGAGATCGCCTGACGTTTCCCGCGTGAACGTCACCTCTTTGCCGAGGAGCCGCCCCATTTCCCGTGCGACGGCGACGGTGTCGGCGGTTTCCGGCCCCGTCACGTTCAGGATCTCCCGGGGGCACTGCGCCAGCTCCAGCGAGAGCAGGGCGTATGCGTTGGCGTCGCCCTGCCAGATGGCGTTGAAGGCGCCCACGGTGTTGTCCACGGGACGTCCCTCCCAGACGGGGCGGCAGATGTCGTGCAGAACGCCGTAACGCAGATCGATGGCATAATTGAGGCGGAAGATCACCATCTTCGTCCCGTGCTTCAGCTGGAAATACTCGAAGATCCGCTCCCGTGCCAGACAGGACTGGGAGTATTCTCCGATGGGGGAAGGGGCCGTTTCCTCCGTGCATCCGCCCTCTTTTCTCGATCGCAGCGGGTAGACGCACCCGGTGGAGAAGAACACGATCCGGCTGTCTTTGAAGTGTTCCGCGACGTATGCCGGGGCGAGGGCGTTCATCGCCCAGGTCCGGGCTTCGTCGCCCTCCGTACCGAATTTCCGTCCCGCCATGAAGATGATGTTGGACCAGGGGGGCAGGGCGTTCACCTGATTCTGATCCAGCAGATCGCATTTGACCGTTTCGACGCCGGCCCGTTCCAGCTTTTCCCGTTCGCCATCTTTGGAAAAACGGGCAACCCCGATGATCCGTTTCCCGACGCCCGCGGTCTCCGCTGCGCGTTTTGCCTGCATCGCCATCGTGACGCCCATTTTTCCCGCCACGCCGAGGATGGCGATATCCCCGTCCAGCCGCTTCATCATTTCGGTCAGCGCCGGAGCGGGACGGCTCAGCAGTTCATCCAGCTCGGCTTCATTTTTGGGACAGTCCGGCATAAGAGATCCTCCGTTTTCAAGGGCCCCGGTGTTTTCTTAAATAAAAACCAAACGGTTGCTTTTTAATATAGCCTGTCTCTTCCCGTTGTCAAGCCGGATCGGGAACGTGGAGCGCGGGACGCGAAAAAAAAGCGGCAAGAGTGGGTCCCCGGTTTGATTTTCGGTCCGTCGCGTGTTATATTAATTACCCGTCATGTTTTGGAACCGTTTGCCGCTGCGGCCGGAGTCCCGGCGTCGGCTTTTGTTCTTTGTGTGGAGTTTGAGATGTTGGTCGCGATATTGAAAGTCTGTGCACTGTACCTGCTGAGCCCCGTCGCGGGGTTCCTTGCGTCGGTATTTTTGACGGGAAAAGCTGTCGTCCTGCTGGAACGCTGGGGATTCATCGACGTCCCCCACGGACGTCACCAGCATGCGAAACCTGTTCCGAGGGGCGGCGGCATCGCGGTCGGGATCGCCTTCTTCTTCTCACTCTTCGTGTTTGCCGCCGCAGCTCGGTTCATGAACGTGGCCTTTTTTACTCACGCCATCGAGTTTCTCACGTACTTCACCCCGCCGGCACTGATCATTTTGGCCGTCGGCATTCTGGACGACCGCTGCGAACTGCGGAGCTGGATCAAGCTTGCGGCGCAGATCATCGTCGGCGTCATCATCTATCTGGAGGGATGCGGGTTCACCCATCTTTTCTCCCACCGGCTTCCGGAGTCTCTGGCCCTCGTGATGACGGTTTTCTGGAGCGTCATCATCATCAATGCGTTCAACCTGATCGACGGGATGGACGGCGTGGCCTCGGGGCTCGGACTCATCTCCTCTTTCCTGCTGGCCGTGTGGACGGTCCTCTCCGGCGGGACGGCGGCTCCCGTCGTGGTCCTGCTCTGCTTCGGAGCGTGCTGTCTGGGGTTCCTCCGCTACAACTTCCCCCCTGCGAAGATCTTCCTCGGGGACACGGGGAGCATGTTCCTCGGTCTGTTCTTCGCGTACGTCAGTATGGAGTATTCCACCCGGTCCATTTCGTCGACGGCGGTGCTCGTGCCGCTGGCCGCGATCGGTGTGCCGATGTTCGACGTTTTTCTCGCCATCTGGCGGCGGGTTTTCCGCAGATATGTCAACAAGGATCCCAACAGCGGCATCATGCAGGGCGATCACGATCATCTGCACCACCGCATCCTGAAGGAGACCGGTCAGCCCCGCAAAGCCACGTACATCGTCTACGGACTCTCCCTGAGTCTCGTTCTGCTGGCAATGATCGGCGTTTTCCTTGAATCGTACATCCCGGCCATGATTTACATTCTGTTTCTGGTCGTGTTCGTCATCCTGATGCGCTACTCCAGCATTGAACTGCTGGATACGCTGAACCGCATTGCCAAAGAGGTGCGCGTGCCGCACCGCAATTTCATATTGACCATATCCCATCCCTTCATCGACTGCGTACTCGTTCTGGCCGCGTTTGCGGTGGGACAGGTCTTCTGCGTGAACACACTGTCGAAAATTCTGCTGAGGCCGATGCCGATCATCTCTCACGTCGTTCCCTTTGTGCTGCTCTTGTGCGCATCCGGCATCTACCGGACTTTCTGGCTCCGGGTCGGGATCGGCCAGTCGCGGAAACTGCTGATGCTTCTCTGCGCGGCGGGCCTGTCGGGGTACGTTCTCAACTGCGTCGTTCTGCGTCTCTCCGGGGATGAATTGTGGGAGTACAGCCGGTTTTACGCCATATTCCTGCTGGTGGCGATCGCCTTCATCCTGATGGAGCGTTTTCTCATCCACTACTACGAGAGTTTCGGGTACAGGCGGCTTTTTATCCGCACGAAGGGCAAGGCGCCCGATCTGAGGGGCGTTCTGATCTACGGCGGCGGGCTGTTCTGCCGGCTTTACATCACGGGCAAGTTCAGCGGTCACTCCCCCGAGTGCGATCACGTGCGGGTGGTGGGTATCGTCGACGACGATCCGGCGTTGCGCAAGCTCAACGTTTACGGATTCGACGTGCTGGGTTCCCTGTCCGATCTGGACGCCATCCACGCCGCCGATCCCTTTGACGAGATCGTCATCACCTGCAGCTACACCGAGCCCGAAAAGATGGAGCTCCTCAAAAACTTCTGCCGGAAGAAGGGCATCGGGCTGCGCCAGTTCATCTGCCGCGAAGAAAATATCTGAGATTTTCCGTTCCGGCGGGGCGCATCCCGGCCAGTCACGGCAGACAGCCGCGCAGATTTCTCCGGGTGCATGCGGACCGCCGCTTCTGTTTGAAACGGCGTCAAAACGCCCTGTCCGTGCCGGCCGTGCGGATGAACGGGAATTCAGTTCTTCTTGTCACCGTGACCGTCGATGAACTCGTACCGGATGGTCCGCTCGAGCGCGTCTTCCAGCCGGAACGGCGGAGTGAACCCGGACTGACCGACCTTGTCGGCACTGAAGACGGTCTGGGCGCAAAACTTCTTGATCCGGATCGAACTGATCGGCAGCTGCCTGCGCGTAAGAAAGGCCAGCAAGTCGAAGCCGTAACCGCCGAGCACGCCGAGCCAGTAGGGAATGGAAAAGGACGGGCAGCAGCGGTGCCCGAGTTTCTCTTCGAACAGTCTGATGAGGTCATGCATGTTCATGTCGGGCTTGTCGATGTAGTTGTAAACGGAGTACGGCGCTTTGTTGACCTCGATATTCCACTTGAGAAACGCCGCAACATTGCCGACGTAAGCCATCGATTTGCAATTCTTCCCGTTGCCGATCATGACGAATTTGCGGGTCGCCAGCTGATGCAGCAGATTGTAGATGTTCCCCCGGTTCCCCTCGCCGAAGATCACGGTCGGCCGGACGACATGCAGAGAATTTTCCGGACCGGACTTCTGCCATTTCTCGTAAACCTTCTCCGCCAGCCCCTTGGTCCTCCCGTATTCATTGAAGGGATGCTGGGGCGCGTCTTCGGCGTACGCGTATTCCGGGAAACCGTAAACGGCAACGGACGAGGTGAACACGATGAGATGGACTCCCGCTTCGGCCGCGATTTTGCAAACGTGTTCCGCTCCCTCCACATTGTTCCGCGTGTACAGGGAGATCGGATGCACGTCATCCCGGTGCGAGGCCGCCAGATTCACGATGCAGTCTTTCCCGGGGAGCAGTTTCCGCAGATCATCATCCGAGCAGACATCGCAGTGCTGCCACAGCTCCGGGTACTTGACGCTCTTCACCAGATCCCCGATCGTCACCTGATGGTGATCCTGAAGCAGAATTTCCGTCAGACGGGTCCCTACGAAACCGCTGCCGCCGAGTATCACTATATTCATGACTTTGTTTCCCTTCCCGCAAGTCAAAATGAGATTCAATGTTTTCTCAGACATGTCCTGTACAGCATCTTGAGCATCGACGTCGGCAGAAGCCGGACCGTCGCGCGCAGAACGAGATTTCTGCAGAACTCAAAGAACGAAATGACTTTCAGCCTGTACAGATTTCTGTCAAGTTTCATCCCCGACAGGATC
>Ga0310696_10008920_pt1 | contig 11648 bp, 9 predicted proteins | sample AusTroGonzalo_MG_4_FD_203885 | JGI IMG/M metagenome (GOLD analysis project Ga0310696, IMG submission 203885) | Bovine rumen microbial communities from tropical cattle in Woodstock, Queensland, Australia - Gonzalo_02 (v2) (version 2) | ecosystem: Host-associated > Mammals > Digestive system >...
TGGAACATACTCCTCAATGTGTTGTCCATTTTGTGGGGTTTGGCCGTGTATAGTAGCTGAGTATAAAAACATGTTCTTACATGAATATGCCGTAGAACTGTCCACAAGTTCAAAGTATGTGTCATTATCTCTATACAAATATGCTGTATACCAAGACGTGATAGTGTCGTCGACAGGGTGTAGCAGCATGGTCGCAGCAACTCCATATACATTTATTTCAGTATCTGGAATACAACCCTTCAAACTTGGACCATTGAAGAATGTTCTTCCGTATGGCTCATACTCTCCAGTTGTTTCATGGCGACGGGCATAGAAATCAGATGACACTTCCTTGAACAGATAGCAAGAATCTCCATAGCGCACAGTGTCCTGTGCAACTGTCGGCGTTACGAACGCCATGCTTAACAAAGCAATAAGAATTAACTTTTTCATAATGTTTAACGGTTTTCAGGTTGCAAAGGTACGAATAGTTTTTAAACCGACAAAAAATTAACGAAAATTCACGGTCATTTACGTTAATTCGCGTTAAAAGAAATCCGGTGCCGCTCCGTCCCCCCTCCGTCCCCGCTCCGACTGTTCTACGGTTGTTTAACGGTTTTTGGTCGGAGGGGGGACGGAGAGGGGTCGGACCGGGGACGGTGGGGCGGCGCTTTTTCGGAATTTTAGTATATTTGCAGTGGTGTTTATGCCGATGATTATCGCTTAATAGTATGAGTTACATTGTTATAGCTATCTGCTTCTTTATGCCGCTGCTGATATTGTGGCTCACTTGGCGCTTCCCGTTGCTCAACAAGGCGGGTACCATCATCATAGCCTATGTCATCGGTTGTGTGCTGGGGCTCACCGGTTTGATTCCGGATACGCCCGAGATACACAAGGTGCAGACAGACATCGCCACCTATACCATCCCCTTCGCCATCCCGCTGCTGCTCTTCTCGGCCGACATCAAGTCGTGGACGAAGCTGGCGCCCTCTTTCATCAAGTCGACGCTGCTGGGCATCCTCGGCTGCTGTCTGGCGATAGTCATCGGCTTCTTCATCTGTCACGGTGGCGACAAGGAGACCTTCGCCTCCATCGGCGGCATGCTCACGGGCCTCTACACCGGCGGCAACGCCAATCTGGCCTCCATCAAGGTGGCTCTGGGTGTGGACGATACGGTGTACATCATCACGTCGGCCTACAGCACGCTGCTCAGCGCGGTGTACCTCATCTTCGTGATACTCTTCGGCAAGCGGACGCTGCGCCTGCTGCTGCCCGACTTCCCCTACGACAAGAACAACAGCGGCGGCGCGGTGACGGTGAAGAACTACGACAACGAGCTCTTCTACGGCCTTTTCACCAAGAAGCACCTGTCCACGCTGGCCCGCAGCCTGGGGCTGACGGTGGTCATCATCGGCATCAGTGCCGGTATTGCGGCGCTCTGTCCCAAGAGCATGTTCCAGACCATCTTCATCCTCGGCATCAGCACGTTGGCCATCATAGCCTCCACCAACAAACGGGTGCGCAGCATGGAGCGCACGTTCGAGGCCGGCACCTACTTCATACTGGTCTTCTCGATCGCCGTCGCCTCGCAGGTGAACACTAACACCATAGGCAACATCGACCCCCGTATATTCCTCTTTATCAGTATCGCCACGCTGGGCTCGCTGCTTCTGCATGTGCTGCTGAGCGCCCTCTTCCGCATTGACACCGACACGACGTTGGCGTCGAGCATCTCGCTCATCTGCTCGCCGCCCTTCGTCCCTGTGGTGGCCGGTGCGGTGAGGAACAAAGCCATCGTGGGCCCCGGCATCGCGGTGGGCCTGTTCGGCTATGCCGTAGGCACATACGTGGGGTTTTTCCTGGCCAAGCTGCTGCTGTTGCTGTAGCGGCGGACGAGGCGGATATCAGAATTGGAAATAGATGAAAGGCTGCAGGTCGGCCGTCACGAACTGGTAGAGCACGAAGACGGTGACTATCACCACTATGGCCATTAGCCACAGCGGCATCTGAGCGAACCACAGGCGGTAGTGGCGCTTGAAGCGCACGGGCAGCCAGTGGATGGCCATGCCGACGGCGAAGAGCAGGAAGGGCGCCCAGTAGTGGCCGATGATGGCCGGTATCTGTGCCAGCTGCCAATGGGAGCCTATCTGGCCCACCATCAGCGATGCCGTCATCCAGGCCACCTCGTTGGCCTCCGCAGGGTCGAGATTGGAGCCGCTGCGGAAGAAGAGGCGCGTGAAGGAGATGAAGACGAAGGTGAGCAGGGTGGCCCAGACAATTGAGAATTGAGAATTGAGAATTGAGAATTTGCTAAAGCGATTGAGGAGGTAGATGACAGTGAAGCCGGCGAGAAGGATGAAGGAGCAGTAGTAGAGGAGGTTGAGAAGCGGCAGGTCGGTGGTGTGGGAGGCGATGGCGAGGGCGGCGGTGACGAGGAAGAGGACGAGGAAGCGGGTGCGCCATGTGCGTTTGGACCACCATTTGTAGACGAGTATTCCCAGGCCGTTGAGGCCGCCCCAGGTGATGAAGTTGAAGGAGGCGCCGTGCCACAGGCCGCCGAGGAGCATGGTGTCCATGTTGTTGACGTTGGTGCCCAGCGTCTTGCGGTGGCTTGGACGCAGGAAGTAGAGCAGTGCCACCAAGGCCACAACGGTTGCCGCCACCACCGAGAAGGCTACGTTGTGGAGGCGGAAAGAGGCAATGGCGAGGATGGCGGCGAGGATGAAGTAGGAGAGGAAGCCCGCGCTGCGGTTGCCGCCGAGGGGTATGTAGAGGTAGTCGCGCAGCCAGCGCGAGAGCGACATGTGCCAGCGGCGCCAGAAGTCGGTGGGGTTGGTGGCCTTGTAGGGCGAGTTGAAGTTCATGGGGAGGTAGAAGCCCATCATCATGGCCACGCCGATGGCTATGTCGGTGTAGCCCGAGAAGTCGGCATAGACTTGCATGGAGTAGAGCATCAGGGCGGAGAAGTTCTCGAAGGGGGTGTAGAGGGTGGGGTTCTCGAAGATACGGTCCACGAAGTTGACGGCCAGGTAGTCGCTGAGCACCAGCTTTTTGACCAGGCCGTTGAGTATCCAGAAGACGGCGATGCCGAACTGGCGGCGCCCCAGGAAGAATGGCTTGTAGAGCTGCGGCACGAACTGGTCGGCGCGCAGGATGGGTCCCGCCACGAGCTGTGGAAAGAAGGAGGTGTAGAAGCCGAAGTCGAGGATGTTGCCCACATGGGCTATCTTACGCTTGTAGACATCGACGATATAGCTGATATTCTGGAAGGTGAAGAAGGAGATGCCGACGGGCAACAGGATGACCGCAGCGTCGAAATGGTTGGTGTTAAAGGCGTTGTTGGCCCATACGGCCAGGTGGTTGACGACGGTGAGGTTGGTGCCGAAGGTGGCGTTGTAGATGTCGGTGAAGAAGTAGGCGTACTTGAAGTAGCAGAGCACGAGGAGGTTGACGGTGACGCCGGTGGCCATGAGAACTTTGCGGCGAGGCTGCGAGTGGGTGGAGTCCATGCGTATGCCGAGCCACCAGCCCAGCAGGGTGGAGAAGACGAGCAGCAGCACGAAGAGGCCCGAGGTCTTGTAGTAGAACAAGAGGCTCACGGCGAAGAGATAGGCGTTGCGCGCCACACGGCGGTGCTTGGTGAGGGGCCGTCCGGTGCAGAAGAGGGTGTAGACGGCGAAGACGATGAGGAAGAAGACCCAGAAGTGTATCTGGGTGAACAGCAAGGGGTGCGAGCTGTCGAAACTGAAGAGTTGGCCGAAGTATGTCAGTATGTCATTCACCTGCTGCGGTGTTTCTTAAGTGCGTTGTCAAGGGCTTGATAGAAGAGGGTGCCTACAAGCTGGTAGCCTGCAGTGGTGAAGTGTACACGGTCTTTCTGGGCAAGGCCGGCCTTCTGCCATTGTTCCATGGATTTGAGGCCTCCCATCACCTCGAACTGGTCCCACACGGCACCGTCGGTGTCGTCGGCGAGACGGTAGAAGACTTCGCGCGCCAGCGGACCGTTGGTGTTGACTTTGTAGCGGCGGCGGCTCAACTTGAAGAAGCTGTCGTTGTTGGTGATGAAGATGAAGGCGCAGTCGGGGTTGACGGAGCGGATGGAGTCGACAAGCTGCAGATAGCTCTGGCGGAAGACGGCCGTGTCGAAAGTGGGGGCGGCGGCGTCGTTGATGCCGATGCCGAAGACTACCACATCGGGATGCAGCAGGCGCAGGTCGCGCACGAAATTCTCGCAGCGCAGGTAGTCGGCCAGCGCGGCGCCGTTGACGCCGATGGAGTGGTAGCTGAAGCCCGGCTTGCGGTTGTCGAGGAGGATGCCGCTGACGGTGAACTGGTCGCCCTCGCGGCAAGGCAGGACGATGCAAAAGGTATCGACAGCCTGGCCGAGGTTGAAGAGGTAGCGGTCGGTGTTGTTGTCGATGTAGGAGGGGTAGATCTCGCGGGCGTCGATACGCAGGCGGGGCACCACGCCGTTGTTGCTGTGGCCGAGGAGGACGATGCGGTTGGTGGCATAGTCGACGCTGGGCTCGTTGAGCTTGATGGCTATCTCGGTGATGGTGTCGGAGGCGGTGACGGCGATGCCGCAGAGCCCCAAGGGGTAGGTGTGCTCCTTGTAGACGTTGCGGGTGAGTATCATCTTCTGTGGGCAATGCACGCGGTAGTCGGCGGGGTTGTTGCAGCGGGCAGCGGCAGAGTAGGGGAAGAGCATGCCGCGGGGACCCACGAGGTCCGGGTTGTCGGCGAGGATGTTGCAGCGCACCGTGTTGGTGAGGCTGCCGGCCTGCACGTGCGAGCTGCCGATATGCACGATGTTGAGGTTACCGTGGTGAGTCTTCTGTATCTGTTCCCAGCGGTCGAAGAGGCGATTGATGGAGGTCGACGTGCTGTCGTAGTGTAGCACGTTGGCGCTGTATTTGATGAAATTGTAGTACTGTGACTCCTGTGCGTGAAGAAATGACGGTAGCATGGCGAACAAGGCCAGAGCCAGAAGGATGCGCAGCTTCATCGGAGGCCTCCTTTCTTCCTTGCGCCTTGTCGTTCCTGAAGGGATTTGTACTTGCGCTCGAGTGTGTATAACATGTGGCTATTGTCGAAAGCTTCTGCCAGCAGGTCGCCCATCTTGTCGGCGCCCTTCTGGGAGAAGTGTATGTAGTCGTTGCCGGCCAGGCCCTGGCGTGTCCACTGCGGCATGGAGTTGCGGCCTCCCATGGCATGGTAGATGCTCCAGTAGGCGACACCATTGGCGGTGGCGGTGGCGGCAAGGCTGTCGATAAGTTCGGGGATGACGGGATAGGTCTGCAGCTCGCCGCGTATACGTACGCTCATGTCCGAGGGGCCGATGAACAGTATCTTGGCTTTCGGGCAGCAACGGTGCACGTAGGCTATCTGCTTGCCGATGGACTGGCAGTATGTGGATATGTCCTGTGAATTCTTGAAATAAGGCACAGAGTTGCCGCCGAACTGCATTATTATCATGCCCACGTCGAGGGTGGAGTAGGCGGCGGTGAGCATCTGTTCGTCGACGAGGGTGAACTGCTGGCCTGAGCAACCTCGCATGGGTATATTGTCCACGGCCACGCCACCGCCGTCGCCGTCGATGGTGACGGCATAGAGGTCGGCACTGCCGCTGACGTGCAGACGGATGCCTTCGGTGATGCTGTCGGCGCTCCATGACAATGTGCACACGCCTTGGGGTGCCACCAGATGCTGTGAGCCTTTTTTGCCCTTGAGGCAGGAGAAGTCGGCCGAGAGGCTGCCGCGGTTGTTGGCCACCAGCTGTACACGCTTGAAGCGCTTGGCGGCATCGTCGACATGGGTGCTCTGGGAGCTCTTGACCGTCAGCGTGGCACCGCCACCGCCAAGACGGAAGCACTGCATCATGGGACCGTAGTTGCCGCGGCTGCGGACGGTGAGGCTGTCGCCGAAGGAGGCCAGGTGTATGAGTTCGCCGCTGGTGCTCTGGCGAGCAGTCATATTGGGGGTGATGGAGCGGAAGGGCATCATGCCAGGACCGCTGCCGCCGAAGTTGTGTTGCATATAGGCACGCAGGCGTGAGGTCATGTGGTCCATCTCAATCTGCGAGTCGCCATAGTGCATGATGCGGACAACGCGGCCCTTGCTGCGCGCCTGCTCCACTACCTGCCAGAAGTTGTCGAGGTAGTCGGGGCTTGGCAGCCAGAAGCGTATGTCGCTGCTGTCCACAAGTCGGTGGTAGTAGGCTATGGAGTCCTCCAGACCGATCTGACCCTGGATGGCTTCTTCGTTGCTCTCCTTGAGGGAGGTTTGGCGGTTCTCCACGAGGGAATGCAGCGAAGGGAAGCGTAGGTTAAGGGTGCCTATGTCGATGCCGTCTTGCGGAAAGGTCAAACTCAACGCAAACAGCGCGATAATAACGATGGCAAATACTCGTAGTATTTCTCGAGCTCTCATCGACGCTCCAGCTTGTCTATACGTTCGACAATCTTGTCGATGTTGCGCAGGAGCACCTCTATCTTGCGGCGTTTGGCGCCATCGGTGGCAGGACTGCCGAAGATGGTGGCGTTGTCAGCCACAGAGTGTGTTACGCCGCTCTGTGCTCCGATGGTGACGTGGTTGCCCACGGTGATGTGGCCCACGATGCCGGCCTGACCGGCGATAATGCACTCCTCGCCGACTTTGCAGCTGCCGGCAATGCCCACCTGTGAGGCCATAGCGGTGTTGCGGCCCACGACGACGTTATGCGCCAGCTGGCACAGGTTGTCGACCTTGACACCCTGGTGCAGGATAGTGGAGCCCATGGTGGCTCGGTCAATACATGTGTTGGCGCCAATCTCCACGTTGTCCTCCAGCACCACGTTGCCAATCTGGTCAATCTTGTTCCAGGTGCCGTCGCCTGCGGGAGCGAAACCGAAGCCGTCGGAGCCTATCACGGCACCGGCGTGGATGATGCAGTTGCGCCCTATCTCGACGCCCTCATAGACCTTCACGCCGGCATAGATGATGGTGCCGTCGCCAATCTTGCAGTTGTCGCCGATGGTGGCATTGGGGTATATCTTCACGTCGTTGCCGATGGTGCAGTGGCGGCCCACTACGGCATATTCGCCCATGTAGCAGCGCTTGCCCAGCTTGCTGCCACGACCCACATGACTGCGCCAGGAGCGGCCCTTGGGGGGCTTGGTGCGCTCGTTGAAGGTGTGGAGCAACAGAGCAACGGCCATATAGGGGTTGTCGACGCGTATCAGCGTGGAGCTGATGGGATGTTCCGGTACAAAGTCCTTGCGCACAATCACTATGGAGGCTTGCTGCTCGTAGATATAGTGCGTGTATTTCGCGTTGCCAAGGAAGGTGATGCCGCCTTCGCAGCCTTCTTCTATCTTGCAAGGTTTCCACACCTTGACGTTCTCGTCGCCCTCAACGGTGCCTTTCACCACACGGGCCAGTTCTTTTGCTGTCAGTTGCATGCTCTTCAGTCTTCAAATTCAATTATTCCACGCTGATGTAATATCTGGATGTTCTCCATGCGCTGGTCGCTCACGAAGCCGTCGCCGAGAGTGATGCGGTTGCCATTCTTCGCGCGCACAGGATGCTCTGAGTAGATGCGGTCTTCTGCCGAGTTCCAGATAAGGTCTTGAAGGTATATCGTATCGCCGGCGCTGTAGTCTATCACGACCACGCTGTCGTAGGCTTCCATGATGTCACGGTCGTCGTACGATGTGGCCTCGCCGGCTTCTATGTAGGTTTTCTTTTTGTTTGTGCCTTCGTAGAGGGTGAGGGATACACGCTGGCCACCGCGGCTTTTGTAGATGGTCTTAACGACGGGACGCTCATACTTCTGTATCAGCGGAGCTTCGAGCTTGAGCTGTAGCCTGCCGTTCTCTGTGCGATGTACATGGGCATCGGTCACCTGTTGGCTGGCAGAGTCGCTCCAGTCCTCGGGCAGCATCCCTTTGTCGCTCTTGCAGGATGTCATGAAAGCAGCAAACAGACAAGCCGATAGGAGCGTAAACCATCGGCACGCTCCTATCGATTTGTCGTTGATGTATGTCCTCACTCGCTTAACGGGTTCTTACGGTTGTCGTTTCTCCTATCCAACCAGGCACTCTGAAGCTTCTGCCGTTCTCAAAGCCGGCCATGAAGGCGTCGGTCTTCGAGGGGAAGTGGGCGGAATAGCTGTTGATAAGTTGGTTGCAGGCCTCGATGTTCTCCTCCGTGGGTTCTACAGCTTTGGAACGCTGTAGCTTGTCGACGGCGGCCCAGTAGGCGCTCTTGCCGCCCACGTTGTCCTCAGAGGCGCTGCTCGCCGTGGAACCATAGAGCAGAGCTATTCTCATGTAGGGCTCACCCTTGGTGGCGTCGACAGCGGCGGCATTGTTGTAGGCCGTACGGGCGGCACCCCAGTTCTTGGCGCCCGTGTGGGCATAGCCGAGGAAGAGGTAGGCGTTGTACTTGTCTTTGTCGCTGACGCCCTGGATGGCATCGTTCAGGTACTTGATGGCATCGTTATACTGCTTCTTGGAGATGCACATCTGGCCCATGCGCATGGCAGTGGCAGGGCTGGGCTCCAGGCGGTAGAGGTTCTCGGTGGCGCGGAAGAAGAGGTCCTGTTCGGTACAGCGCTTGCGCATCATGATGCCGGTAATCTTCTTCAGCAGGTCTACGTTCTCGGGGTCGGCCTCGAATTTCTTGCCGTAGATCTCCACCAGCTGGTCGCAGCTGGCATAGGGAGAGAAGGCGGCCTCGACGCCGGCGATGTAGCCACGTATGGTGGCGGCTTTCACACTGTCGGCGGCGTTCTTCTGCAACTCACCCTCCAGCAGGTCGCTGGCGATGTCGTAGTTGTCAACCACCAGAGTGGGCTCGGCAAAACCGGCACGCACATAATTGATGGTGGCCTCCATGTATTTCACCAGATAGGCGGCCTCAAGGTCGTCACCGCCAATCTTCACAGCCTCGCTGTAGAGGGCGTAGTACTGCTGCAGGCCGTCCTCCTTCAGGAGCTCCTCAAGCTCGTTGGCCTTCTTGGCAGTATACTTGGCTGCCTCGCCATATTGGGCAATACGGGTGTCGTACATAGCCATCAGCTCGTCTATGTAGGCTTTCTTCTGCTCTTCGGTAGTGGCCGAGGCAATCATGACCTTCATGATGTTGGCGCCGTTGAGGTAGAGGTTCTTGCTCTGCTTGGGGCAGTTGGCCACGATAGTCTTCCACTGAGGATATGCTTCTTGCAGGTAGCGCTGGTCCTTGGAGGCTTTGAACTGTTTCACATTCTCCTGATAGAGGGATACGGCCTCCATAATAGGCTGCGGGTTGGCAAGAGCATCTTCGTTGCAGCCCCATTTCTCAATCTGTGCCATTGCGGGCAGAGCTACTGCCGTCAGCAGTGCTCCGATGGTCAATGTTCTGAGTGTTTTCATTGTTATTGTGTATTTTGTTTGTTCGTTCTTTTCTGATTTAGTATTGCCTTTAGGCAATTTCTTGCTAATTGTACTTCCTCTTCACAAACCAGCGCTCGCAGCTGCTCACGGCGATGCCGAAGGTGACACATTCGCGCTGCAGGATGTCTTTGTCGCCCATGCTGCTGTAGCCTACACTGACAGTGAGCAGGGAGCGTCCCTTGCGCATAGGCAGGCTAAGTCCTGCGCCCACACCCCACTGATCCACGCGTTTGTCACCGCTGTTAGCGGATACATACATTAAGCCCTGCTCCATGTGAGCACCAAGGCTCCAACCAATGCGGCCAAAGTAGTTTGCAGCATTCATGTTTACCATCTTCTCGAATCCCATGGCATAGCTGCTATAGGCTCCGGCGCGCATGGCGCTCTCACCGAAGATAGAGCGGCCTTCCGGCTCGGTGTAGCGGATTCCCTGCCATGCGCCGAAGGTTGCGTCGGCGGCCACCATCCACTGTTCGTTGCGTTCCAGACTCAGGCCTACGCCTACGGTGCTGGCTTGCTCCAGTAGGCCACGAGTCTCGGCGTCCTCACCACGTGTCGGGAAGATGGTGTCCAGCAGGCTCTCGGTAGAAGCGTAATAGGTGTATATGAGGTCAATCTCTTTAACCTTCATCTTCATGTGGGGCTTGTAAGTTAGACCCACGCCCAGCGTGTATTTCTCGCCCAGGGCTTGACGGTACTGCACTCCGAAGTCCAGTACTGCGTTCCCGAGCCGCAGCTCTTTGGCTTTCCTTTCGGGAATGAAGTTGGTATCGGAGGAGGTATACGACAGCAGCTTCACTATCTTGCCTGTGAGGTAGCCTACATTGAAGCCGGCCTGCAGATGTGATGTCTTGTTGTCGATGATATTGAAGCCCAAGCCAGCAAACAACTCGTTGGCGCCGCCATCGCCGCTTGCCGAGGTCTTGTAAGTATTACCATCGGCGCCAGTGGTGTTTACCACCGTCAGGTAGTCTATCGTGGAGTAGGGCATCAGTCCCGCGGCTACTTTCATCCATTTGGTCACGGGCATGCCCACTGCCAGATAGCTGATGTTGCCGTCGGCATCTTTGGCGCTCTTCGTGCCGCTCTTCAGCGTGCTCGTCTGCACGTTGAAGCCGATATCGAACACAAAGCTCTCCATATTGATAGCGCTGTAGGAGGCTGGGTTGAAGGGGTTGATGTAGTTGTTGCCCGAGCGGGTGTATGTCACGCCGCCCATACGGCTTACCATCGGCATGTTGTACGGCAGCTCGCTGACGCCGAGGCCATATTGCGAATAGGGCAGGTTGAAGCCGTTTTGTGCTTCTGCGCGAAGGCTCATAAAGCCTATCAAGCCCATCACTCCGATTATTAAAAGTCTATTATTCTTCATCGTAGATCATTATCTCGTTTAGTCCTATCAGTGTTAACGTCGGCTGATACTCCCAGCCGGTAGCGCCCGCTTTTATCAGGCGTTGTGCATCGCCGCCGGTGAGCATCACGTTGAGTTTACCGCATTTCTCGCGGTACAGGGCCACGTAGCCTGCCAGCGCAAGCAGTGTGGCGCCCAAGGTGCCAGCCAGTATGCTCTCTTCTGTCGAACGGCCCAGTGCCGGTGCACGGTCCACGCCCTCAAGGCTTACCAATGGCAGCCGTGCAGTGCCGTCATGCAGTGCTTTCAAACTCATGCCGAGACCCGGCATGATGGCTCCGCCGTGATACACGCCGTCGGCGGCAAGGAAATCCACCGTGATGCAGGTGCCGGCGTCTATCACCAGACAAGCTTCGCCATGGTGCAGGCTCCACGCGCCACAGGCCGCCGCTATGCGGTCTGGACCCAACGTCTGCGGGGTCTTGTAGTCGAGGCGTATGGGCAGGTGTGTTTCGGCAGTAAGCAAGGGGATGTCATACACCGTGTCTGGCAGCGCTCCGCTGGCGCAGGCCAGCACTCTTTCGGCCTCCGTGAGCTTGTCGGTGGGCAGGTCGAGCCCTTGCTCCAGGAGCGTGTGCCCCTCGAAAGCAGCCCACTTCACAGCCGTGTTTCCTATGTCAAGCGTCAGATTCATGAATTGGCGTGTGCGTTCCCTTTGCTGTTGTACATATTCATGGTGCGGTCTATGCCTTGTGTTGAGAAGCACTTGATGGCATCGCAAGCCGTCTTCACAGCCTCTTCCATCTTCGCCAGGTCTTCACCCTCCATGCGCCCTAACACATAATCCACCTGTCGTCCACGGCTGAAGTTGTCGCCAACACCCATGCGCATGCGAATGTAGT
>Ga0310696_10008924_pt1 | contig 11646 bp, 10 predicted proteins | sample AusTroGonzalo_MG_4_FD_203885 | JGI IMG/M metagenome (GOLD analysis project Ga0310696, IMG submission 203885) | Bovine rumen microbial communities from tropical cattle in Woodstock, Queensland, Australia - Gonzalo_02 (v2) (version 2) | ecosystem: Host-associated > Mammals > Digestive system >...
GCTTGCGACAAGCCTCACGAATAGTGTTCACTTCGGCATGCGCTGTGGGGTCATTGTCGATGGTCACGGAGTTCGAGTTGCCAGCGATGATCTCGCCGTCCTTCACGATGACGGCTCCAAAGGGACCACCGCCGTGCTTGACGCTCTCATCGGCGAGGCGGATGGCCTCGCGCATGAATTGCTTGTCTTGTTCTGTGATCATGGCCTTAGCTGTCTTTTACGCCCACTTGCTGAGGTCTTGCTCAGCAATGAACTTGAGGTTGTTCAGAATAATGGTCTCACGGGCCTTTTCACGGTTGTCGGTGCGGAATACGAGGATGCCCTTGCCGTTGTAGAGGAAGGTGTACATGTAGGCGATGCTGATGCCTGCGTCGCTGAACATCTTCACGGCGTCGGCGCAGCGGCCAGGCTCGTCGTCAAGCTCGAGGGCGAGCACGTCGCTCAAGGCAACGGCTACGCCGGCCTTTTTCAGCTCTTCGTATGCACGAAGCGGCTCGCTGCAGATGAGGCGATAGATGCCATATTCTGCCGTATCGGCAATGGTGGAGGCGATGATCTGGATCTTCTGCTCCTTCAGCACTTCGAGTACTTTGATGAGTGTGCCCGAGCGGTTCTCGATGAAAATGGATAGTTGATGGATTGTCATGGCTTTTTCGTTTTTGCGTTATTACGTTATTTCGTTATCACTTTATCACGATATTATTGATATACTTTTCTCTTGTCAACCACGCGCACAGCCTTGCCCTCGCTTGTGGGCAGAGTGCCGCGAGGCACGAGCTTTACACGCGGGGTGAGCAGAATCTCATCCTTCAGGGCACGTGTGATGTCCTTGCTGAGCTGCTGCAAGCGGTTGTAGTCGTCGGTGAACATCTCGGCCAGTTCCACCTCCACGGTCATGTTGTCGTTGTCGTCGTCGGTGGTCAGGGTGATGAGGTAGTTGTTGCCTAACTCCTTGAAGTTCATCAGAATCTTCTCAATCTGGATGGGGAAGATGTTGACACCACGCAGCACCATCATATCGTCGGAGCGGCCGCGCATACGGTCGAGGCGGATATGATTGCGTCCGCAGGGACACGAGCGGCCCAACACACGGGTGAGGTCGCGGGTGCGATAGCGCAGCAGCGGCATGGCCTCACGGCACAGCGTGGTGAGCACCAGCTCGCCAATCTCGCCGTCGGGCACGGGCTCCAGCGTCTCGGGGTCTACAATCTCCACGATGTAATAGTCCTCCCAGAAGTGCAAGCCATTCTGCTCCTTGCACTCGAAGCCTACGCCAGGGCCGCACATCTCGCTCATGCCGAAGGAGTTGTAGGCCTTCACGCCCAGCATGTCCTCGATGCGCTTGCGCTGCTCCTCGCTGTGAGGCTCGGCGCCGATGGCCAGCATCTTCAGCTTCGTGTCGCGACGTGGATCAACGCCCTGCTCCTGCATCACCTCATAGAGACGGGTGACGTATGAAGGCACAGCGTGGATGGCTGTCGTGCCGAAGTCCTTGATGAATTTGATCTGACGCAAAGAATTGCCGGCAGCAGCAGGCACGGTAAGCATACCCAGCTTCTCAGCGCCGTACTGGAAGCCCAAACCGCCTGTGAACATGCCGTAGCCGGAGGAGTTCTGGAATACGTCGTCAGGACGAAGGCCCACCATCCACAGGTTGCGAGCCACCTGATTGGCCCACTCATCGAGGTCTTTCTTCGTGTGAAGGATGACGGTGGGATTACCCGTGGTACCGCTGGAAGAGTGCAGACGCACACAGTCGCGCAGGGGTACGCAAGCCATACCGAATGGATAGGTGTCGCGCAGGTCGGCCTTCGTGGTGAAGGGCAGTTTCTTTACGTCGTCAAGTGTCTGGATATCATCGGGTGTGATGCCAGCCTCCTTGAATTTCTTCTGATAGAACTCGTTGTTCATGCAGTGGCGCACAGTAGCCTTGAGCCGTTCCAACTGGAGCGCCTCAATCTGCTCGCGACTCATCGTCTCGAGTTCCGGATTAAAGTAGGGTGAATTTGTTTCGTTCATTTATGAGGTGTTTAGGTTGTCATGTTTCGCGATTGCAAAGATAGTGCTTTTCCTGCAAATGCGCAAGGATTTTCCAATTTTTCGCGTTCCTTTTCAGAAAAAACGCGCTCCAAAATTAACGGCACAGCTGGCAGCCCTTGCATTTACTGAGCTCTCCGCGGAATCGTTTCTCCACAAGATAGTGCAGGCGGTCGCGCAGGGGGACAAGGCTGATACCGTCGATGACTTGGTTAATAAAAGCCACCTCTAACAGCGTGCGAGCCTCATCGCGAGGGATGCCGCGCTGCTGCATGTAGAAGAGGGCCTGGTCGTTGAGCTGACCTACGGTAGAGCCGTGCGCACACTTCACGTCGTCGGCGTAGATCTCAAGCATGGGTTGTGTGTACATATGAGCCTCCTTCGACGAGCAGAGGTTCTGGTTGGTCATCTGCGACGAGGTCTGCTGAGCCCCGTGTTCCACCAGTACACGACCTGCAAAAGCGCCTGTGCTCTGGTCGTTGAGCACGTATTTGTAAAGTTCGTTAGAAGTGCAGTGTGTGGCGTGGTGAGTAATGAGGGTGTTGTTGTCTACATGCTGTTGCTTGTCGGCAATGACACAACCCAGGCACTCGCACTCGGCGCCCTCGCCATTGAGGGTCAGGTCGAGCTTGTTGCGGGTGATGCCGTTGTGCAGGGTGATGACATTGTGGGTGACGCGGCTGCTGCGTTGCTGGTCGATGTAGACGTTGCTCACGCGTACATTCTTATGATGTGTCTCTTCGAGGCAGTAGAGGTTCACGGTGGCGTTGTCCTTGGCGAAGACCTCGATGACCTGTGTAGTAAGGAAGGCGTGGTCGTCGGCAGCATGGTCACAGAAGAGCAGCGTCACCTCGGCACCCTCCTCAGCTACGATGAGCACGCGGCGGTTGACCATCAGCGGCACGTCGCTGCGCAGGATGTTTACTACCTGAATGGCGCGCTCGGCCTTCACACCGCGGGGAACATAAACCAACAGTCCGTCTTGCGCCAGCATGGTATTGAGGTCAGTCACGGCGTCGCCGTCCTTACTAGCCAGACTATTGTAGTATTCTGAGAGGTGAGCTGGCAAATCTTTCAGCGAGCCCACGAAAACATCCTTGTCATGCTGCTTTCCTCCGAAGAACTGATCATTTACAACGAAAAAGAGCGAGGTAGATAGGTTGGGTACGTCGCAGCGGAAAGCCTGATAGGGGTCGACGGGAATATTCAGACGGCGCAGGTTCAGGCCATAGTCGGGCTCGAACAGCTTCTGCACGTCGGTATATTTGTAGCGCTCAAGTGTGACCCCACCCCCTGCCCCTCCCCTACGAAGGGAGGGGAGTGGCTGCGCCTTGAAACGTGCGAAAGCCTCGTCGCGCACCGCGTTCATCACGTCTGAGGAGTGCTCGAAGATGACGTCGCGCTGCTCTTTGTAGATGTCGATGTATTGTTGCTCGCTATTCATCAGCTTCAGCTTTTAGCCAGTCGTAACCCTTCTCCTGTATCTCCTGAGCCAGCTCCGGCCCTGCCGTCTTCACAATGCGACCCTGGTAGAGCACGTGCACAAACTGCGGACGAATCATCTCCAATAGGCGGTCGTAGTGGGTGATGACAATGCATGAGGTGTCAGACGTCATCAGCTTGTTCACGCCGTCGGCCACGATGCGCATGGCATCGACATCGAGGCCGCTGTCAGTCTCGTCGAGGATGCTCAGTTTTGGTTCAAGCATCGCCATCTGGAAGATTTCGTTGCGTTTCTTCTCGCCGCCGCTGAAGCCCTCGTTCACCGATCGGTTGGCCAACTTGGCGTCCAACTCCACAATCTTGCGCTTCTCGCGCATCAGCTTGATGAAGTCGGCGGCATTCATCGGCTCTAAGCCCTGTGCCTTGCGCTTCTCGTTGATGGCCGCCTTCATGAAATTGGTCATCGAGACGCCTGGGATTTCCACAGGATATTGGAATGACAGGAACAGTCCCTCATGAGCGCGCTCCTCGGGCTTCATTGCCAGGAGGTCTTTGCCGTTGAAATAGGCCTCGCCCTCTGTCACCTCATAGAGTGGGTTGCCAACGAGGACGGCTGAGAGCGTCGATTTGCCCGAGCCGTTAGGTCCCATGATGGCATGTGTCTCGCCGTCGTTGATCACTAAGTTGATGCCTTTCAATATTTCCTTGCCGCCGATGCTGGCGTGTAAGTTCTTTACTTCTAACACTTTCTTGATATTTCGTTATTTCGTTATGACGATGTGATTATCCGACAGTCCCCTCAAGGGAAACAGAGAGGAGCTTCTGAGCCTCGACGGCAAACTCCATGGGCAGCTTCTTCAGCACGTCGCGGGCATAGCCGCCAACAATGAGGCCTACGGCCTGTTCGGTTGGTATGCCGCGCTGATTGCAGTAGAAAAGCTGGTCTTCGCTGATCTTGCTGGTGGTGGCCTCGTGTTCGAAGATGGCGGTGGGATTCTTCACGTCCATGTAGGGGAAGGTATGCGCGCCACAGTTGCTGCCTAGGAGGAGCGAGTCGCACGACGAATAGTTGCGGGCATTCTCGGCGGTAGCGGCTGCACGCACCAGGCCGCGGTAGCTGTTCTGCGAATGGCCTGCTGAGATACCTTTCGAGATGATGGTGCTTTTGGTGTTGCGACCCAGATGTATCATCTTCGTACCCGTGTCGGCCTCCTGATAGTTGTTCGTCACAGCCACGCTGTAGAACTCGGCTATGCTGTTGTCGCCCTTCAGCACACAGGATGGGTATTTCCATGTGATGGCAGAGCCTGTCTCAACCTGCGTCCATGATAGTTTCGAGCTCTCGCCAGCCAACAGGCCACGCTTCGTCACAAGGTTAAGCACACCGCCCTTACCCTCTTCATCGCCAGGATACCAGTTCTGAACGGTCGAGTATTTCACTTCGGCACGATCCTTCACGATTATCTCCACGATGGCAGCGTGCAGCTGATTCTCGTCACGCATCGGAGCCGTGCAGCCCTCCAAGTAGGAGACGTAGCTGTCGTCATCGGCCACGATGAGCGTGCGTTCAAACTGGCCCGTGTTTCTTGCGTTGATGCGGAAATAGCTGCTCAGCTCCATAGGGCAGCGCACGCCCTTTGGTATGTAGACAAAGGAACCGTCGCTGAAGACGGCGCTGTTCAGGGCGGCATAGAAATTATCCCGATAGGGCACAACGGTGCCGAGATATTGGCGCACCAGGTCGCCATGTTCCTTGACGGCCTCGCCTATCGAGCAGAAGATGACGCCCTTCTCCTTGAGTTTCTCCTTGAATGTTGTCTTTACCGAAACGCTGTCCATAATGGCGTCGACAGCGGTGTTGCCTGAAAGCGCCAGCCGCTCTTCCAAGGGGATTCCCAGCTTGTCGAAGGTTTTTTCCAGCTCGGGGTCAATCTCTTGGCCGTTGGTATTCGGCTTTTGGCTTTTTGCTGTGGGATCAGCATAATAGCTGATGGCCTGATAGTCGATAGGCGGAATGTGCACATGCCCCCACGTGGGCTGTTGCTGCGTACTCCAATAGCGGAAAGCCTTCAGACGGAAGTCGAGCAGCCATTCCGGCTCGCCCTTCTTTTGTGAGATGAGGCGCACCACGTCCTCGTTCAAGCCCGTAGGGATGACCTCGGTGTGGATGTCAGTGGTAAAACCGTACTCGTATTTCTGTTCCGCAATGCGGCGCACCAGCTCGTTATCGCTCTCTGCGGGTTGGCTGCTGCTGTCAAGTATTTGAATATTCTCTTTTTCTGTCATTCTTTATTGGCGTCCACCATATAAGTGTGGCTCACTCTAATTTCTCTGGGCAGGCGGCAAAGCGATGCCCTTTATCGCATCGGTTAAATCAAACAGTTTGCAGCTGCCGTTCTGCGTCATATTCATAAATGCATTGGCACATTCTTGTAAGGCATCATTGTTACTTTCGTCCTGAAGTTTCTGCAAACTGGATACGATTTGATACCAATAGCCGTTCAGGTTGTTGTCGCCTCGGGGCAATAGCGAATAGTCGTTTTTGAGCAGGCTGGTGATGTCGCCATGTGTCATAGCCAAGAACAAAGCCCTGTATTTTTCCGACTTCAACTCATCCATCTTCCAGATGTCCTTCTGCTTCAAATACGTCAGGTCTTCCTGCTCATAGGCCTGCTGCTGTTGCAGATAGGCTTCGTTTTCGAATGTGTCTTCGTCTTCGTTTTCGTTTTCGTTTTCGTTTTCAAATTTGTCAGACTTTCCGTCTTCCCTTGATGTCATTCTGGAAGAAGTGGTGACAGTTGTTTCTTCATCGGTCGATTCACCGTCGTCTTCACTGTCGCTGCCAGAATGTAGGAGATTGGCCAGAAGGAATCCAACGATGAGGCCGGCAAGCGCACACACAATCATCTTCAGCCAAGTATTACTGTCGCCGCTGCCGGATGATGCCGGTGTAGTGTTGCTGTCATTCCTGTTTTCGGCAGCTGCGGCGCGCTTGTTTTCTACAATTACCATGTTCAGCGGCTGACCGCTGTCCTGACCGGCCTTCCTGCTGAAGCTGATACCCGCTTCCTCGGCGCTCTTCACCCTGATGGTATCGCCATCGACGACATAGAGCCTGGAACCAATGCTTTTCACCGTCACTTTATACGACACAGGCGAAAATCCCGTGTGGCTATAGGTGATAAGCATTGCCGTACCTTCATCGACGTTGGTTTTGTCTACCTTCACGCCATCGGGGGTGCTGACAGTATATTGTTTCATATCTCCTGTTTTTTTATGTGTCGAAAGATTTCGTCTCAAGAGAAACTGGTGCAAAGATACAACATTCTTTTCTATTATGGCAAAAAAACGTTGTCTTTTTTTGTAATGGGTTTGTTCTGTGCAGTAAAACGTGCGGGCTGACAATTATAATGCCGAAGCATTATTCTAATTCCAGCTTGTACCGACACCATTAGTGCAAGGACCACCATTGTAACAAAAAACTCTTTCATTGTTGACTTTATGTTATGGATAAATTCTGGAGGGAGCATCACTGCGGCCTCCAGAATCACCCGGGTTAGTTTTTACTAACTATATAAAACAATTAACTATAAAAAAATAAAAAACCTAATGCTTATTTTGCCTATTTGAAAAATATGCTCTTTATCTGCTGCTGAATATCGTCGGGCGTGTTCTTAGTCTTGCAGCAGTCCACGATGTACTTCACAACCGTGTCGGGCATGGTCACTTTCTTCCAGATGTCGTGACGTTTCATCCATGTTCCTTTCGTTGTAGTCTTGTCAACCCAAACGATGGCATCCTTGATGGCCTCACGCCCCATTTCCGAGTACCAGCCGTCCTTGAACGAGTAGGTTCCATATTCATGGGGCATTACCACTACCTTGCCATCTCGCGTCAGGGCAAGCTCTGCACAGGCGTATTCTCCGTCAGCGCCATAGAACTTGAACTGGCTATAGCCGCTCTCCTTGCCGCAGACAGTTTTCTTCTCACCTTCCCACTGCATGGATTCCATCAGCCATGTGCCGATGAGTTCCTTGTCGTCTACCTTCACGTTCTGTGCGCTTACCTGCATGGCACCCATGAGTGCCATTGCCATCACTAACATTGCTTTTTTCATAAGTTTTACGTTTTTTAATTGGTTTGACATTGAGTGATTTTTCGCTTGCAAAAGTATGTGTTTTCCGCCATTTTGCCAAGCTTTTGACTTTGCATTCACTTTGCAAAGTGTTTGCAAAATGTTTGCATACTGATAATTGTCCGTATTATTGTGAAAAAAGCAACCAGAATATGTTTTACAACACTACTTTAGAGCTTATTGAAGTCTATAGGTCATGGGGATGATGGAATAGCAGCGTACGACCATACCATTCTGCTTGCCTGGTGTCCACTTGGGCATGGCCAGCACCACACGGATGGCCTCGTCACGGAGTGCCTGCAGACCTGCGTCGTAGTCTTTTCCTTTTACTGTGGCCGTGGCTATTACCTCTAATGGGTCGTTCATGTCTTGGGAAGTATCCACAACCTTGGGGTATGTGATGCTTCCGTCTTTCTCAACGATGAACTTCACCATCACACAACCCTGTACATCGTTGTCGGTCGCCACTTTTGGGTACTTAATGTTCCGTGAGATGAATTCCTTCAGCTTCGCGTCGCCGCCAGGGAAACTAGGCATCTGCTCGCAAATGTCGAAGATAGGGCCATCCGACTGCTTCGTCCGGATCATCACGACGTGATCGGCCTCCGGGTCATACTTCCTGCACAACTCTTTGTTACTGATGACATCGACATTCACAACATCTTCCTTGCGTATGTCTTTTGCCGTCTCTTGCGAGACCTGTTCGCCATCAACCACGACTATCCTCTTGCCCTTTTCTTCTGTAACAAAGTTGGCAACAAAATGACCAGGGCTCACCTCGTCAATGTGGATTTCTTTCAACATGCCGACTGGGATTTGGGAGAGTTGGAGATGATCGACTTCTACGCCGTTGCTCTGCAAAGTGGTCTTCGACTCTTCAAGAGCAATTGGGCGATTATCGGGAATTTCTTCCTCTTTCCCATTGAGAAAGAACTTTACGCCCGGCGTGTATCTTATTTGGTAGCATTTGCCTTTGGCGCTATCATCGAAAGTACGCAACATTGGCATCTGGGGTTCCTCTGCGGTGGCAGTTTCATAGTTCACGACGGTTTTGGCGGTCATGGCCAGTGAGGTCAAAGCCACAGGTACAATGTATAAGGCCTTAAGCCATGCCGTGCGGTTTGATTTTGGTTTGAGCATCATAAAGATTCGTTTTTTAGTTTTGTGGGTGTTAATGCCGTTAGCGAGGGTACAGGCCTGAATACCAGTCGCTTTTTGCATCAGAAGATGGATGTACTGGCTTTCATCGAAGCCGTGTGAGAGGACGGATGCGTCGGCCTCATACTCGTGGAGGGTGCGCAGTTCCTGGCGCAGGAACCACACCACGGGGTTGAACCATTGCAGAGCCGTAAGCACTTCTACGACCACTACGTCGTAGCTATGACGATGGCGCACGTGCGCCTCTTCGTGAGCAAGGATGGGTGGGGAAATCGCGCTCCAGTTGGCATGTGATAGTACAACAGTTTGCATCCATGAGAACGGAGCGACAGGGGCATCGACCACGCAGACACGAGTGCCAGTGGGCAGCGTGTGTATTTCACCGCTATGCATCAGCCTCTTCAGCTTCTCGTAACTTTGCGCCACATAGAGAAAACGGATGATGGTTCCGGCAAGAAGCACAACTGCCAATGGAATCGTCCAGTCAATGCTTTGTTCCATCGCTTCGACGACTGGCTGAGCCGTAGCATCTTCTATGGCAGAACTTTCATACACAGGCTGTATTCCGCTTTCCACAACCACTGTGCGGTGCGACGTGATAATGCACAAGGGCAATAGTGCCGAAAGGGCAATTCCCGTCAACAGCACGGTACGGTTCAGCGTGTGCGTGGTTTCGCGGGCCAGCAGTAGCTGATAGAACAGGTAGAATACTGCTATCAGTGTGGCGACTTTTAGGTCGTAATATATAAGGTCAGTCAGCATGACTACGTTTTTTCAGAATGGTAAGTATTTCGGATATGTCCTCTTGGGTCAGTTCGTCCTCCTCGGCGAAAAACGAGACAAGCGATTTCACTGAACCGCCGAAAAAGGTCTGTTTTACATCGTCCATCACCATTCGACGATAGCGTTCTTTCGTCATCAACGGCGAGTAGATAAGCAGTTTGCCCGCTCCTTTCTTGTGCTCCACAAACCCCTTCTGAGTCAGAATCTTCAGGAACGTGGCGATGGTGGTATAGGCGGGCTTTGGCTCAGGGTATTGCGCTAAAATATCGTTGACGCAAGCCCCCCGCTGCATATCCCACAGGATGTTCATCACCTGCATCTCACATTTGGTCAATGTCTGTTGCTTCATAACCTTGCAGTTTTACAGTTCGCTTGCAAAACTACTAAAACATTAGAAATCTAAGAACTTAGTAATATGATTTTTTTTACTGAAGCCCGAATCTTTAACCTTCTTTCTTAGTAATTCATGCAGCATTATTAGTAATTAACCTTTTCATTAGGCCAAATGAGCAGAGCGATGCTCGCATCAGCTATGCTATTATCCGATAGAAAGGATGAATTCGTCCCATTCCCTGGCTCCGCCCTTGCGGTCGAACACCTTTTTATAGAGTCGGCTGCGCACGGTGCTGATGGTGCTTGCATCGCGTGCCAGTACAACGGCCATGTCTGATGGAGCAATCCTGAGCTTAATAAGCATGCATACCTGATATTCCAGTTCAGACATAGCTTGGAGATTTCGCAACTGACTTCTAAAGCCGGGATATACCTTCTTGATTTGGCTCTCTATGTTGTGCCAGTCATCTTCTTTCAATATATCCCCTGTGGCGATGCGACGTTGTAGGGCATGATATTCGTCAGAAGTGAAATAGGCCGCCTCAACCGACTCTATGGCTTGCTTAACGACTTGAGGACGCTCATCCTGTACTTCTTGAATCTGCTGCAGTTGTAGTTGCAGCCTGCGTTTGTCCTTACGGTAGTCGATGGCGATACGGGCTATCAGCAACAATAAGACAATGATACCAATGGTCGAGATGATGAACCAGTGTATCACATTAGCCTGATGGCGCTCTTTGCGAGAAAGCATGAAACTCTGTCGCTCCCCTTGGCCCTTTTGTAATTCTGCGCCCACAATTTCCTTGATTTCTGCGCTCCATTCATTAGCAATTTCATCGGCGAAGTGCCAATAATACAGGATGCCTTCTTGCTGGATGATGATGGTGGAATCGTCTTTTACCGTCAACGGGTGCGGGTATTCGTCTTCAATATAGATATACTCGCCATGTCCTTTGTCAACCATGTTTACCTTGACATTCTCAATGGGCCTGATCGTCAGCCCTGTTTCTGTCCTGGTCACCCAGCATTGGTGAAACAGGCTGTCACCTTCGTATAGCCGGAGGAGTGTTTCCTCTGTCTCTGCAAACGTTCGGCTATGTCCTTCGGGATGATCCATCTGTTTCAGCGTCCAGACACCATCGAGTATGTAGTGCTTGCCATCGTTGCTGCCTGTGCTACATCCAAGCACAATGCAGGAGGCCATCAACAATAGTATATGTTTCATTTCCGTTTGTTTTGTTTGCAAAAATACCTAGATTATTACGAACTCTTGTGAGTTGTTATTTTGCATTTTGTTTGCATTTGCGATTGCAAAGTAACAAAATAAGGTGAAAAAAACAACTCGGCGAAGCCTGAAAACAGGTCGCCGAGGGTGCGTCTCTGAAAAAAGTTTCAGAAATGATGGGTAATTTTTGGTTCAGTTGAGCGTATTTTGAGCCAAAAATGTGTAGCTAGGCTTATTTTTGCCCGAAGGTAATCTCTCTGCGGAATTTGGAGAGCATTTGCGGGGTGATGTTGAGGAACGAGGCGATGTCCTTCAGCGAGAGCATCTGCACCACCTGTGGGCAGCGTTCGAGCAGCCGGCGGTAGCGACCACGGGCGGTGTAGCGGTAGTGGTCGAGGTCGCGGGCATAGACCATCTTGAACAGGTTCTTCAGTATCTTCACGTCCATCTTCTCCATCGACGGGTCGGTGTCGAAGAGGCGTTGCAGCTCAGCGCCGCTGATGATGCGCACCTGGCAGGGCATGTCCGCCTC
>Ga0310696_10008926_pt1 | contig 11645 bp, 7 predicted proteins | sample AusTroGonzalo_MG_4_FD_203885 | JGI IMG/M metagenome (GOLD analysis project Ga0310696, IMG submission 203885) | Bovine rumen microbial communities from tropical cattle in Woodstock, Queensland, Australia - Gonzalo_02 (v2) (version 2) | ecosystem: Host-associated > Mammals > Digestive system >...
CTCTCCACTGTATATAATATCTCTATTCCATATAGGAATCTAATCTCTGTCACAGAACGACTATCCAAATTCAAGAATTGAAACGGTCTGTTTCTTTCTACCCAAGAGCATTTCTGCTCTCGCTTCTTGTACTACTTCTGTCTATGTAAATCTTTCAAAGAACACTCTCTTTTCACACTAAACGCCCAAAAAATGGGCGAAAGCGGGTGCAAAGGTACGAAAAATATAAATACCATCCAAACTTTTTGCACAAAATATTTGTTAAATAAATAAAGTTTTCGGGATTATTTACAAAACAAAATTATACCATATATAATAATTATAAATGGAAATCACTCAAACAACTCGTCAATATCCAATTCTTCATCGTCAGACCCAAGCGCTTCTTCAACAAACGAACAAGGATCATAGCCCTCAGGAAGGTCGAAATAAGCATTCTCATTATAGCCGAGTTGTGAGTCTTTATAAACCTTCTGCATATACAGTGCATAAATAGGTAAAGCCATCGCTGCACCCTGACCATAGAACATCGTGTTGAAGTGGATATCACGATCATCGCCTCCTACCCAACATGCATTGACCAAGGTTGGGGTGACGCCCATGAACCAGGCGTCACTATTATTGTTAGTGGTACCCGTCTTACCGGCAATATCACCTTTTAATTCATATTTATGGCGAAGACGGCTAGCAGTACCTCCATCGACCACAGCTTTCAGCATGTACAACATCTTATGGGCACTCTCCTCACTGATGACCTCATTCATACGCGGCTGGAACTGAGCAATCACATTGCCCTCGCTATCCTCTATCTTGGTAACGAACATCAACGACGCACGAATGCCATGATTAACAAAAGCGGTATATGCACTGGCCATTTCGCCGACACTGATATCGCACGGACCAAGACAAAGCGCCATAGACGGATGAATCTCGGGATTACGAATACCATACTCATGAAGCAAATCGACAAAAGCCTGAGGATTAAGTTTGCTCATCAAATAGGCTGATATCCAATTATTTGACTGCTGAAGTCCCCATTTTAGTGTAACCATTTCACCATAGCGGGCACGACTACCATTACGCGGGGTCCATGGGCGACCAGCAACGATATAAGTCTCTTGGACATTCGGTGCCTCATCGCATGGAGAGAAACCATTCTCCATTGCGAGAGAATAGAGATAAGGTTTGATGGTGGAACCTACTTGGCGCCTGCCATCCATGACCATATCATAGGCGAAATACTCATAATTCAGTCCACCAACATAGGCCTTTACATGACCGTTTTGTGGACAAACACTGACAAAGCCTGTGCGCAGGAAAGACTTATAATACCTGATGGAATCAAGTGGTGTCATCGTGGTGTCCACCGAGCCATGATAGGTAAATACTGACATACGAGTGGGCGTACGGAAAGAGCGATGTATCTCCCCCTCAGAAGCACCACTCTCACGCAACACTCGGTAACGTTCACTTTGACGGACAGAACGGTTCAGAATTTGTTGAACCTGCGTCGGGGTCAAATTCGAAGAATAAGGCGCATTAGCATTAGTCTTCTTCTCAGCATTGAAAGCAGGCTGTAAGTATTTTGCAACATGTTGATAGGTAGCCTCTTCAGCATATTTCTGCATCCTAGAGTCAATAGTGGTATGAACTTTCAGACCATCAGTATAAATACTATAATAGTCACCATTACGCTTTTTGTTTTTGTAGCACCAACCATACAACGGGTCTGTTTCCCAATTGATGGAATCATTATAGAATTTCACCATATTCCACTCAGGATACAGAGCACGATCGGGTTTTCTGGCTGTCATGTAACGGCGTAAGAATTCACGGAGATAGACTGCAAGACCTTCTTTATGATCGGTGACATGGAACTTCAGTTTAACTGGTTGAGGTGCTAACTGGTCATAATCAGCCTGACTTAGGAAGCCAGCCTTTACCATTTGCCCCAGTACCACGTTACGACGCTCACGACTACGCTCCGCATTTCTGACGGGATTGTAATAAGAAGGGTTCTTACATAGTCCGATGAGGGTTGCCGACTCGCTGACTGTCAGATCTTTGGGCTCTTTACTGAAATAGACATTAGATGCCGTCTTGATACCCACCGCATTATGAAGGAAATCAAAATAATTGAGATACATCGTAATAATCTCATCCTTCGTATAGTTTCGTTCGAGTTTTAAGGCTATCACCCACTCTATCGGTTTCTGGAGTACACGTTCCAATGTAGAACCTGCATGCTCTGAATAAAGTTGCTTGGCAAGTTGCTGTGTGATGGTAGAGCCGCCGCCAGCACTTTTTTGTCCGAGGAGTCCACGTTTGATGACTGCACGACCTAAAGCATAGAAATCGATACCGCAGTGATCGTAGAATCTGACATCCTCAGTAGCGACCAATGCCTGCACCAACGACGGAGCTAATTTGGTATAATCGACCAGCACACGGTTCTCACGATTATAGTTCCATGTTCCGATGATTTTTCCGTCAGCGGAATATATCTGCGTAGCAAAACGGTTAATCGGGTTTTGCAAGTCTTCAACAGGAGGCATATAGCCTATCCAACCATTATCTATGGCATAATATGCACCGCCCGTTACCAGAACAGTGACAGTCAGTAATGTCCACAAAAAATAGACAAACAGCTTTCTCATTCGCTTGATTTACTTTACTTTTTTAAGTATTTTGGTGCAAAATTACGATTTTCTTTCCAATAATCGCACGAAAAACAAAAATAATGTGTACTTTTGTGCCAATAATTACAAAAGAACCAGATGGAAAAGCATAATTTTGTAACCATAGCCGATCTCACCAAAGAGAAAATACTCTATATGATCGAGATGGCAGAGGAGTTTGAGAAGCACCCCAACAGAGAGCTGCTGAAGGGGAGAGTCGTTGCTACGCTCTTTTTTGAGCCATCGACTCGTACCCGACTGAGTTTTGAGACTGCAGCCAACAGATTAGGGGCGAAAGTCATCGGTTTTGCCGACCCGAAGATTACGAGCGGTACGAAAGGTGAGACACTGAAGGACACCATCCTGATGGTATCGAACTATGCCGATGTCATCGTGATGCGGCATTACATTGAGGGTGCAGCCGTGTATGCCTCAGAGGTGGCTCCCATCCCCATCGTCAATGCAGGCGATGGTGCTCATCAGCATCCGTCACAATGTATGCTTGATCTCTATTCCATCTACAAGACACAGGGAACACTGGAAAACCTGAATATTTATATGGTGGGCGATCTGAAGTATGGCCGTACCGTTCATTCCCTGCTGATGGCCATGCGCCACTTCAACCCGACATTCCATTTCGTGGCACCAAAGGAATTGGCCATGCCTATTGAGTATAAGATCTACTGTAAAGAGCATGGTATCAAATACCAGGAACATACAGCTTTCAACGAGAAGATCATTGCTGATGCGGATATCCTCTATATGACACGTGTACAAAAGGAACGTTTCTCTGACCTGATGGAATATGAGCGCGTGAAGAACGTGTATGTATTGAATAATGAGATGCTGCGCCTGGCAAAGCCGAACATGAAGATTCTGCATCCCCTACCCCGTGTCAACGAGATTGCCTATGAAGTAGATGATAATCCACACGCTTATTATATCCAACAGGCTGGTAACGGACTCTATGCACGTGAGGCTATCTTCTGCGATGTATTAGGCATCACACTGGATCAAGTTAAGAACGACAAAACCATTATCAAATAGGAAATATGGCAAAGAATGAGATGTTAGTGGCAGCCATTGAGAATGGCACCGTGATCGACCATATCCCATCAGAGAAAACCTATCAGGTGGCTCAACTATTGGGACTTCAAAACTTAGAGACGCCCGTGACCATAGGCTATAACCTATTGTCGAAGAAACTCGGGAAGAAGGGCATCATCAAGATTGCCGACAAGTTCTTTACAGACGAAGAGATCAGCCGTCTGTCGGTTGTTGCGCCCAATATCGTATTGAACATCATCCATGATTATGAGGTTGTAGAAAAGAAGACTGTTGTGACCCCTGAGGAAATCAAGGGCATCGTAAAATGTAATAATCCTAAATGTATCACCAACAACGAGCCGATGGCAACTTTTTTCCATGTTGCTGACGGTATCCTGACCTGCCACTATTGCGAAAAGGAGCAAGACATTAACAAAGTGGAGCTGGTGTAGGAAAGGTGAAAAGGAAAAAAGTAAAGGTAAAAAGATGAAACAGGAGACGCCCGTTTTGCTGTTGACAGGCTATCTGGGCAGCGGTAAAACCACCTTATTAAATAGAATACTGAGCAACAAGCGCGGCATTAAGTTTGCCGTTATTGTCAATGACATCGGTGAGGTAAACATCGATGCTGACCTTATCCAACAAGGCGGTATAGTGAACCAGACCGACGATAGTCTTGTGGCTCTTCAAAACGGCTGTATCTGTTGCACGCTCAAGATGGATCTTGTAAAGCAACTGCAAGACATCATCTCACTACAGAAGTTCGACTATATTGTGATTGAAGCCAGCGGTATCTGCGAGCCAGCCCCCATAGCACAGACTATTTGCAGTATTCCATCAATGGTACCCGAAGTGACCGAACAGGGTATGCCAAGACTGGATTGCATCGTGACTATCGTAGATGCCCTGCGGATGCGGGATGAATTCGGTAATGGTCTCGACCTGATGCGTCAGAACATTGACGAGGAAGATATTGAGAACCTAGTGATTCAGCAGATAGAATTCTGTAATATCATTCTGCTTAACAAGGCAGCAGAAGTTACACCCGATGAATTGGGGAGAGTTCGTGGAATTATCCGTGAACTGCAACCCAAGGCAGAAATCATAGAATGTAATTATGGTGATGTGGATTTTGACAAGATCCTCGACACCCATCTTTTCGATTTCGACAGTGTGGCTACTTCCGCCACATGGATTCAGGAAGTAGAGAAACATCACGATGATGACGAAGATGAGGATGATGAGCACGAACATGAACACGAGCATGAGCATCATCATGAGCATGAGCATCATCATCACCATCACCATGAGGACGAAGGTGAAGCTGAGGAATACGGTATCGGCACTTACGTCTATTACCGTCGTCAGCCTTTCGAACTCGGACTCTTCGACGAGTTTGTTGCCCGTAAATGGCCCAAGGGAATTATCAGAGCCAAGGGTATCTGTTATTTCCGTGACGAAAAAGACACTTGCTACGTTTTCGAACAGGCGGGCAAACAGGTATCCATTCGCAACGTAGGACAATGGTATGCCACCATGCCCAAGGCCGAACTCGAACAGTTTATGGATCAGAATCCAGGACTGCGTCGCGACTGGGACGATCAGTACGGTGATCGTATGCAGAAACTCGTCTTTATCGGTCAGCATCTTGACAAGCATCTTATCGCTGAAGAACTTGACCGCTGCTTAGCATAGACATATTATTAACATCACAATAAACAAAGACAATGAACAGAGACAACACCATCTTTGAGTTAATTGAGAAAGAGCATCAGCGCCAGATGAAAGGCATTGAGCTGATTGCCAGTGAGAATTTCGTGAGTGACCAGGTCATGGAGGCCATGGGCAGTTACCTTACCAACAAATACGCCGAGGGTTATCCTGGCCACCGTTATTATGGCGGCTGTCAGGTTGTTGACGAGGTTGAACAACTGGCCATCGACCGTGTTTGTAAATTATTCGGAGCAGAGTACGCCAACGTACAGCCACACTCTGGTGCACAGGCCAACGCTGCCGTGCTGTTGGCTGTGCTGAAGCCTGGTGACACTTTTATGGGTATGAATCTTGACCACGGCGGTCACCTCTCTCATGGTTCACTTGTGAACACATCGGGTATTCTGTATAAGCCCGTAGGTTACAATCTGAACAAAGAGACTGGTCGTGTGGATTATGATGAAATGGAGCGACTGGCTCTTGAACACAAGCCCAAACTGATTATCGGTGGTGGTTCTGCCTACAGCCGTGAGTGGGATTACAAGCGTATGCGTGAGATTGCCGACAAGGTAGGTGCCCTACTGATGATCGACATGGCCCACCCCGCTGGTTTGATTGCAGCTGGTCTGCTCGACAACCCTGTGAAATACGCTCACATCGTGACTTCTACTACCCACAAGACACTGCGTGGTCCGCGTGGTGGTATTATCCTGTTAGGTAAGGACTTCGACAATCCTTGGGGTTACACCACTCCTAAGGGTGTCGTAAAGAAGATGTCACAGTTGATTAACTCAGCTGTATTCCCTGGACAGCAAGGTGGTCCGTTGGAGCACGTTATTGCTGCTAAGGCTGTAGCTTTTGGCGAGGCTCTCCAGCCCGAGTTCAAGGAGTGGGCCAAGCAGGTTCAGAAGAATGCCAAAGTGCTCGCAGACGAACTGATCAAGCGTGGTTTCTCCATTGTCAGCGGTGGTACAGACAACCACTCTATGCTGGTTGACCTGCGTTCTAAGTATCCTGATCTGACTGGTAAGGTGGCTGAGAATGCCCTCGTTGCCGCAGATATCACAGTGAACAAGAACATGGTACCGTTTGATACCCGCAGCGCTTTCCAGACTTCTGGTATCCGCTTGGGAACACCTGCTATCACCACACGTGGTGCTAAGGAGGACCTGATGGTTCAGATAGCAGCCTGGATTGAGGAAGTGCTGAATGATCCCGAGAACGAACAGGTGATTGCCAATGTTCGTGCCAAGGTCAATGAGAAGATGAAGAACTATCCTCTCTTCGCTTATTAATCAAAAAAGAAAGAGGGCACCCAGTTGGATGCCCTCTTTCTTTATATCCTTCGTATTTTATCTTTTTCTATTTCTCCGAGCATACTGCTTACGTGCTGTAGCAGTCTTCTCAGGATAATAACACGAATAAGTGAATATCTCGCTACTGTGTTTATATTCCCAAACAAGGAGGTATTGATGCGTATTCTCCTTGGGCTTTCCCGGTATGGTTGTCTCATGAATCTGTATCGTGCCGTCTTCATTTTCTATGGTATCACGTACTACAGAGTCCTCCTCATAATCCACAGGTATCTCTGTTTTGACTGTGAGTTCCTGACCGACAGCCCATGGACCTGTGACATCGTTGAACTCCCACTTAGTCGTCATTACGTCATCACAATAGAGAGTAGCCTTGATACCCAACAGATCATATTCGCTATTATTGGTAATAGTACAAGTCAGAGATGTCAATACATTCACATCCTCAACTGGGGTATAACCTTGCTGCCACTGATATGTAATCTGATCTTTCAAGTCTGTAGGTTTCTCTACTATTACAGATACATTATCTGAGTGTGATCCATCAGAAGAATACACCCAGATCGACGTTGTTCCAGCACCTACACCAAAAACAGTTCCTTCATCATCTACAGTGGCTACATTCTCGTCTTCCGACTTCCAATACACTGCTTCGCTTTTAGCATTGTAAAGGGACAGTTTCTGTGAAGCGCCAGTGAGAAGCTTAACGTTGGACTCCTGAATATAAAGATTTCTCGTCTGAGTGATCTTCACAGTAACCTGTTCACCAAACGACGCGTTCTCTACACTAATTGAAGAAGTACGTTTCGGAGATTTTTCATTAAAAGGATCAATAGTAACTATCTGACAAACAGTATTATCGTCAATCCTCTCACGATTTCCTTTCTTCCTCACCCATGAATCTTCAGGAACGGTATAGAAGTCAAAGGAAATATTCGTCTGAACATAAACACTGATATCACCGCCCAATTCATCGACCGTAAATTTCTTCTCCGGAACCTTCAAATAGGACTTAAAACTCTGAGTAATACGAACAACCGTCATAGCACCAGAAGTCTCGTCTCGAATATCGATTTGAGCACTACGGGCTTGCTCCGAGGTGTTTTTTGCTACATCAAGAACAACCTGTGACTGTTGGAGTCCCCTTGTACCATTGCCAGCTGACAGAGTAATCCAATCGACATTTCTAGGAATATTAACCTGATAACTGACATTGCTTTCCAAATGGATAACAACCTGTCCACCATCCGTATCAACTTCGTATATAGGACCTTCACCATCAACCACTCTAACAACATCATTCTGATGCTGAGTCACCACAAAAGTGCGAGAAGAAACACCATCCTTAAGATCCAGCAAGGTAACATTGGCCTTACGTTCCTCAAAGGTATCATTCTCATTGACCGTGATTGTTATTGTAGATGCCTCGGGATCAATCATCACAAAACACCAATTAACATCAGTATTGGCCATATAGTTTGACAAGTCCTCATTACGGAATGTCAGCGTACTTGTCAGTTCGCCCGACTCTTCATCTGCCTCAAATACTAATTTCTTACTATCAATTAGTAATTCATGAATACGGGATTCATATTCATCTTTATTACATGATGCGAAGCCTATGCTCAGCACAAGCATCAGCATACTTATCCCAAAAAATTTTCCTATTTTCATTATCGATAATTACTAAATCTCTGTTATTTCGGGTGCAAAGATACAAACTTTTTCTACCTCTATAACTGCTAATCATCAGAAACCTTGCACGAAACAAGGATTAATTATGATTAATTAACAACATCAAAGGCTTATTTGCCTCATTTAGAATTATCTTTTCCGAGGTTTCCGAGCATATTGCTTGCGTGAACCTGAATAATTCTCCGGATAACTACAAATATAAGTAAAGGACTCTTTACAATAAGAGTAATTCCAAACGAGACGGTACTGATGCGTATTTTCTTTGGCCTTTCCCGGTATGGTTTTTATCTCAATCACCATGGTTCCGTCTTCTGTGTAAGTCGTATCAGTCACAACAGTGTCTTCACCCCTTTCCACAGCGATATCTGATTCAAACTTCTTACTGCTACCAACAGCCAGGACCTCATCATATGTCTTTGTGGTCAGCACTTTTCCGTCGCAATAGAATGTTGCTTTATTCAGTGTCAGATCAAATTCACTATTATTGGTAATTGTGCAACTAAGATGAGTCAATACACTCACATCATCGTACTGAGTGAAGGTTTCCAACCAATTACTCATTATCTGATCTTTTAAGTCAGATGGCTTCTCTATTGACACAACCACATAATCGGAATGCAGACCATCAGAAGAGGTTACCGTTACACTAACAGCCCCTGCACTGATGCCCGTCACATTACCTGTTGAATCGACCTTAGCCACACTCTCATCACTTGATGTCCAGACGACTTTATCATGATCAGCATTGTACAAGGTTAACTGCTTCGAACAGCCACTCAGCAGATTTATACTCGATTCCTCAATATATAGATTTCTCGTCTGTGTAATGGTAATTGCTTGAGTTAATCCGAGATCAGTATTCTCAATAGTCACATTTGAGGTACGACTCGATTGTTTTGCCGTCAAAGACGCTACATTAATCAAGTAGTTCACCATATTATCGCCGATCGTATCACGTATTCCCATATCCTTAATCCATGCGTCATCGGGAACAGTGCTGACAGCAAAATCCACATTGGTTTGAATATAGATATTTAATAAGCCACCACGTTCGTCTATCGTATAGTCTGTAACCTTTATAGTCAAATACGGATCAAATAGCTGCTCTATCTTTACAACAGTCTTAATAATTAAATCCGTATCATCTGCTTTTACAATTGACACCTCGGTGCTTCGTGAACTCAAAGTCGTGTTTTTGGCCACATCCAGAGTAACGGAAGACTTCTGAAGACCTCTTGTACCATTACTGCCTGACAAGGTAATCCAGTCAACACTATCTGGAATCTGAACAGAATAGTTGACATTACTCTCCAGATTAATGACCACTTGGCCACCTTCTGTGGCAACTTGATAGGTATCTGTAGGATCAGATAAATTGACAACATCATTCTGAAGCTGTGTCACTGCAAAAGAACGCATAGCAGAACCATCCACCGTATCCTTGAGGATAACAAGGGTTTTACGCTCTTCAAAAGTATTGTTTTCCGTAACAGATACAGTCATCGTCGCAGCTTTTGTATCAAAAACCACCGAGCACCATGAAGAATCCGAATTTGCTTTGTAGTTTGACAAGTCCTCACCACGGAAGGTCTTCACATAAGTTAGCGATCCACCATTTAATGAATCTGCATCAAATGTAACATCATCGATAATTAATTCATGAATACGGGAGACATAATCATCCTTGCTGCATGAACTGAGCCACGTGCACAGTACAAGAAGCATGCATATTCTAAGACAATTCCTTATTATCGACATTTGCTATAAAATTCGGCTACAAAGATACAAACTTTTTAGATAACAGATACTCATTAGCCCATAATTTCGTATTTTTTTGCCCTATTTCATGTTTGTTTTGAAATGATTAATGGCCTGACGGAACAGATGATTACGAGTATTTCCACCAGAAATACCATGATTACGATTGGTATAAACCAATTGCCGGAAATCCTTGTCAGCCTGTACCAGTGCCTCCACATATTCCGCCGTATTCTGGTAGTGTACATTATCGTCAGCCAATCCATGACAGATCAGGAGAGCACCGTGCAACTGCGAGGCACGATAGATGGGGTTCACCTCGTCGTAACCTTTCTGATTCTCCTTTGGCGTGCGCATATAGCGTTCTGTATAGATGGAGTCATAATAGCGCCAACATGTAGGAGGTGCGATAGCCACACCGGCACAGAACACGGGTCTGCCCTCAGACATAGACATCAACGTGTTCCATCCACCATACGACCATCCCCAAATACCTATCCGTTCCTTATCCACAAACGCCTGTTTTCCGAGCCAGAGCGCCGTTTCTACCTGGTCACGGGCTTCCAGTTCTCCCAAACGTAAATAGGTACATTTCTCAAATTCTGCGCCTCGTCCGCCAGTGCCTCGGTTATCTACGCACACACAAACATAACCTTGCTGAGCCAGATACTGCTCCAAGATGGCACCATTACCATTCATGCCTATCCCCCACTGATTGAGCACCTGTTGATTGCCAGGACCACCATACTGATACATGATCACAGGGTATTTCTTCGCAGGATTAAAATCAGCAGGCTTCACCATCCAGCCATTCAACTGAACACCCTCAGAGGTGGTAAAAGTGAAGAATTCCTTCTTTCCGAGATCATAGGCAGAGAGTTTCTCAAGCAGTGCCTTATTGTCGATAAGCGTCAGCAATTCTTTACCATTATTCTGGCAAAGCGTATATTGCGCAGGATGATCCACATCACTCCAGATATTGATGAAGAACTTGAAGTTCTTACTGAACACAGCACGATTCACGCCAGCCTTGTGAGAGAGGATCTCCGTTTTCCCGTTGGCATGAGCAACCATTACCTGTTGATCCATAGGTCCATTGGGATTAGCTGCAAAATAGGTATCACCCGTTTGCTCGTCGTAACCATAGACCGAAGTTACCACATATTTATCATTGACAATCTGACGTAATAGCTGTCCGTTCAGATTGTAGAGGTAGAGATGATTATAACCATCGCGCTCACTGGGCAGGAGGATATGTTTGTCGGTAATCCGCACATCGCCAAGTACCTCTTCCTTGATATATTTATCCACCTCATCCTCTATCGCCAGTTGACATACTGTCGAGAGCGGATTGGCCATATAGATACGAAGCACGTCCTGATGACGGTTCATCGTAAAGATGGCAATCTTCGCAGGATCACTGGTAGCCTTAATTCTTGGG
>Ga0310696_10008927_pt1 | contig 11645 bp, 7 predicted proteins | sample AusTroGonzalo_MG_4_FD_203885 | JGI IMG/M metagenome (GOLD analysis project Ga0310696, IMG submission 203885) | Bovine rumen microbial communities from tropical cattle in Woodstock, Queensland, Australia - Gonzalo_02 (v2) (version 2) | ecosystem: Host-associated > Mammals > Digestive system >...
GGGGAATCAATGCCTTGGTCAGGGCGAAGGTACCAATAAAGTTAACGTCGAGTGTTTCTTTGATATCACTCAGTTCTGTATGCTCGCTGTTAACACTCATATCGCCAGGAATACCGGCATTGTTAACCAACAGTGTTAGCTCAGGATACTTAGCCTTAACTTCTTTAGCTGCCTGCTCTATGCTATCAAGACTGCGAAGTTCAAGATTCACCCAACCCAGCACGTCGACACCAGCCGACTTTAACTCGCTGATAGCTTTCTGGGCACGCTCTTCATTGCGTGCTGTAATAACAACCTGCCAACCGCTCTTTCCGAGGTACTTGGCTATTCCAAATCCGATGCCCTTGTTGGCACCTGTAACTAAAACAATCTTTGCCATATCTAATTTATGTTTTGAATCTGCGTGCAAAGGTAATATTTTTTTTCGGAAAAGATAATGAATATCATCTAATTCTGTAAAAATAGAGGTGATTATACCAAATGTATGGTAAGTGAAATCTTGAAACAGGGTAATGAAGATATCCGCCAGTTTATTCTAAGCCAGATTCCGAAAGACGGTCAAGCTATCAGTTATTGATAATATATTTAAAGAGATTACAATTGGAACGAGGCGTTGACGTAGATATTACGGCCTTTCTGGGGGATATGATTCCAATCGGAATAGGTTGAGTAATAGCGATCAAAGAGATTCTCTACGCCCAAGTGAAGATTGGCGGCTACATGCCCCAGCATAAAACGACCACCGACATTCAGATGCCACACAGCGTAGCCTGTAGTGGGAGTTTCGCCATACTCGGTGCCGCAATGACTATTACGGGCAGCCATGCGCACACCGCCCTCAGCCTGAATATTCTTATAGTTGAACCTGAGATTGCCCAGATATGATAGTGGGGCAATGAGTGGCAGGCGGGCATGGGTGCTCTCGCGACCATAGCTGTAGGTTAGACGATTCTCAAACGACAAACTGCTGATGGGTTTGTAATCGACGGAAAGAGTTGTGTTGACAATCTCTGCATGACGTAGATTCTGGTAGATTTTAACTCCAGCAGCCCCGATGGTCATTGGTGAAAGGCGCGAGTCGGGGCGGCCTATGATGTAGTCTTGGAAGAAGAAAGCGTTTGCCTCGGCTTTTACCTGGAGTTGCTGTAAACTCCATGTAATAGCTCCATTCAACTCGAAAGCCTTCTCGTTTTTAAGGTGGGGATTACCTATATAGTCGTATTGGTCGAAGGTGTTATTCAAAAAGTAACCATAGCTTTCGGTTACTGTTGGTGCGCGCATGCCATAACCTGTGCCAATGGCAAGTTTCAATCCGCTGCGCTCGTAGGCGTAGCTGGCTGCTATACGACCGATGAATCGGGAGTTGACACGATCCATGCCAGGAAAATAGATATTGAGTGCCTGATAGCCCTCATCATTATTGATGCGCTGGTGTTGCCATGCACCTTTGGCCGAAAGACGAATGTGATGATAAGGGGTCAGAGAGATATCATCGGTAAGTGCCAAGCCGGTATTGAAGGTACCAACATCAGGCCATGTGAGCATATACATGGGCTTACCGCCATCAGGATACATGGTCATATCGGCAAACAAGGTGTTGTAGTAGGCATCATAATTAACCTGATAATAGTGTTTGTCTTTATTGCCCTGCAGTAAGCTATAGAGACCTGCCGTCTGACTCTCGCCAGGCATGTCCATATGGATGATGACATCGGGACGCTTGGTATCGTCCATATTATGGGTGATATGATTATAGTAGGCCTTTGACTCCCAACGATAGAAGAAGCCCTTGAGCTGTTCGCGACGATATGACAGCGAGGTGATGATGCCCTCGGCCTTCTTCACATCCATAGCCAGTGCTGGATAGCCAATATCGGTGGCTATATCGTAAATAACAGTGGCCTCAACGATATGATTATCAACAGGCTGCCATCCTAAATTTGCAAAGGCGTTGGTCTTCTGGAACTGCGAGAAGTTAATCTCATCTCCGTCCCCAGCCTTGTAGTTATCGGCATGACGATAGAATACGCCGAAATTGGTATAGAAACGATGCGATGAGAATGCAGCATCGACACCATAAACCTGAACGCTTCCGTTAGACTCAAAGCCAGCAGAGGCATTGTACTCAGAAGCCTTGGCATCGAACCCCACGCGACAAAGTTTGAGGTCGATACTGCCGCCGATATTACCTGTGGCCTGTGGGTTGCCATCAAGACCGGAGTTAAGGCTGATGCGTTGCAGATTGCTGCTTTCAACATAGGATGTTACGGGATCCATCTTATCGGTACAAGCGTAGAAAATCTTCATGCCATCGATAGTGGTTGATACACGCTCGGTGGCCATGTTGTTCACTACGGGCTCCCAGGCATAATTGCCTCGGCGCACCATCTCTACCTTTGATAACTGGCCTAGGTGCTCGTCGATGCTGGCCACACGCCCCTTGCTAATAGCTTTCTTACCTGTCCCCACTGTAGCGGAAACGACCACCTCATCGATGGCCGCCTCCTTAAATACAGTGTCTTGTGGAAAGAATAATCCCAAACTAACAATTAATGATATCATCAGCAAAAGAGTTTCAAAATCAAATATTTATCGTCCAATACAAGTCACTAAGTTCCTCGCCGCCTGCTACGTTATTACCTTCGGCATCCTTTACGTTGAGATGGATATCCCAAACGCCAGTCATCGACAGGTTTAGCTTGCCCTGATAGCTACCATCCTTCTGTAAGGTTAGTGGTTCGTTGTTAGGCGAAGTGTGGTTGCCCATATCGGGCATGGTGGGATAAATATCGATGGTAAACACATCGGTGGCAGGGAGATAAGGCTGTGTTGCATCGTCGCTCTTCTTAGAAATGTAGGCACTGATGGTGTTTACACCCGTTTTAAGATTGTGCGGACTGCCCAGAACAAGGTAGTAGGTAGCGCTGTTAAGTTTGAACGACTTGATCCATGCCACTCCGTCGGGCGCGGCCTCAATGTTGATGGGACTACCAGAGAGCGTACCTGTGAGGTCCTTGATGCGATAGTTGAATGGCAATGTCCACTCACCCGCCATCAGCGGAGCCACCCATGTGTGATAGATGGGGAAGCTCTCTACCTGGTCCAACTGATTGGCTATCGGGGTGCTATGCTTCATAGAGCCCATATCCATCAGTGGCGACAGACTGCTGATTGTGAAGTCCTTGACGTGGCGGCCATTCTCTGTCTTCTCAACGGCAAAATAGATGTCGTTATAACCTACGTGAAGATTGGCGTTACGGGCGTAGACCTTAATGGTATAGCTACCTGCACTCTGACGAGACAGACCCGTTACCTCCTTGTATCCTGCAAGGATTTCACTGATTTTCTGCTCGTCGTCTTGGGTGCAGCATACCTCATCATCTTCGGTTGGGATGTTTATGATCACAGGATCATCTTGTCCGCCGCAGGCAGAGAACACAAGTGCATAGAATAGTGCTAATATATATGTACCAAATCTGTTACTCATCTGAATTGTATAAAATGATTATTTATGTGTCTGGCGCCAGTTGTGAACATACTCTACGATAGCGTGAAGTCTGTCGCTGGCAGTAGAGTCGGGTACTGTACAGTTGGCTCCAATAATGATGTTCTTAGGACCCTTAGTCAGTACACTGTCTACCTGTGCATATACTTCCTCGAGTGTGCCATTGATAAGTACACCGCGATGATCGAGACCGCCTAGAATTGGTCGCTTGAATACTTCCTGAGCGTGGCGTAGTTTGTTGACATCAAACTCTGGCAAGTTGATGATGGTGCCAGGATAGTCGGCCCAAGCATCAAGGTTTTCATATTCACCACCACATATATGCAGAATATTGAGCGGTGCAACAGAATCGGCAACCTCCGAGATATACTTATCCCATTTGCGAAGGTATTTTGTCCATACCTCTGAATCCTGTCCGAAGAATTCGATATTACCACCATGTGATGATACATAGAAACCGTCGGCACCACGCTTACGAGCGGCACGGATATAATTCTCGATGCTCTTTGCAAGCTTCTCGAATGCGGGCTCGGCTGCTGTTGGATATTTCTTGATAACCTCATCAACTTCTTTGCCTGCTGCCTGATGAAGAATGAGCAATGGAGAGTAGACCGTTGGGATGATAAGTGCAGAGTCCTTGAGTTGCTTAGCCAGTTCTTCTATTACCTGAAGTTGAGGTTCGAAGTACTCTTCTGGCAGTATTTCTACTTTACTGAAGTCCTCGGCAGTCTTGATTTCCCATTGAGGTGGCAGTGTCTCATACTGAACCTTCAGAATGTCATTGCCTGTGGCATGAAAAAAGGCGATATGCTCTTCAACAGCCTTAGGACCAAACTTATCAGGAAAATGGTGGAAGAATGCTGCGGGAATAATCTCGGGCGCTTTTGACTGGTCAAGTACGCGCTCAATAAGTTCGCGCTTGTTGGGTTGTACTTCATCATGCTTGGTTGTTGAGCACGATGCCAAAACCAGAGCTGAAAGCGATAAGATGGATAATGTATACTTGTTCATATATTAAAGAGTCTTTGAAATGATTTACTAGAAAGAACTTATTTATGCGTCTGGCGCCATGTGTGGGCGTAGTCGATGACAGCACGCAGTTTGTCCCAATCGGTATCGCCAGGCACTGTGCAATCGGCACCGAGGATAAAGTTTGGTGATGCATTCTGTAGCACCTTGTCAACCTCTTTTTTAGCTTCCTCTACAGAACCCTTTGCGATGATGCCAAGACGCTCGAGACCACCGAAGATGGGACGGCCGAAACGCTGCTGAGCCTCCTTGAGGTTGAGTGTAGAGCCATCAGAGAAGTTCAGAGGAACGTTGATGATGCTGGCAGGATAGTCGGCAAAGGCATAGAGAGCCTCAGCGTTCTTGAATGGTGTGCCGTAGTCGCAGATGTGCAGGATGTTAATCTCGCCAATCTCGTTGGCTACCTCAGATACATGCTTGTCCCACTGACGAACCTGCTCTTTCCAGATTTTTGGAGAAAGAGAGTTGCCGTCGCCACCTTGACTTGATACATAGAAACCATCGGCACCACGCTTGCGGGCTGCACGCAGGTAGTTCTCGATAGAAAGCGAGAGATTCTTGATGGCCTGTCCGAAAGCCTTAGGATCTTGCTCGGCCAGCTTCTTCAGGTCCTTGCCGCGGCCCAGTGTCTGGTGAGCCAGTGCCAATGGAGAATAAACAGTAGGAAGGATAAAAGCCTCGCCATTGAACTCCTTAGCAAGATCTTCGATAACAGCTACCTGAGGCTCAAAGAAATCCTCTCCGTATACAGGCACCTTCTCCCAGTCCTTACCTTTCTGAATATCTATCTGTGGAACGGCAATCTCGTAGAACACCTTCACAAAGTCCATGTTGGTGGCACGATAGAAGTCTTTGTGATCCTGTACGGCCTTGCGCCCCAGTTTGTTCTCGAAGTGCAGGAAGAATGCTGCTGGCACATACTCATTGTGGCGGCTCTGGTCGAGCACCTGGAGGATACGCTCACGCTTATTGTTTGCTACTTGCGACTGTGCGCTGATGGTCTGTACGCCTGCTACTGCGAGGAGTGCAATGGCGATTGTTTTTACTTGAATCTTTTTCATTGTCGTATTTCTTTTTTAATTATTATTTATCAATTACTCAAACTCTGCTCCGTAAGGGCCGTCGCCTGTTTCACCACTATAGCCCCAGTTCTGTTCCAGATTTGGATTTAGAATGAGCTGCTCTTGTGGCAGAGGCAGAAGATAGTTCTTCTTCGAAACATTCTGGATCTTAGTTGTCTTCGTACCTATTGTCTCTTCATCAGTTGGGGTGTTTGCCTTTACATATTTAATGAGGATGTGCCAGCGGATGAGGTCGAACCAACGTTGGCCTTCGAGTACGAACTCCAAGCGGCGCTCTTCGCGAAGCTGCTCGCGGAACTGCTCCTGTGTGAGACCTGAAAGGTCAAGTGGAGAACCATCAGACGGGGTGTTCTGTATATTCAGATAAGGACTCCAATAAGCACGGCGACGAACCTGATTGATGGCATCGTAAGCGGCTGCTGTAGGACCGTTCAGTTCGTTCTCGGCCTCTGCCTTGATAAGCAGAATCTCAGCATAGCGCAGTACTGTGGTGTTAATTGACTGTCCAGCAGAATTACCGCTTGATTCAGGCTTAGCATAATTGAGAGAGTCGATGTATTTGCGGAAGCGCGGAATCGTGAACTCAAAGTCGCTGCCAGTGTTAGGATTGTAGATGCGCTTAGCCCATGAGCCGTCGCGGCGTTGATCCTTTGGGTCAGTTTGCTCGTAATACTTGTCGCTGGTGGCCAGCAGCACGGGCTCTGAATCGCTCCAGTTGGTGGCAAAGGTGCAATGACCTGTTACATTGCCGTTCACGCTGCGATCGTGCTCAATAGTGAAGATGTGTTCTGGACCGTTCTTCTTATCAACCGACCAGTTGTCGATAAACTTATCGAGAAGCTTGTACTTGCCAGAGTCAATAACCTTCTGAGCGTAGTCTATGGCCTTCTGATAATATTCACGCTGGTTGGCCTTACCCTTCTCGCTTGATGTCTGAGCCCATACCAGATATACCTTTGAAAGGAATGCAGAAGCTGTGAGTGATGATGCTTTACTGTCGCGGTCAGAATAACCTGCAGGCAGATTCTCGGCAGCGGTCAGATCGCTTACAATCTGCTCATAAACCTCGTCAACTGAGTTACGTGGTGCACCTTCGCCTTCACCATCGTGCAGTACGATGGGCACTCCGCCAAAGTAGCGAACCAGTTGGAAATAGGTAAATCCACGAAGGAAGCGAGCCTCGTTGATGTAGTTCTGCTTCGTCTGTTCGTCAAGCCAGGTAGCCTCGCTCACTTTGTCGATAACCACATTAGCACGATTAATGGCAGTATAGTGTTCTTCCCATGCATAGCCCACGAAGAGGTTTGTGGGTTGGATTGCAAAGTTAGAAAGCTCACGGATGTGGGCAGAGTTTGTCTGGGCTCCTGCCTTAACATAGTCGGTCTGCAGATCGTTGAAGTAGAGACTCTGATTATTGAATATACCATAAAATCCATCTACTGTAAACTCTTGATATATGCCATTGATAGCAGTCTCGATATCTGCCTTACTCTGATAGAAGTTATCTTTGTCGATAGAGCTGATTGAACTCTGGTCCAGGTCAGCGCAGCTGTTAAGAAGCAAGCTGGCTGAGAGGATATATGTTGAAATATTCTTTTTCATATTCTTAAAGTGTGATGTTGAATCCTAATAATACTGTTTTTGCTGCGGGATAGGCTGCGTAGTCTACACCCTGATAAAGTGCGCTTGTCTCGTCGATACCATTTCGGTTTGACTCAGGATCGTAGCCAGTATAACCGGTGATGGTAAAGAAGTTCTGAAGAGATACATAAACACGCAGACGGGCATCGGGAGTAATCTGCTTCAGGGGCAGTGTGTAACCCAGCTGAATGTTGCGTACTTTCAGGTAAGAGGCATCCTCTACGAAACGATCGTCGGCATAGATAGAGGTGGCGCTGGTAGCTTTCTGGATGTAGTTGCTGGGGTTGGTTGGAGTCCAGCGATCGGCAACTTCAGCCAGTGGATTATAATAGTAACCATTACCACGATCAAGACGACATGCAAGAGCATTGAACAGTTTGTTGCCATAACTACCGCTTACGTTTACAAACAGATCCCAGTTCTTATATGCAACCTTAGTGTTGAAGCCATAGGTGAACTTGGGCTGGATATTACCCAGAATCACGCGGTCCTGCTCGTTTACTACGCCATCGTTATTAATATCCTCGAACTTAGGATTACCTGGCTCAACGGTCGAGATGGTTTGTGTAGGCAGCTTGCTCAGGTCTTCGTCGGCCTGGATAATGCCCTTGAACTTGTAGCCATAGAAGGTGCCGAGAGGTTCGCCAACCTTTATAATCAGTGGGTCGATATACTGCAGGGTACCTACTGACGAGAAGCTAGGAATGAAGTATTCTGAATTACCCAGATTGGTAACCTCGTTCTTGTTGTGGGCAATGTTTCCATTGATGTTCCACTTAAGATCCTTCTTGTCGATGAGCACTGCGCCCACCTCGAGCTCAATACCTTTATTGGTTACTGAACCAACATTGCGAAGTACGGTTGAGAAACCTGTTACCTGCTCTACTGGCACATCAAGCAGCAGATCGCTGGTCTTCTTGTAGTAACCATCGAGGGTTACGGTAAGGCGGTTATGGAAGAAACCTGTGCTAAGACCGATGTTGTATGAGGTCGTGGTCTCCCACTTCAGGTCGGGGTTCGACATGTTGTCGATGACGTAACTGGTTGCACGCTGGTTATTGATGATAACTGTACGTGGAACTACATTGGCTGCATATTGGTAATCACCAATCTCCTGGTTTCCTACTGTACCAATAGAAGCACGTAGCTGGATAAAATCAACATTCTTGCTAAGGTGTAACCACTTTTCTCGGTCGATGTTCCAAGATGCACCCAGCGATGGGAACAGACCCCAACGATGATTCTTTGCAAAGCGGCTACTACCATCGGCACGCAGTGTAACTGAGGCATTGTAGCGTGAGTCGTAACTATAGTTCACACGTCCGATCCATGACTGGAGGGTAGAAACATAATGTGAAGTTACAGATGGCAGTGTAGTGCTGGCAGCACCAAGATTGTCGTAACCTGTGGCATCGTTGCTAAAACCATAGGCTGTTGTAGCTATGCTGCTGCGATCAGTGTACTGAGCTGTGTATCCCAGCAGCACATTCAGTGAGTGTACGTTCTTAAACACATTGCTGTAGTTGGCTGTATATTCTGTCTGCCAGGTGTTGGTCTTTGTCTGTCCAACTGATGCATAACCGTTATATGGCAGTCCTCCAGAAGTGTAAGATGGAGCGTAGTAACTCTGACGGGTGTTTGAGAGGTCGGCACCCAGACTGGCCTTCAGTTTTAGCTGTGGGATAACTGTCCACTCTGCAAATCCAGTACCGATGATGCGAGAGTTCTCTGTTTCCGACTTGGTGTTCTCCAAATCGCTAATGGGGTTGCCAACCTTGCCGTTATAGATATCTACGCTGGTTGGAGTAGGATCGTAGTTGTAAGAGCCATCGGCATTATATATAGAGGTGTAAGGTACGTGTGAGATGGCTGCAAACCATGTGTTTGGAGCGAACATGCCGTTACGGTTCTCCTGCCCCCTTACCTTGTTGTAGGCTGCATTGGCATTAACACCTACCAGCAGGTTCTTGAAGATGTTACGCTCATAATTAATGCGGCCTGAGTAGCGAGTTAGACCAGTGCCCTTCAGAATACCGTCCTGTCCCTTATAACTACCACTGATGCTGTAGCGTGAAATCTCGTCGCCGCCAACTACCGATACCTGATGCTCCTGTGAGAAACCGGTCTGCAGAGCAGCATCCTGCCAATCGTTGCTTTCTGTGGGCTTGTCCAAAGCATAGCCGACTTCGCCATTCTGATATAACTCATTCCATAGGTCTGTCCACTGCCATGCATCAAGATAGTTAAGTGTCTTGGCAGCTTTGCTCCATCCGAAGGTAGCGTTGTAACTGATGTTATTTTTTCCGTGTGAACCCTTCTTGGTGGTAATGATAATCACACCATTGGCACCACGTGTACCATAGATAGCTGTGGCTGACACATCCTTCAGAACCTCAATCGACTCGATGTCAGATGGGTTAAGGAATGACAGAGGGTCGAGAGTAGCATCGTTCTTGGCATTACCTGTACGGTTAGAAGCAGGATCGTTATACACGATAAAACCATCGATAACATATAGAGGCTCATTACCACCAGTAATAGAGTTACCACCGCGTATGCGGATAATGCTCGCTGCACCAGGCTGACCAGAGGTGGTGGTTACGTTCAAACCTGCAACCGCACCCTGCAGAGCACTCTCAACCGATGTGTTCGACTGGCGCAGAACATTGGTATCTACGCTCGAAATACTACTGGTGAGTTCAAGGCGCTTCTGGGCACCATAACCTACTACAACTACTTCGTTAAGACGGCTGGCGTTATCAACCAGTGCGATCTCTACTGGTTCCTCGAAATCGTAAACATCTACATCGAGGGCACGATAGCCTACGTATTCTACACGGAGGGTTAGGGGAGCCTCGACATTTGTCTGGAGTTTAAAGTTACCATCGATATCGGTAACTACACCTTTGCTCTTTTCGCTCTTTACGATTACTGATGCGCCAATCAATGGCTCGCCTGTGCGAACATCAGTAATATGACCTGTAATGAGATTTTGTGCTACTACCCATAGTGGGGCGAGTGCAAAACCAAGTGCTAATATAAGTCCCTTCTTCATAATTACTAATACCTTTAGTGTGTGCATGGCTTTGGTGGGGACGGCCTTTTTCAGACCGCCCAAGCCATTTGAACAACCATTTAAATAAAACTTTTAACTAACTTATTTCTGTGCGGTAAACTCAGTCTTTACCTTATTTATTTGTGCCTGTGTGAGTTTGTTATCCAGGTTCAACAATCCAAATTCGTGATTATACTTGGTGCCCTGATCCAGTACCCAGCTCAGGAACTGGTTGACAGCGTCGTCGGCAACGTTATAGCTCACACCAATCTTCTCAACAGCCACTTCTGATACCTTACCATTTTCAAGGGTCTGAATCAGTTCATCAAGGGTGGCATCGCTATAGTTACCGATGATGGTGAGCTCGTTCTTGATGTGACGGCTCTGCAGGTCGAAGATGTTGGGCAGCGCGTTGAACGATACACCTAATGGGTCCTTGGTCAGAGCGGTGTTCAGGAACAGGTCGTCGCCTGAAATACGCTTTCCGCGGAAGTTGCTGCTCTCTTCGCCGAAGTTGTGGGCGAACGATGAGGCTACCGATGTGGCATTGCTGCCGCTGTAGATGACGAGTTTCTCGAACTGCTTGATCTTCTTGACGTCCTCTTCAAAGTCGTCGTTAAGGAAATAAAGCTGTTTCAGCTTCTTTGAGTTCAGGTGCTTGCCTTCCAGCACTTTCGCAGCTTCACTGCCGCTGGCTGTGATAGGCAGCACGGCGAACTCTCCGAAATAAACAACGTGGCTAAACTCTTCTCTCTTTATATCTTGATTGTCGAATACGACATTCAAATCGATGTTTTCCTGATTCTGGTTACTCTTGGCGATCTGGAACTGTACGCCAGGTTGTGTTTTTGCATATTCGGTTATCCATTTCTCTACCAGCGGACGTGCAAATCTTGGTGCTTTAACGTAGCGTACACTGCTTGCGTTGGTAGATGTCTCTTCAGCCCAAATAGTGCTGATGTTGATACTGAATAATACTGCTATTGCTAATGCTATCTTTTTCATATTGTTTCTTTTTAATTCTGTTTATACCTATTATATATATACCCTCCTTCATTGTTGTTGCCATCATCATTGGGCTACAACAATACTCGCGCATTCGCATTCGCATCTGATTCATTGTCTTCATAACTTTTTTCCCCTTTATAAAATTAATAAATGTTTCTGGGTGCAAAGGTACGGCGATTCTGGCGTACCCACAATCCCCTTTGCATGTCATATCGCATACCATAAACATGGTATTTCTGCAATAATTGTTAACAAAAGTACCACTGAAACGATAAAATGCCTATATTTGCACTGTTATCAATCACAAAATTAAACCAATTTATGA
>Ga0310696_10008929_pt1 | contig 11645 bp, 12 predicted proteins | sample AusTroGonzalo_MG_4_FD_203885 | JGI IMG/M metagenome (GOLD analysis project Ga0310696, IMG submission 203885) | Bovine rumen microbial communities from tropical cattle in Woodstock, Queensland, Australia - Gonzalo_02 (v2) (version 2) | ecosystem: Host-associated > Mammals > Digestive system >...
AAAACTCATTTTATCAAAACAATGCCCATGAAGAGGCACAAGCCAATAGCAAAACTATTCGAAAAAGAATTTTGGGAGGCGCAATGACGAAGTCAGGAGGGTTTTGTTTGAAAAAGACTAAAGCATAATAAAGGACTGCAAAGAGAGCGCTTAAATGCCTGCAAAGTTAGAGCTTATCAATGTGTAGAGCCTATTCTAGCCTGTAAAATGGGCTATTGGTCGTTTATGTTGCCATTTTGCCTGATCAAGGTGTTGAAGCAACTAGGAGAGTGAAATAGTACATGAAATTATGTTAAATAACACCGCTATATTGATAGTGACGAATTTTAATGTAATGCTTCAAAGAAATCCTCTACATATCGTTGTTTGTTATAATAGCCAGAGTGTGCTAATAAGGCTTGTGACATTTTTGTACGCTTGTCTTTGTGCTCATATAAGTCAAGGATTGATGCTGTAAGATTATCTATGAAAGTGTTGTCAGTAGTAAGCATGATAGCTCCTTCATTAGTTACTTCTTCTGGTATACCACCTCTGCTAGTGGTGATGATGGGTAAACCCATTGCCTGTGCCTCAAGAACGGTATTCGGACAAGGGTCATCCCATAGGGATGGTATGATAGCTATATCGGATATCTTCAGATAACCAGGAAGTTGGTTATAGGGAATAAAACCTGTGAACAGGATGCGGTCTTTTATTGATTCGGCCATTGTCTTCAGTTCTTTGACGAAATCATTTTCGTTGCTTGTGTTCCCATAGAAAGGGCTGCCTATAATAAGCAACTTAATGTCTGAAAGGTGGCTTAAGCGCTTCATAGATTCAATCAATTCTTTGACTCCTTTTTCTTTTGCCATGCGTCCGCTGAAAACCATAACAAAGTCTTCGTTACGTAATCCTAACTCCTTGCGGGTTATTTTTGGGGTGATGCTCGGAGAAAAAGCTTTGTTGTCAATACCATTCATTACGGTAAAACACTTGTTGTCCTGTGGATTGATTGTGCGGACGCAGTTGGAAATATAATCCGAGACGGTTAAGATACGATATGTTTTGTCGTAAATTGTCTGAAAGTCTTTTACTTGATTGTTCAACAAGTCGTTATGTAGGTAGATAAAGAGCCTTGTGCCTTTAGGAACATCCATATTAACAGCATAACCAGGCCGGTTCTCAAGAAGAATAACGTCATAACGCTCTTGTTTGAGAAGCTTCCAGGCTTGACGGAAGTAATATTCAATAGTGTAGTGGTAATAGTGTTCGCCATGCAAACGATAATACAAGTTCTTACCGATGCGTGCTGAGAGTTTGTCGGTCTTGATATACTTGTAGCGATTGACTTTTGATTCCAATGCAGGATGACCTGTAATCTTTTTATCCCACACACTGAAAATGGTCATGTTGTGTATGTGATGTTCGTTGTTGTATTTCAGATAAAAGTCCATGTGATTCTCCACGGCTCCACCATTGACGGCTGGAATAGGAAGAATTCCGGAAGTAAGGATGGCTATTTTCATAATATTATTATTTTAATTGCTTGTCAAGAACATATTTCAACCTGTCCGAATGTGATTCACACCACAGGTAATTCATTAGCATTAGTTGCTTCCTCTTGTTAAATGTGGTTGGCAATAATCCCCTTCTATGTAGTGCAGATGTGTATCGGCCTTGCCAAGGCTCAAAAAGTGCAAGCATTGAGTCGCTGTTTTGCTCCAACCAATTCTGATAATGTGAATACAATGTGGATGAATCTGAGATGATGTGATTCAGTTCAGCCAATCTTTTTTGGAAACATTCTAACTCTGCACCTTTCATTAATTCGATGGTTGGATTCTCTTTACACTGCTTATATGGAATCAGTTGGTGGCTTGTGAGACCTTGTTCTCCAAGTTCCAATGATACCATATAACTATCGTTCCAACCATTGAGTTGTTCTTCTTGATTGTCGAACAAAAAATTGCCTAACCCGTAGAAAATAATTTTTCCCTTGTATTCTTCATATCCACTATAACAATGCTGGTGATGATTGACAACAACATCTGCTCCTGCATCAATGAAGAATCGATATGTTTCTTGCATTCTCAGAGAAGGCAATTGGAAATACTCATGCCCCCCATGAACAATAACGATAATGTAATCAGCACGATTTCTGGCCTCTTGAATCTTATAAAACTGCTGTATTACATTTAATGGGTTTGCCCCAGCTTTGGAATTCGAGGCGATAGAAAACTCGTGCTCGCAGCAATTAATGAGAGCCAATGTCTTCTTGTTTCTATTTAGAAATAATGTTTTGGATGCTTCATCGATATTTCTTCCTGCTCCCACTGTCATAATTCCGGCTTCATTCAGCAATCGTATCGTATCAAGGCAACAGTCATCTCCTTGGTCTAATATATGATTGTTTGCCAACGTGCATACATTGAAGCCAGCATATTGAATTGCTTCTATAGATTGTATGTGTCCTCTCAGACAGGGGCCGATTTTTTGAATCTCCTTGGCTTCTGATTCCACGATTGGAAATTCAAAGTTCACAACACTAAAGTCGTGATTCTTGACAATGGGTTCAATTTGGTTGAAAAGAAAGGCATAATCACCGAGAAGAATATGTTTTGATACCCTTCCGTTGTCACAATAGTCACCAGCAATAAGCAATCTCATTGTTAATTGATACCTTTGTTAACATTCCGTTATTAAGTTTCCAAGTTTGTAATCCCAGTCGTCAGGAGAAAATACACAATAACCTCCTGAATCATAGAATGTAAACTCGCCAAAATAGATTATTCCAAAGATGTCATATAGATCTATCCTGACATGTGGGATATTTTTGCTTAACTTTTTGCAAATTCCAATCATCTCGTCAAATGTTTTCGGCTTGGGATGATCTATGTTTGAATTTGGCTTATCCCAAACTAAGGGAAGTTTGTGCCATTCCATATCGTAATAGTCAAAACAAAGGTTTCCTTGGAAGCGTCCTGATGACACCATAACAATTTTTGGTTCACCTCCAAAGCAATAAAATTTATAGTCGGTCAAGGCATCGTTTTCATGTCCTTTGTTGAACATGTACTCTTCAGCGATAATTCTTCCTTTTACGTTCTTATATGGCCATTCACGTGTCCACCAATAGAAGTTGTGCTTTAACGATGATTCTAATTTGTTTTTGGCATCCTCTTTGTTGAATGTGTCTTTGTCTTTGCAAATGATAACATTACCGGAATCATGTGTACATTTTATGACAAACTTGTTGGGCAACTTGTCGAAATCAATTTCATCGAAATGATTCCAGACACCTATAGTCTGAATAATATGCTCTTCGCCCATTATTTTGGCAACAAACTTTTTTACTTCGTATTTGTCTACAAGTGTTGAATACAATGGATTTCTATCGTGCAATTTTAACCATTGTAGTTTTTCTGTAAACCGTTTGGGCTCTTTTATGTTAAGTCTTCGATGCATTTTCTGTCTGTAAATCATTTTTAGCCACAAGGCATCGGTCCACCAATTGTAAGTATGATTGGCAAACCACCAAAAGATTTTATGAAGCATATCTTTTCATCTTTATTAAAATTCTACTTATTTGTTATGGGTTAAATGAAGGCGCCAAATGAAATAGTCACGCAATTGGTAAAAACGGGTCATCAAATTTCTCTTGCGACAAAGAAATCGTAGCCGTAGATTAATCAGGTGTTTTGGATAGTCAATGATAGCATTAGGAGTAACAATGAAATGGCTATAGTCTGTCACCTTGTCTTTCATAAATCCACGATGTTGAAAATGTGCATAAAGCGATTCCATTCTCATTATGCGCCCTTTTTCAAATTTTATAATGTAGAACTTCATGTCAACGTGTTCGAATAGAACAGGTTCCCATCCCCTATTATAGCTTCGAAGGTGATATGCTCTCTTAGGAGTTGAGACAATGTCAAAGTACCATTCCAACCAACAGTCAGCAGTTCTTTGTTCACGCCATTTGTCACCAAAACCTTTGTGCTCGTATTCATCAAAGAAACATGTATTACTGACAGTAAAAACATTCTTAAAGCTCTGATAGCCATCAATCTCTTTCATGAAATAAGTGTTGGTGTCCTCATCATTATGATATAGCGTAAAATGTCCCCAGCCGGAAATCATCTTGTAGTTGGATAAAACGTCTTCTGTAATGAAGTGACGAATGTCGCCATACACCACATCCAAATCACCCCATCCCCAGAAATCGTAGCCGCGGATGTAGTCCTCTAGAATATAGGCGAAGGCCGGGCGGTAGTCGCATATCTTGTAAGGTCGGTCAAGTACGATGGGGAAGTCGAAGGGCTTTTGGCACATTTGGCAGAAGTCCTCAAACTGCATCTTGTGCACGATGATGTTCTGAGCGGGCTCCACATCACAGTCAGTGAAGAACATGAAATCTATGTCAGCATTGTCGATAGCCGATGCTCGCCACGCACTGTATTGCGGCGGTAGTGTGCCGAAATAGGGGAAGAGAACGATGATACGTTTCATAATCAATGAAGTTGTGATAAAACACAAAAAATTTCATGCAAAAATACATTTTTTTTTTCAAACATCCAAATAATGAAAAGAATTGTTTGGTTGGATAGGTTAAAATTCTTTTCTTTCCTGAATTAAATGAAAAAATCAAATCAATTGACGTCCCAAATGATTCTTTTTTAAAATCCAAGAAAATAAGAAAGAAAGGGCAAGTGTAATAACAAAACTAAACCAAGGAAGAAAAACATATCCTAAACATATTGGTAGTACCGAATGATAGTAAATGCCAATTAAAAAAAACTGGTGAAAGATATAAACCCCCATGCTATAAACTCCAAAGGAATGCCATGTATTACAAACAACATGTCTTTGAGCATGTATCATTGAAAGCATATATAATGTAAACACTCCCCATATTTGTTGCACAATATATAATAACTTAGTGATCTTATAGGGTAGTAAATCTTCATTCAGCTGGAATAGAACAAAAAATAAAAAGAAAAAGAAAACCACTATAAAAGTGTTCCACATTTTAACATGCAAACGAAAGATGTCTATTTTACAAGCTACTATATATCCTAAATGAAAAAAGAGAAGGTAGGAAAATGACTTGGATAATTGAAACGGGAATGATTCAAATCTGTAGCTAGTATAGTTCAGTATCAAAAGCAGGGCGAGTATTATTATTTGGGGTATGCGTATTTTTGATATTATCCATTCAAAAATGAAACACCAGAAAAGCATGGGTAAAAACCATAAATGTGCTGTACCGTTTATCGAATTCCAAATGATGACGAGGAAATTGCCCTTTCCGGTATCGAAAACAAACAGATAGGCTAAACCAAAGATGAAGCTTGGTAGCAGTAATCTAATACTTTTCTTTTTGGTTAGAAGTAAAAGTGTATTTTTTTTATGCAAATATTCTGTCTGATATCCATATATGTAACCAGAAATAAACACAAAGGATGGTAAAGTGGCAGCAAAACAGACTCTGGCTATCCATGCGTATGCTTCATTCGGCACAAATCCTATTGGCTCATGCCATCCGCCGGCATATATCCCGAAAGTGTGTCCTGCTACTATCAGAACAGCCAATATAGGCCTCAGTAAAGACACTTCGCTTAATATGGTACTTGTAGGCATTGTTGCTTCGGCTTATCTTTGAACTTGGTCTTTTGGTGCTATAAAATGTTTATCAGGTCGGTCGAGGATGATGGGGAAGTCGAAGGGCTTCTGGCACATCTGGCGGAAGTCCTCGAACTGCATCTTGTGCACGATGATGTTCTGAGCGGGCTCCACGTCACAGTCGGTGAAGAACATGAAGTCGATGTCAGCATTGTCGATAGCCGATGCTCGCCACGCGCCATATTGCGGCGGCAGTGTGCCGAAATAGGGAAAGAGGACTACGATTTTTTTCATAAACTATCTGTTTGAGGAACACTGTTAATGTTGCTGCGGATAGTCCCGCCATTTGTCCCAAGCCTTGGGATTTTATTGGGAAAAACGTGTAAAATTATAAACTAAGTCATATTCGTCGAAACGAAGCTCACCCTCGATTCCCCTGTTGCTGAAGATGTCGAGCACAGCCTCCTGCTGTTGCGGCGTGAGTGCCTTTTCTCCGTTCTTGTAGCGGTAATAGGAGCCTTTGCTGCCGAACAATGCGGTGAGAGCCATGCGCACATCGTGATGGTTGTCGCGTCCGTGCAGCTGGTCGTACAGCTTATTAAATCCCCGTGCCATCGTTACTTTCTCGTGCTTTTCAAAGAAAGGGCATTGCCCGTCCTTCAGGGCGGTGGGCAGCACGCAGGGCCATGAGGTCACGTCGGGCGGCACCTGCAGATAGGCGGCGTGGCGAAGGCATTGGTCTGCCAGTGGACAGTTGCTGTTGGGGCAGATAGGCCACCATTCGGGTATGTCATGAAAGTCTATCATAACGGCAGGAATTGGTTAGAGGTCTAACAGTTTGTTAAATTCCTTGTTGAACAGCCCGTAGTAGGAATCCTCTACATAGGGGGCACTCCAGCAGTTGTGCCAGTGGTAGGCATAGGCGTTGGGGAAGAAGTCCTTGTAGGACTGGCAGCAGGGCTTCAGGTCATCGCCGAAAGGCTTGAAGAAGTCTGGGAATTCTTTCATGGGCGGGTTCTCAGTAACAAACCATAGCGGGTCGAAGACGTAGGCAGGGTAGACGGTGAGGTCTTTCAGTGTCTTGTCGGCATACTCGAAGATGATCCACGGCTGGGTGGTCTTTCGACGGACGCATTTCTCTGCAATGGCCTTCATGATGGGTGAGCCCTTCTTCATGTAGAGGATGGCATTGTTGGCAAAGGGCTGGTACTCCCAGCAGTAGCAGAAGTCGCTTTGGAGGAAGCGCGACAGGTCTTTCTTGAACATCACGTCGAGGTCGAAGTAGAAGCCGCCCCACTTGTAGAGGGCGATGAGACGGAAGTCGTCGGCCACGAAGGGCAGCACCTTTTTCGACTTGATGAACCATTTGATTTTCTCGAAGGGCGTGCCGATGATTTCCTTGTCGAAATCCCATAGGTAGAGTTTCACTTGCGGGTATTTCTCCATGATTTTCTTCATCTCGTCCTTGGCTGCAGCCTGTTTCAGGTCATTCTCGTCGTCAAAGCACACCAATAGGGTGTAGTCATAGTGCTGCGTGGCAATGAACGACTTGATACTGAAGATACATTTGTCGAGCAGCGGTCCGTGCCAGAAGGAGAAGGCTGTGACGGGAGTCTCCGCCTTCTTGTCTGGGAAATCGCAGGCTGACTGATAGGCAAACGGTATTTTGTTCTTGTACAAATCGTCCTCTTTTGCCATCGTCCAGTTCTTGATGGTGGGGAAGAGGTAGCCCGTCTGTAGCCGGTTCTTCTTGTAGTAGTAACGTAGCCGGTATTTCTCGAAAAACTTCAACATAGGTATGTGGGGTTATTTGTTGTAAAGTCGGTTTAGGATTTTGATAGCGTAGGTGAGCCATTTGCGGCTTTTGGGGTTCTCGAGCACACTGAAAAGCTTAAACATGGTCCACTTGTCTAATTGATAGAGTGTCTCATAGTCTTTGACGGCTCCTGGCGGAAGCACCTCGCCCACCACTTGCCGGTGTTCTTTCACTCGGCAGTCGTTCTGCGATTTGCTGATGCCATCGGGCTCGCGGCGGCAGATAATGTTATCGACGTAACGGACGCTACACTCGTTGACGCATATCTGATGGATGTAGAATTTTAGGTCTGCGGCAATTTTTAGCGTCTCGTCGTACTGCAATTCGCTGAACAGATTTCGCTTGAAAAAGGTACTTTGATGGGGTAGGGTGTGGTGGACGAAGTTGAGCATCGTGAGGCGGGGGGGCAGGATAGTCGTAAATCCTTGCTGAGTGGTGGCATTGAAATGATAGTCGTGGCCTACGATGAGATCTTCGGTGAGGTTTTTCGCAGCAATGTGTTCCAGCACCTCGTTGTCATAGAAACAGTCGCCAGAGTTCATGAAGTTGATATAGTCTCCCTGTGCCTTAGCGATGCCTTTGTTCATGGCCTGGTAGACGCCCTTGTCGGGCTCTGACACCCAGTAGTCAATCTTGTCGGCATATTGCTTGATGACATCAACGCTTCCGTCAGTAGAGCCGCCATCAATGACAATATACTCAAAATCCTTGAATGTCTGTTCAATGACACTCTTGAGGGTCTTGAGCAAACCTTCACAATTGTTGTAGTTGACGGTGATGACTGAGTATTTCAATTATTCTGATGGTTTATAGTTGAGTGTTTAGTGACTTATGTTTTTGGGGAAAAGAGACGCTTGATTTTTTTCATTCGCTTTTCGCCAAAGATGCCGTTGAGGTGAATTGCGGCTAGGGTAGTATAGTATTTCATCCCTGTGGGCTTTCGCCGGTCGGCCTTGATAATCCATGCCTCACGGTTGATGTCGAATCTTTCAGGCTTGACTAGCAGGCTGCCTTCCTGTTGGTACTTGTAGGCCAATGGAGTGATGATGGCCTGGTCATGGCGGTGGTAGCCCGAGAAATCGGGATACTGATCGGCCTTTTCCTCCTCAGTAGGGTCGCTAACAAGTTCGGGATGAGAGAGGGTGATGTCGAGCCACTCTTTGATGAAGGCATTGTTCTTTCCTTTACAGAAAATGGCACCACCCCATATTTTCCTGAAGTCGAGGAAACCGTCATCCTTAAGTTTTTCTCTGAAGAAGTCAATGGTAGCTTTTTTCGACCAATGCCTAATGGCGGCAGAACCCTGTTGGTAGTTGTTTTTCCATTCGTCAACATATTCCTGGTATTGAAAGCAAAGCGTGTCATACCGCTCCATATCGCTGAAGTACCTGTCCCATTCCGTGTCTACGTGTACCTTGCAGCCGCTGTCAAGGTAGCAGATGATGTCGCCTTCGTCATATTCCTGAAGCGTTTTCCAGATGATGTAGGGTTTCCACGCCCAATAGCCGCCACCTCGTGCGTATTGCATAAGTGGTGATGCCAGCAACTCAGGCGACAAGTCTTTCTCGGTATACGCGATAACCCTGTCGAATACATGCATATAGCGAGCCTCGGTCTTCAATAGTACCAAGGAGTGGCGCAGAGGCTTATTGGCATAGGCTATGAGGATTCGCTTAGTCATATTCTAGTCCCATGAGTCCCATGTCGTGCTGGTTGATGGCGAAACCGAAATCTTCCTGATAGCCCTCAGTGTCGAGAGTGCAGCAGTCGGGGGCTTTCAACTGCCACTCCACCATGGGATGGTGCATCATCACGTCAGCGTAGAGGATGCCGCGTGTCATAATCTTTGGCAGATGAATGGTCTTCTTGATCGTAAAGTCACCAGCGGGAATATCGGTGATAATACCCTTGTAATGCCCTGCGGCCAAGGTCATCATTGGCACGTTGTCCTTGCTTTTGAAGATGATCATGAGGTCAGTCTTAATCGGGGTGTCGGTGTGTCCGCTCAGTTCCACCTCCAATGTGGTCTGATGGCTCTGAATGACGGAGTAGGTCTTGTCGGTGCCGTTGATGCGGATATCAGTAATCTTCAGACCGGGCTTTGTCCATTTCACGCGGTCTTTGATGAGACTGATTTCGTCGGACTTGTCTTCGTTGAGGTAGAAGTTAATACAATCCTGTATTTCGCCGGAATACGCACTTTGACCGTTTTGTAATACGAGTCCTTTGGTGCAGAGGCTTTTTACGGCAGCCATATTATGGCTTACGAACAGCACGGTGCGCCCTTCACCCTTCGACACATCTTGCATCTTGCCCACGGCTTTCTTTTGAAATTCGGCATCGCCAACGGCCAGCACCTCGTCAACGACAAGTATCTCAGGTTCCAAGTGGGCAGCAATGGAAAAACCTAATCGGACGGTCATACCAGAGGAGTAGCGCTTTACTGGCGTATCAATGAACTTGGCAATACCAGCAAAATCCACTATCTCATCCAGTTTTCGGGTTATTTCCTCTTTCGTCATGCCCATGATGGAACCATTCATATAGATGTTCTCGCGGCCGGTCATCTCAGGGTGGAATCCTGTTCCCACTTCAAGAAGCGAGGCGATGCGGCCTTTGGCGCGTATACTACCTGTAGTGGGTGATGTTACTCTGGAAAGCACTTTCAACAATGTCGACTTACCTGCACCGTTTTTTCCAATAATGCCCAACACGTCACCTTGATAGACTTTGAAGTCGATGTCTTTCAGAGCCCACACAAACTGACTTGTGGCTTTCTTTGAGCGGTCGTTTTCTTCGCCCACTTTTAAGAATGGATCTTCTTTTCCGCGTATTTTAGCCCACCACCGATTAAGGTCCTGGCTTAAAGTTCCGGTGCTGATAACACCTAAACGGTATTGCTTCCCTACGTGATTAAACTCTATTGCGACGTCTTTCATAACGGTAGTGATTTAGATAACATCCATAAAGCTGCGCTGTACCTTGTTGAAGGTCAACATACCTGCTGTTAGGATAAAAATGGTGAAGATAACGGAATACAGAAAATAGCCCCATTCAAATGTTCCCTGCCCTAGGAATCCCAGTTTAAACACCTCAATGATGCTGGTCAACGGATTGGCTACAATGGCCCATACATAGTCAGGATAGTTATTCTTGAGCACCGAAAGGGGATAGATGACCGGGGTGATATACATCCACAGCTGCACACCGAATGAGATGAGGAATCTGAAGTCTCTGTACTTTGTGGTCAAAGAAGAAATGAGGAGACCAAAGCCCAAGCCCAGACCAGCCAACATCAACACCAGTATGGGAAACAAAAGTGCATAGGCTGTAACATGGGGCGCGGCACCTTGGCAAATATAGAAGATGTAGATGGCAATAAACAGCAAAAACTGGATAGCCATTTTCATCAGACTGGAAACTGCAATGGAGATGGGCACGACAAGCCTTGGGAAATATACTTTTCCAAAGATGTGCTGATTTGCATTGAATGTTTCGGAGCATCGTGTGAGACACTCGGAGAAATAGTTCCAGCAAAGAATACCTGCCATGTAGAAAAGAGGCTGGGGCAGCCCGTCGGTAGAGATACCTGCGATGCCACCAAAGACAAACATAAACATGATAGTGGTCAGCAGGGGTTGGATGATGTACCATACTGGACCAAGGATGGTTTGTTTGTATAGGGTGACAATGTCTCGTTTGATGTACATGACCACCAAATCCTTGTATTTCCAAACCTCATGAAGGTCAAGACTTAGTAATTTCGACTTAGGTGTGATAACAATATCCCATTCGTTGTTTTCCATATGTTAAAAATGTATTTGATAATACTAAACTGTCTCTGGTTTTTCCGCATTCATCCCCGTATTGTGTGTGGTGTGTAGGAATTCCTTGCTTTTGAGATTCAGGTGTAACAGGTTTTTGGCCATAAGCCAGGCCATGCGTGGAAATTGCAGGGCGTGGCGCAGGGCACGCAGACGGAGGCTAACGGGGATGGCGAGGAAAATTGCGAGGCACTGGGCGACGAAAAGGCCCCACCATCGTATCATTGAACATTGAATATTGAATATTGAACAATTTCCCCAAAGCACAAAGCTTAAAGTGAGGAGAATGGCAATAGGAAAAGTGAACAGCAGAAGCAGCGAGCGGGGGATGAGCGCCTGCTGGATGGTCTTGTCCACGTAGTTCACGTTACCATGTAAAATAGCCTTGGGTAGGTAGGGTAGCA
>Ga0310696_10008930_pt1 | contig 11641 bp, 10 predicted proteins | sample AusTroGonzalo_MG_4_FD_203885 | JGI IMG/M metagenome (GOLD analysis project Ga0310696, IMG submission 203885) | Bovine rumen microbial communities from tropical cattle in Woodstock, Queensland, Australia - Gonzalo_02 (v2) (version 2) | ecosystem: Host-associated > Mammals > Digestive system >...
AAGATAAACTTGTTGAACTAATAGAGAATAGTGCTTTGACCAAGAAGGAACAAGCTGAAGCAATTCAACTTGTAAACTCTATTGAGGAAGAGACTCCTGTAGAGGAGAAGGAAGAAGTTGTTGAAGAAACTCCTGTTGAAGAGGCTGAATCTGAAACGACAGAAGAAACTCCAACAGAAGAGACACCAGTAGAAGAAGCACCTGTAGAAGAAAATGATACAGAGGCTGAAGTTACTGAGGAAGTTAAACCTGAAGAGGAAGTTAAGGAAGAACCAGTAGAAGAAGAAACTCCTGCTGAAGAACCTGAAACTCCTGCTGAGGAAGTAGTTGAAGAGACAAATGATGCTGAGACTACTAATGAAGAACCTGAAGCTCCTGTAGAAGAAGCTCCTGTTGAAGAGACAGTTGAAGAGACTAATGAAGAAACTGAAACTGTTGAAGACAACGAAAAGGTTGAGGAAGAAGTAGTTGAAGAGGAAGCTCCTGCTGAGGAGGTTAAAGAAGAATCTGAAAGTGATGAAAAACTCACTAATGAGATAGAATCTCTGAAAAATGAGTTGAGTGAATTAAGAGAACTCGTGAATTCACTTGTAAAAGATAAAGACGAGATTGCAGAAGTAGTAAAAGAGTTATGAGACTTATCTCTAAGGAACTCTAAGAACCTTTCTAACATTGTATCACTTTGAGTATCTGAGGTGAATGCATGATTAAAGAAAGAGACAGACTGATTCTCAAAACTAAGGAATGCTTTGAAGAATAGTCTACGCTAGTTTTATTTTATAGTTTTTATAGATTATGACTGATTTATTAAACTTATTGGCTAACATTAAAAAAGAAGCAGGTTTTGATGCTGCTGAAGTAGAAAACTCTTTGAATGAAGCTAAAGAGCTTAGAGCAAAGAGATTGACCAACGATACAGAAAACACTCAAACAACTTGATGGGGTAAAGAACTTGTTCCTCAGAACAACCTTATCGCTCAAGTTATGACAATGCCTGGAAGACAACCATCTTTCATCCAAGCATTACCTGGATTCCATGGATTTAACATGGGTATATCTGAAACATTACCTATTAAAGGTATTTTGCCAAGAGCTAAAGGTAATACAGAATGGTTAACATGAGCTGGAGCTATCTGAGAAGGAAAGAAAAGGATACCTACAGATTCTGTAACTATTACTCAAAAACCATTAATCATCCAAGTTGATATCTCTAAGAGATTCATCAATTACTCTATTGATGACTTGATGACATATGTAACTGGAGAAATGGCTAGATGTATAGATGTTGATACAGAATTTGCTATTCTTAATGCTGACTCAACAGACGAAAGCACAGGAAACATCAACTGTGTTGATGCTAAACCATCTACAACATTTGCTGATGGTGCTGATGATTTATCATTACAATTTGATACATCTATCAGAAAATACATGTTAGATAATTCTTTGACAGTTAATGTTGGAACTCTTGAATGGACACACTTCATAGCTGTTAGACAGAAATTAGGAAAATATGCTATCATGTTAAATGACTTAATGTTATTGATGGATTCTATTTGTTATCACAAGGCTTTGACATTGGATGAATTCAAGAAAGCTAATGAAAACGGTAGAGGTTCTACAATATACGAAGGAGCTATATCTAATATAGCAGGTGTTGATTTGTTCTTGCCTGAATCATTCCCAGCTACAACAAGCGATGGAACTGTTTCAAAGACAGCTTCAAACAACACAAAAGGATGATTCATCTACTTATATAAACCAGCTATCCAATTCTGATTTGGACAAGACATGGAGATAGAAGTATGGAACATTCCTGGAAAAGGAAAATCAATTATAGGAACTTATGAATTCTGATTTGCTATCGTAAATAAGAAAGCATGAGAAACAGATAATTGGATTTATGGAGGAATCAACGTTACTGGATTAACAGTATCTTGAAGCTAATACCTCTAGGGGGAGGTGACTCCCCCTATTTAGATATTAAACACTTTTGATATGAAACTAACATATAAATATGTTTGAGAATGATTTACTATGGTAAGGCTAGATGAAAAATCAATGGTCTCAACTAAAGTAAAGAAATGACAGACTATAGAATCAGATAGAGAACCAAAATACTTTTTAGAAGCTGGGTTCGTAGCTGTTGACTTAAATAGTCAAGCAGATGTTGAATACGCTACACAAAGATTAGAGGCTGAAAAAAAACTAGAATCTTTGAAGAAAAACAAGAAAGTATCTACTAATGCTAAGGTTGCTTTAGATGTGGCTGCCATGTCTATTGAGGAGTTAAGAGAAGAACTTACGAACAGATGAGTAAAGTTCAATGCTAACTGCAGTAAACCTACATTAGAGAGAAAACTATCTGAGGCTATGCTTGCTGGTTTATAATATATTCATTAACTGATAATGGCTTACGTTAATCTATCCGACGCTCAAAAGTTCTTATGAATCACATCTTCAAGTGAAGATGTATCTAGGTTGAATGTGTTATTAACACAAACAACTTCGTTCATCAATTGAATAATATGAGACATAACCTATTGAGAGAAGGAGGAACTAATAGAACTTAGACAAGTAATTCACTGTCGTGACATCTTCTTAAGGGCGTACAATGTTTCTTCAATTGTTGAGATAAATGGTAAGGAGTATACATGAGAAAGTGGAAAAGATTTCTTTGTATTAAGACCTAATAACCGCAAGGTTAGAATCTTAGACCTTAACAAATATCTTAACACAGATACTTTGATGAGCTGCGTGTTCCCTATAAAATATATGGCAGGATTTGAAAAGATACCTGACGATATAAAGATGGCTCAATGCCTATTGGTTGCTTACAATTATAGTAAGGATGAAGGTAAGACAATATTGAAATATGTTATGTGACCTAGAACAGTTCAATACGACTCAATGCAATCAGTGTATGATGACGCTATGAAAATACTTAATAGGTATAAACAAGTTAATTTACTTCCTTAATAGAATACGATGGTTAATTTGAATAGGACATTCTATGATAAGACCTGTAACATCTATAGGAAAACTATAGTGGACAAGGACTGAACAGAAGTCCCTGAAACATCGTTATTGTATGAGGGATTAATGTGTGACTTCTATATTGCACCAAGGTGAAATGTAGTAAACTTTATACCTGAGGTAGAGTCTAGGAATACACAAGAGGATAGATTTGATTGTGTGATACCTGCAGATTTATACGACGAATCTAAGCCTATCATTAAATGAGATGTGTTGGAATTGCTTAGGGATTGAACATTAGAGTGAACATATGTAATAGACCAGATGAGTATATTTAGAATGCCTAATGGTAGAATAGAGAATGTGTATTTAAGGCTTAACAATGCAAATCAATGAAGACAACCTTGAACCCCGAAAGAGTAACCCAAGAGTTTATGAAGGACTTAACTCCTAAGCACATGGAAGCTACGAGGAGGTTAAAGGAAGTTGCCGAAGATTTTACGCCTGAGGATACATGATTGATGGTTATGTCGTACCGTGTACGCTGACCTGAGAAACAAAAGCATTCTATAACGGCTAAGATAGAAAATGTAGCGAGGGACGAAAAAGGATTTGAATATCCTATAGTAGTAGAGTATTGAAGGTGAAATGTTATGTTTAGATATCAAAAGCCGAAAGGTAAGATGTTCTATGCGTGAGTATGAGCACATCCTATGTGAAGAGCAATACAAGCATTCAAAGATTTATTTTTAGTTGTATTAAAGGAATAACATGCCATATGTGAACTTTGATTTGAATTCATTAGTAGTACTGTTAAGAGCTGATGAAACTCTAATGAGTTTAATCACTTCATTAACGGCAGATAGACCATACTACGAAAAAGAAACTCCTTATGCTTATTTGGAAAGTCAGAGCATTGCTCCTGTTGGAATTATATTAAGGAATGTTGTTTCATTAAGAGTAGTCTTATGAGAGGACTGAACTGATAAAGATTTCAAACAGATAGTATCTGCATTTGACAATGCCGTACTTCCACCAATAGACGGATGCTTACCTATTAAGAAAGTTGGTGATGTGCAAATCGTTGACGTAAGTAAATGACCAAGCACACAAAAATATAGATATTCAGAGAGTAAGTGAAGTTTGAACCTCACACAAGATTACTACTTTGATGTCACTACAATCTAGTTTTATTTATAACAATATTAATTCATGGCTGATTTTTCAAAGAAAAATGTACAACTAACTGCTGCTAAAGTATATATTGCAGCATTTGACCCTGAGTCTACAGTATGAAAGAACATGCCTAACATTACAGTAGCAACACCTAATGATAATGTTGATGGAGTTATAGATTATATAGAATCTAATTATACATTCCAAAGGATGGCATGATTCAAAAATGTTGTAATCTCAGACCAATTTGAAAATGATGTTGAGAACACAGTTGATGATTGTGATATCTGAACATGGAGTAAGACATCTGATATCATCCCTCAGATGACATGAGATTGGCTTACTACATTGGATTTGGAAGCTATCAAAATCTTATTGTGATTCAACGTTGTTGGAGAAGCTGGAACAGAAGTATCTGACCACACTCAAGAAATTGCTTCTTGAAGTTGGGACTACGGTGTAGTATACAGATTATGATGTCAAAACCATGATAGCGATGGAAGTATCATAGCTCCTACTACATTGGCTGTTGCAGGTGCAACAGACGGTGCATTAACATCTGGAACAGATTACAGAATCGTAGACAATGGATTTGGTGAATATGGTATAGAATTAATAAGTGGATGAAACATCACAACTAAATCTCAAAAGTTGACAATCACTTATGATTATACACCATTAGCTGCTGAATACACAGGATACTTAATCTGACAAACAATCCAACCATATACAATCGTTAAGATTGTTGGATGTCCAGACGAAGACAATGTATCAGATACATGGTATATCGTAAAAGCTGCTTTATCTGGAAGTTTGGATACAAACTTCGTAGCAACATGAGAAGTTCCTTTGAGTTCTATCACGTTGAGATGAGGTAAAGGATGATACAAACTTGTTAAGAAATTGAGATTAGCAGAATAATTGTCCGATAGAGCTACCTAAAATATTAAAAAGTCTACCAATTTGGTAGGCTTTTTAAGTAAAACCCAATTAGTTATTGGGGCTAAAAAATTTTAAGACACACTGTTGTGTTGAGTTGAAGTATTCTTAGCTGAGAAAAAGAAAACAGTCTTAGCTACACAACAAATCGTAGAAATGTAAATAGTTGGGTATGATTTGTAACCATTTCAGAAAATAATTGCAAAAAATTTATTTTTGAGTATATATATTATATATTTTATAATCAATTAACATTATGAAAAAAGTTTATGACTTCCCGTTCAGGTGAGATTTTAGTCTGAACATTGCAGTGACCGTAGAAATAAAATGAGTAAAGACAGAGATTAAAAAGAAAATAGAATATCAACAAGCTACGATAAGAGAAACGATTGAGGAAATGGATGAGATAGATAAGCAGGGTATAGATAAATTTATTACGAAGTTCTTAGAGAAGTGTGAGTTTACTGAGAACGAGCTGTTAATATTATCTATGAAACCAGATGTAATTGAAAATATAATGCAGACATTCCTACTTACTCGTTATAGATGAGTGTTTGATGAGGAGGCATTGAAGAACCCTAAGCAATCATTAAAGGATACATCTGGAGTTCCATATGCTGCAATCCTCGCAATGGTAGCTGAGAAGCTACATGTAGACCCAATAACCTTTCAAGATACTTATACGATGGAACAGTTGTCTTATCTGATGTGATGAATAGAGTATTGGATTAATGCACAGACTGAGGAATGACAGCAGAGGAATAAACAGAAGTATGGAAAGGATGAACAGTATGATAATATGCTTATAAGTAAATTAAAAAATCTTTAGATAGTAAATATAATCTATGGCAAAAGAAGAGCTATACATTGAGGCTAAGTTAGATGCAGAGCAACTGTATCAAGATTTGAAGGAATTAAAAAGTCAGATAGAAAAACAGAAGATGGATGTTAAGGTGGATGTTAAGCTAACTAAGAATTCACAACAAGTTATAGCACAAGTTAACCAAATGACTGAGGCAAATAAGAAAGCTGCGAAAGCAGCGGAAGAAAATGCTTGGGCTACTGGAAAATTAGATAAGGCAGTTACTCAATGACAAGAAGCATTTAAGTCAATGTCTCCTGCTATACAAGAGCAGATAGATAAAGTGTTAGAATTAGAGAAGAGATATAAAGCATTACAAGAAGCCGCAAGAAATCCAGTGACTGCGACACAACAGGTTAAAGAAGCATTAAGGGCTACTAATATAGAATTATCTGATGCTAGAAAACAATTAAATAGTATGACAGCCCCATTAAAAGAGGCTACCAAACAAACTAAATGATTTTTTGGTTCGTTAAAGTGAATAGCTTCAAGGTCGTTGACTACATGATTACTTAGTACATTCTGAGCTTTCTCTCTTGCATGAGCTATAGCTAAGACATTAAAGACATTGATAGCAACAGTGAAAGAGTCAATACAAACATTTATTTCTTTTGAGTCGGCGTTTGCTTGAGTTAGGAAAACAGTTGAAGCAACAGAGTTTCAGTTTGATGCGTTCAATCAGACACTTAAACAAATGACTACATACATTCCTATGGCATACGAAGACTTGGCAAAGATTGCTGAGTTGGGTTGACAGATGGGTGTGCCTATTGAAAACTTAGCTAAGTTTACTGAGACGTTAGCTGCTATCTCTGTATCTACAAACTTGTGATTAGAGAGTGCGGCATTATCATTATCAAGGATTGCGTCTGTGTTATGAATTGATTATAATGATGTTGATAGATTAGGTTCAGCAATCGTAGACCTATGAAACAACTTTGCAGCAACAGAATCTGAGATTACAACATTTATGGAGAAGATAGCCTGAACTGGTAATGTTGTTTGATTTACAGCTTGAGACATAGCCTGAATATCTGCAGCTATTACATCTGTGTGAATTGCGTCAGAAAAATGATGAACAGCCGTCAACAAGTTTGCAATTACTATTAATGATGCCGTAACAAAGTGATGAGATAAATTAAAGACATTAGCAAAGTTGGCAGGTAAAACAACTGAGGAGTTCCAGGAGTTGTGGAACACTAATGCTTGAGAGGCTTTTACTGAAGTTGTAGAATGATTATGAGCGGCTTGAGATAATGCAGTTACTTATATAGAAAAACTCGTTTGAACATGAACGAGGATGAAAGAGGTGTTCTTAAATATGGCTTCAGCTAGTGACAAGTTAAGAGAAGCTATTGAGAGAGGTAATAATGCTTATTATGAAAACCAAGCATTAATGGAAGAAGCAGCAAAAAGATATGGGACAACTGAAAGTAAAATAGAGATGCTTAATAATCAAATTAAATTAAATAGAGAATTGTTATGAGAGGAACTTATACCTTTATATATGAAATTAAAACAAGCATTAGTTGAATTATCTAATCGGTTAACACAGGTTGTAAAGTGGTTTAATTCATTAAGTGAAGTCTCACAGAATTGAGTATTATATTGAGGTATAGTAGCAATCGCTACAATAATTGCTACAGTATTAAACCCTGCATTATGAATTCTTTTGTGAGCACTTTGAGCTTTAGGTGTTTATTTAGCTCAGACATACAACCCAACAGAAGAAGAGGCTTATGCATTATGAGAACTCCACGATGCGATGGAGGATGTTAACAGTCAAATATATAAAGTAGAGGAAGATATAAAAAAATTAAATGAAGATTTTGAAAAATGATATATATCAATTGATAGATATAATGATAGCTTAAGGGAATTAAGGAAACAACAATTAGAATTAAAAAATTCACAAAAGGAACTTACAGAACAGTTGGTCGCTTTTGAAAACGTGAACGAGAAGACTGAAGATATGAAGAAGTGATTTGAAGATAGGGTTACAGCATTAGCAAAGTATGATGAGCAGATATTAGAGACGTGGAATAAAATAGATTGACTTAAAAAAGAATACCAATCTCTAAGTGAAGCATTGAATACATGAAGTATATCTCAAGAAGAGTTTGAGAAAAAAGCGAAATCATTAAATGACGAAATAGATAAGCAAACCGCAAACTTTAATAACTTAAAAGAGCAACAAGGTAAGGGAGAAAAATCATTGAAGGATTATTGAGCAGCTATAGAAAAAGTGTATCCATGATTGCAGGCACTAAATGAATATACTAGCAATCAAGTTGAATTAGAGAATTTATTAAACGATATGGTGATTAATACAGATGCTAGTCAAGCATCTGTTGATGCACTTAGACAAAGATTTGATGAATTGAGAGCTGCCGCTATTGCTGCTATTGAGGCAATGATAACCGAGAAAGAATTGGAATTAGACGAAAAGATAAGGTATAATAAAAATTGAAAGGCTACTTGGTGGAGTACTCATATGTATTGAATTAAGAAATATAACGAAGAGGTAGAGAAATTAGATAAAATGAGAGATAAGGTTGTTGCTTTATATGATATGGATTTTGATACTATATTCTGAGGGATACAAAAAGAAAAGAAGTTAACCACAGAGCAATTGTTATGAATAGACCCTAACGATTGAAGTATAGAACAGTTAAGACAACGTATATATGATGTACAAAAAGATAGAGAAAAATATAATGAGACATCTGAGGAATTTATAAAACTATGAGAACTTGAGACGAAATTAAAAGATAGATTAAATAATGCACTAAAGGAAGAGTCTGATAATTTAGATGATACAATAGATAAAGCGGCTAAAGCAGGTAAGAGTGAAGAGGACTTATTAAAGATACAAGAAGAAAGATTGAGAGTTGAGGCACAAAAAAAAGTTTTGGCTTTAGATAAAGAGTTATTATGAGAGGAGGCTTATGCTAATGCTGTAATAAAGATTAATGAGGACTTGGAAAAAGCAAAAGATAATTTGAGAAAAGACTGGTACGATAAAGAAGTTGATGCTATGAATGAGATTATAGAAAAGTACAAAGAGTTGAGAAAAGAAGCTGAAGATGCTATGTCTTGAGTGGCTGATGACATCAAAGATGTTTCGTCAGATATAGGTAAACTTATTAAAAAGATACAAGACCTTAGGGCAAAGTTAAAAGAATTAGAAGAGAAGAGAGTTACTGACTTATGAAATAGATATGTAAAATTACAGAGTGATTTAGAAGAGATAGATAAACAGATATCTGAACTTACAGCAAAGACTTCAGAATGGTGAACCACATGAGAAACTGTTACTGAGGCTTGGGAGTCTATTCAAGATGCTATTGATGAAGCTATAGATAATGTAGAGGATTACCAAAAAGAGATTGATAAACTTATGGAGAAGATGAAAGATTTGGAATCCGACACAACAGACAAATTATCTGACAGATATGCTGCAGTTGTTGAAGAGGTTCAGAAACTTAATAAGGAATTAGAAGTATATACTAAGTACGATATTCTTACTGATGCAGATGCTAAAGCTAAAGCCACATTAGAAGAGCAGATAGCTTCATTATTATCTGAAAAGAATAAGATAGAAGAGAACCTAACAGATGCTCAGCTTGAAAGGGCAGAGAATATGGTAGGTGAAACTGAAACAGATAAAATATTAAGACAAGCGGCTGAACAGAAAGCGGCTTATCAACAGGAGATAGATGACTACAAAGCTAAGATGGCAGAACAGAATTCTATCTTAGAACAGTATCGTGCACAAGAGTCTGAGATGTTAGAGAAGTATAACTTCTTAGATACAAAGAGTAGCCAGGCTAAGTACGATGAGATGATTAAACAGTTAGAAGATTATAAAGATGAAAGAGATGCTATCTTAAAAGAGATGGATATGATATCTCAAAACCTAACTGCACAACAGATACAAGAGGCTATCTTAAATAGTAAGAAGACTGAGACAGAGTTAATATTAGAAAACTATTATACACAGAAACAAGCATTAGAAGCTGAGTTAGATGATTATGAGAACCAACTCAACAAGAAACTGCAACTTCTTGCTCAGTACTATGGAGATGCTGCATTACTACAACAGAAGTATGGAGACTTATGAATTAAGTTTTCAGATGAAGACCTAGAAAAAATAAGAGAGGCTGCATATAATATGGAATGACTTAATAAGACATCTGCGTATGCTAATTATAATTGAGATATCTTTAAGGAACAAAGAGAGGCAGTAGAAAAACAAAAGGAGGCACAGAAATCATTAGAGACTATTTCTAAGAACCTAGAGAAGTTAACTGATTATGAATTAAAACGGTTGTGAACTGAGAACTTAAAAGCAATCTATGCTAAGATATTAGAATTACAATTGACTGCTTCTGGTAAGGGTATTGGAACTGGTAATGTGACGACGACATCTAATATTAATCAGAACTTCAATGTTAATAATATCAATGATGCTGCTTTAATCGCAGCTGCGATTAGAAGACAAATAAAACTTTAGTTATTAAATAATAGTAATGCTAGGAAAGAACTACAAGTATAACTGATTTGACTTTTCGGCTAGTAAGGTATATGATACACATGTCGCTTTAAGTAATGTTACTCATACTACTAATCAAAGGACAGACATTGTAGATAATGTTAATGACCATGGAAGTACAGCTTCAAATACATTGGAGTCTGGAAGAGTAATAGTGTTTGAGTGATATGTGTTATGACTTACTAAAAAGGAAAGATGAGATTACCGACAAGCATTGAATGATTGTATAAATATTGAACCTTATGTGAATCAAGACCCATTCAAAAAACTAGAGTTCCAATCTGATAACTGAACTGACTTACGGGTTATGGCTAAGGTAAATAATAAACCTACAGGTACTAACTGAGTTATGGATTCTAGGATAGAGTTTAACTTCTCATTGTATGCTAACACTAATGAGTTGTATTGAACGACACTACATACATCTACTCAAACCTCATGACAGTTCTGAGGTACATCATTCCCTAATTCGTTTGGGGATAGCTGGTGAGATACACCATGATTAGATGTTTGTATTAATGCTGGTAACTTCAAAGCAGGATGTAAGATAGAAATATACGGTGCTATGACTAATCCTAAGATTAAGAACCTAACTAATGGACAGGAGTTTAAGATTAATTGAACTACTACCGCATTAGTTCTGGATTCTATCTGAGGTTCGTGGACAGTCACTGATTGATGAGAAGATATAATGTATAAGAGAGATTACTGAGTACCTATCTTCTTATCTCCAGGTGAAAACTATATATTTGTTAGTGATGATACATGAGCAGAGAACAGTTATACTATTAGTTGGTATGACACATGGAATACTATTTAATCCTAAATAAATATTATGATAGTAATAAAAGTATATGATAACTATTGGTCAGACAATGTGATATTCCAAGAGTATCTCAAGCAGGGCGTAGAGATTAAGAACGACCTTGCCTCTTTTGATGTTGCCACCTTCACCATCCAAGACTATATGTTACATAGAAATAATAAGGTAGAGATATATGAAGCGGGTAGTCCAGATAAACTTATATTTAGATGATATGTCGCTGATATAGAGAAAAAGGCTACCATTTTATCTGAGGCTTGTACTGTTACTTGCTGGGATGGTAAATGATTATTACAAGAGAGATGAGTGT
>Ga0310696_10008931_pt1 | contig 11641 bp, 11 predicted proteins | sample AusTroGonzalo_MG_4_FD_203885 | JGI IMG/M metagenome (GOLD analysis project Ga0310696, IMG submission 203885) | Bovine rumen microbial communities from tropical cattle in Woodstock, Queensland, Australia - Gonzalo_02 (v2) (version 2) | ecosystem: Host-associated > Mammals > Digestive system >...
TGGCCGAAGAGCAGCAGGTGATGATGAACCAGATCGCCAACGCCATCGCCGAATATATCCAGGAATACAACGCAGAGCATCAGTATGCCCTCATCCTCACCACGGCCGGTGCCATCCTTTCCACGCCCGTAGTGGCCGGCGATGCCAAACTGGACATCACCGAAGACCTGCTTGCCGGTCTGAACGCCGCCTACATCAAGACCAAAGAGGCTCCTAAGAAATAATGCGGATAGCCCTCCTGTCCAGCTTCTATCCGCTTCGCGGAGGCATTTCCCAGTTCAACGCCAGCATGCTGGAAGAACTGGGAAAATGTCATGATACCCGGGCCTTCAGTTTTTCGCGGCAGTATCCGGACTTTCTATTTCCCGGCAAAACGCAGTACGTGACCCCGGAAGACGAAGCCACGCCCGTAGAGGCCGATGCCCTGCTGGACACGGTGAATCCCCTCACCTGGATCAAGACAGCCCGCGCCATCCGGGAGTGGAAACCGGACCTCCTGATTATGAAATACTGGATGTCCTGGTTTGCTCCTTCCCTGGGCTATGTAGCCCGTCATTGCGGATGCAAGAGCCTGGTGATCCTGGACAACGTCATCCCCCACGAGGCCCACTGGTTCGACGCTCCCCTCACCCGCTGGCTGCTTCGCGGCTGCAGCGGGTTCGTATGCATGTCGGAGCAGGTGCGCCAGGATCTCCTGCAATTGCGGCCCGATGCCCCGCACGTCCTGCTGCCACATCCGCTATACACCCATTTCGGCCCCCTGATGCCCCGAGAAGAAGCGGCCCGCCTGCTGCGCGTGAACCCCGCCGCCAAGACCCTGCTTTTCTTCGGCCTCATCCGGGATTATAAAGGACTGGACATCCTTCTGGAAGCATTCCGTGAACTTCCGGAAGACTATCAGCTGGTTGTGGCCGGCGAACCTTACGGCTCCTTCGACAAATACCGTCAAATCATCGACTCCCTGCCCGGCAAGGACCGCGTGCACGTGTTCCCGGACTATATTCGGGATTCGGAAGTGAAAAAGTTCTTCAGCGTGGCCGATGTAGCCGTCCTCCCCTACCGGAGCGCCACCCAGAGCGGCATCAGTGCCATCGCCTATCATTTTGGTCTGCCGCTCATCGTCACGGACGTGGGCGGGCTCAAGGAAACCATCGGCGCCCTTGGCACGGGAATTGTCGCACCCGAGGCAACGCCCGAGGCCATCCGGAAAGAGGTGCTCCGATATTTTGGAGACCCCGAACTTCAGGAAAGCTGCAGGAAGGCTATCGGCCGGGAAAAAGACCGTTTAAGCTGGACCCGCTTCTGTACCGCCCTCACGGACTTCGCCGCCACCCTATAATGTTTTTGTAAGATGAAACGACTGATCACCCTGATTGCTTCGCTCCTGCTCCTGAGCTGCAGTGCAGCCCTGGCCCAGGAATACGTTTCCACCCCTGTCACCGTTTCCAAAGAAAAGGTAAAACTGAACGGGAAAGTGTACCTTTCCCACGTGGTGCTGGAACGCCAGACCCTATACAGCATCAGCAAAGCTTATGGCGTAAGCGAGGACGACATATACGAAGCCAATCCCAGCCTGCGGGAAACCGGTCTGCAGAAGAACTCCATCCTGCTCATCCCTTACCGGGAGAACGCTGGATCCCAGACAGAAGCCGGCCCGCAGAATAATACCGATCCCTCCTACACGGAGCATACGGTCAAGTGGTACGAAGACCTGGAGGATATCGCCCGCCGCTACGGTGTGACCGTTCGGGAAATAATGGATCTGAACGGGCTCAAGAACAAAAAACTCACTACCCGGCAGGTGCTGAAAATCCCCGTGAAAAAAGGCTCGGCTCCCACTACAGCCACGGAAAGAAAAGCCGGCGAACCCGAGGTTAAGGACGTGGAGCCTGCCTCCCCTTCTACAGATACCCCTTCCGCCCAGCAACTGAATGTCCCTAAGGTATCGGACAGCACCCTGCTGCGCCTCCGTTCCCGTGACAGGGTGGAGTTCTCCCTGGTCCTGCCCCTGAAGGCCGGCAGCAATCCCAGCGAGGTGAACATGGACTTTTATTCCGGCGTACTCATGGCCCTGAAAGACCTGGAGGCCGATGGGCTCAAGGTAAAGACCCATGTATACGACCTGTCGGCAGGCCTGCCGTCTACGGACGACCTGCTGGAAAGTGATTTCGTGCTGGGACCGGTGGCCTCCCGTGACCTGGAAGCCATCCTGCAGCGCGTAGATGGAAAGGTACCCGTCATTTCCCCGCTGGACCAGAAGGCAGCCTCCCTTAGCGCCAACTACCAGAATTTCATCCAGGTTCCCACAGCCGTGGACAACCAGTACGACGACCTTGCCCAATGGGTGAAGGACGACTTTGACATTAAAGATAAAGTGCTGCTCATCACGGAAAAAGGCGCCGGTAATGTATCGTCTGCCGTAGCCATCCGCAGTGCCCTGGCCCGCCGGGAACTGAACTATGATATTGTGAACTACTCCATCGTGGAGGGACGCAGCATTCCGGCCATCCTGAGCAACCGGATGACCGAAAACGGTGTGAACCGCGTGGTGGTAGCCTCTGAAAGCGAGGCATTTATCGGCGATGTAGTCCGCAACCTGGGCATCATGCTGGGCAAGGGATACAACATGGTGATGTACGCTCCTTCCAAAGTGCGCACCTTCGACACCATTGACGGAAGCGCGTACCACGATGCCTCCCTGCACCTGTGCACTTCCTATTTCGCCGATTACAGCACCCCCGAAGTGGACCGTTTCGTGCGTGGCTACCGTTCCCTCTTCCATACGGAGCCGTCACAGTTTGCTTTCCAGGGCTATGACACAGCCCGCTATTTCGTGATCCGCTGCGCCCGCTACGGCGACATGTGGTCCCAGAAACTGGGTGCGGAACGCAGTGCCGGCCTGCACACGGACTTCCTCTTCGACACCGACAACAACGGCAACCACCACAATGTGGCCGTACGTCGTATCATATTCAAGAAAGATTACACTACTTCTTTGCAAAAATAGCCATGGAGCACGTTAAGACACTGATTTTGGGCGGCGGCCCCGCCGGATTCACGGCAGCCATTTACGCATCGCGCGCCAACCTCTCCCCTGTCCTGTACGAGGGCATCCAGCCGGGCGGTCAGCTCACTACCACAACCATCGTGGAGAACTTTCCCGGATTCCCCGGTGGCGTAGATGCCAATACCCTCATGGACAACATGCGGGAACAGGCCCGCAGCTTCGGCGCCGATATCCGCCAGGGAACCGCCACGGCAGTGGACCTGGGCGTACGCCCCTTCCGCATCACCATCGACGCAGAGAAAGAACTGGAGGCCGATACCCTGATCATCGCCACCGGTGCCCAGGCCCGTTATCTGGGCCTGCCGTCGGAGGAGAAATTCAAAGGTGCCGGTGTGAGCGCCTGTGCCACCTGCGACGGTTTCTTCTACCGTAAACGTACCGTGGCTGTGGTAGGCGGCGGTGATACCGCCTGCGAAGAGGCTCTGTATCTGGCCAGCCTGGCCAAGAAGGTGTACATGATCGTTCGGCGCGACGTATTCCGCGCTTCCCGTATCATGCAGGAGAAAGTTTTCGCCACTCCTAACATCGAGGTACTCTGGAACTGCAATACCCAGGAAGTGCTGGGCGATGTCATGGGCGTCACCGGTGCCCGCCTCCTTCGCAAGGACGGCACGGTCTTTGACATAGCCATCGACGGCTTTTTCCTGGCCATCGGCCATACGCCTGCATCGGCCCTGTTTGCACCCTGGCTGGAACTGGACGCCAACGGTTATATCGTGACCGGTGCCAAATCGGCCGAAACCAGCGTGCCCGGGGTGTTTGCTGCCGGCGATGTTCAGGACCCGCGCTACCGCCAGGCCGTAACCGCCGCAGCTTCGGGTTGCATGGCGGCCCGGGATGCCGAAAAATACCTTTTGGAGCACGTAAACGCTTAAAAGACAATGAGAAAACTGAAATATACCGTAGCTGCCGCGCTGCTTCTGATGGTTGCCTTTGCCTGCAAAAGTCAGTATGAGGCCTTGCTGGCATCCAACGACGTAGATGCCAAGTATCAGGCCGCCATGGAGTTGTACAACAACCAGAAATTCACGAAAGCTGCCCAGCTGTTCGAGTCCATGGCCATCCTTACCAGCGGCACCTCACGGGACGACACTGTCCAGTTTTACTGGGGTATGTCCAATTACCGGAACAAGGATTTTTACACGGCGGAGTCCAATTTCGCCCGCTTCGTGGAGAATTTCCCGCGCAGTCCCTTTACCGCCGATGCAGAATTCTACCGGCTGGACTGTATGTACCGCGCCACCTACCGTTGGGAACTGGACCAGCTCCCCACCCGCAGTTGCATGGCCTCCATCTCCGAATACATGCGTGAGCATCCGGACGACGATGTCCACATGCAGGCCTGCCAGGCCATGATGACCGACCTGCAGGACCGTCTGGACCGCAAAGATTTCGAAGCCGGCCGGCAGTACTACACGATGGAAGACTACCCTGCCGCCCGCGTGAAGCTGCGCAACGTGCTCAAGACCAACGCCGACAACAACTACCGCGAAGATGTGTTGTATTACACCGCCATGGCCTCTTATCATTACGCGCGCCTGAGCGTATGGCAGAAACAGCGGGAGCGCTACCTCACCTTCGTGGACGACTACCTGAACTTTGTGGGCGAATACCCGGAGTCCCACTACCGCAAGGAACTGGACAACCATTACCGCCGCGTGCAGAAGATTTTGGGCAAGGACGGTAACACCCCCGACGAAAGCCCGGTTGAAAAATAATTGAAACTTGCTTCAGAAAGGGCGGGTATACTATATAGATAACGATTTTTATACAATGGATAGCAAGAAGAAAATTCCCGTTAACACGGTGACGCGCGACATCAAGAATCTGGCCGCGCCCACCGGCAACATCTATGAATCCGTGGTGATTCTGTACAAGCGCGCCAACCAGATTGCCGTGGCCGAAAAGAAAGAACTGATGAAGAAGCTGGACGAATTCCGCGGCGACCGCGACACCATGGAAGAAGTTTTCGAGAACAAGGAGCAGATCGAAATCTCCAAGTACTATGAGCGCCAGCCCAAACCGGACCTGGTGGCCATCTCGGAATTCGAAAACGGCGAACTGTTCTACCGCAAGGCGCAAAACGAGAATCCCATCGACATTACCAGCGGAGAATAGGTCATGCTCCACAGCCTCACCGTCTCCAACTACATTTTGATCGGCTCTCTGGATATCTCTTTTCCGGAGGGTCTTGTCATTATAAGCGGTGAGACCGGTGCCGGTAAATCCATTTTGCTGGGAGCCCTTTCCCTGGTGCTCGGCGCCAAGGCCGATGCCAGCATGGTGGGCCCGCACGGCGAAAACTGCGTGGTAGAAGCGGAATTCGGTCTGGACGATGAGATTCGTTCCCTTCTGGAACAGGCCGACCTTCCCGCCGAAGGAGACCGCCTGCTGCTTCGCCGCACGGTGGGCAAAAGCGGCCGTTCGCGCAGTTTTGCCAACGATGAACCGGTAAGCGTGAGCGTGCTGCAGGAACTGGCCACCCGCCTGGTGGACATCCACTCCCAGCACCAGACCCTTCGCCTGGGGGACGAACGATTCCGCAGGGAGGCGCTGGACCTCTGGGCCGGCTGTACGCAGCTGCGGGAGGAATGTGCCCGCGTTTGGGCCAAACTGGGAGAAAGCCGGCGCGAACTGAGCCAGTTGGAGGAACGCCTTACCCGTGCCAAAGAGGAACAGGAGTACAATAATGCCCGTTGGGAGCGCCTGGACCGGGCCCGTCTGGTTCCCGGAGAACTGGAAGACCTGGAAAGCGAGCAAAAACAGCTGGCCCACGCAGAGGAAATCAAGGAAATGCTCTGCGAGGCCCAGGAGCTGCTGGCCCCGGAAAACGGGGAATCCCTGAGCGGACAACTGCGGGAGGCCGCCAAACGGCTAGAGAAAGCCGGCCGATTTATCCCTTCGCTGGAGCCTTTGGCCCAGCGCCTGGAATCGGCCCGTGTGGAACTGGACGATATAGCTCAGGAAGTGATGACTGTGAACGAGCGCAGTCAGGCTTCTCCGGAACGGCTGGAAGCTGTGGAAGAACGCCTTTCCCTATTGTACGGCCTGCTGCAGAAGCACGGAGTGGGTTCCCTGGAGGAGCTCATAGACGAAAGAGACCGCCTGGAAGGCCTGGTACTGGATGCCACCACCCTGGTGAGCGAAGTAGAAGAGGCCCGCAAAACTGTCCGGGAGTATAGCAGACAGCACGAAAATCTCTGCTCACAGCTGCATGCAGCCCGTGAAAAAGGGGCTTCAGGCTTTGCTGCCGCCGTGCAGGAGCAGCTCCGTTTTCTTGAACTGGACCGCGCCGTTTTCCAGATCGGCCTGGAGCCTTGCGCTGCCGGGGCCGATGGAAGCGACAATGTCCGCTTTCTCTTTTCCGCCGAAGGACGTACCCCTTCGGATGTGTCCAAGACCGCTTCCGGCGGCGAATTGTCCCGCATTATGCTCAGCCTCAAGGCCGTGATGGCCCGCTTTAAGCGGCTGCCCACCCTGGTGTTCGACGAGATTGACACCGGTGTTTCCGGCAGCACCGCCGACAAAATGGGCTCCCTGGTATGCACCATGGGCACGCAGATGCAGGTCTTTGCCATCACCCACCTTCCGCAGGTGGCTGCCAAAGGAAATGCCCACTATCTGGTTTCCAAGGAGGATGGCGTAACTTCTGTCCGCAGCCTGGATGCCGAAGGACGGGTGCAGGAACTGGCCCGGATGCTGTCCGGCGCCACCATTACCCCCGCCGCCATTGCCAACGCCCAAGCCCTGTTACAGTCATGACTCTGGAAGAATTCCGGACGCAGCTCCGGCGACATAAACTCAAGGCCACGCGCCAACGGCTTGCCGTTCACGAAGTGATGATGGAACTGGGCCACGCATCGGCCGACCTTGTCCAGGAAACGCTGCGTCAGCGCGGTGCGGCGGTCACTGTGGCCTCTGTTTACAACATTCTCTCCCAGCTGGCCGACCAGCGCATCTACGGACGTCGTCTATCGGCCACCAATAAAATGTTCTTCGACATCAACAATACCCGGCACATCCATTTGTACGACCGGGAGAACCACACTTACCGTGACCTGATGGACGACGAACTGCAGAATCTGGTGAACGCCCACCTGAAGAGGCGTAAATTCAAGGGATATACTGTGGAAGATATTGACATCCAGTTAATTGCCCGTCCCACTACCCGTAAAACCAAAACGCAATGAAAAAGTTTATCATCCCCCTGGCCATTAGCCTCCTGGCTTGCACTGCCTGCATTAAGGAAAGCACATTCACCATCACCAATCTTGTGGATATCGTAACCTCCACCAATGGTTATCTCGTGAATGATCTGGGTACCACCTATACCGTGACCGATAACCAGTCCGGCAGCGATGAGTGGAAACAGGAAGGTTCCCGCCTTTACATCCTGTGCGACGTTCTCAACCGCAATCTGGACATCGCCCTTAAGAATTTCATCAAGGCACACACCGAGACCCCCACTCCCCTGGCCGAGATGGAATACGAGGGCAAGGATCCGCTGACTGTTGTGGACCATAGCTTCAGCGGCGGTTTTGTAAACCTGGTTTTCGAGTATTATTACAATCCTTCCAGCAACTATGCCCGCAATATCCGCTTCTATTGGGATGCCAAGGGCATTGAACTGCACCTGTATGTTTTCTACGATGGCAACAATGAGAATCCGTCCCAAATGTCTGAGGATGTCCTGAAGACCCAGCAGACCGTTTTCAGCGTCCCGCTGGAGCCTCTGCTGAAAACCGGAGAATACACCTCCCTCCACATCACCTTCTACGAGATGGATTCGAACACCAAGAAAATCGAGAAAAATACCTACCGCCTGAGCTCCGCCCTCTAGCGATAGTTTCCCCTTTTCACTTACAGACACAGAATCGGCCCTGTGGGTGCTCGTACCGGCTTTTTTGCCGCTTACAGACACCACCAGGGCCGATTTTGTGCTCGTTTTCTTACGATGCCTACTGGATGAAGGCAATGATTTCGCCTTTTGCTACGGCGTCTCCCTGCTTGCCCAGGACGGCTACCAGGAGGCCGTCTACGGCAGCAACGACGTCTTCGATGCCATAGTAGGTTTGCACGTGGCCGATTACCTCGCCGGCTTTGACCTTCTTGCCCACAATGGGAGCCTTGGAAATGTCGTCCACATCCAGTTCCCAAAGGAGTTGGCCCTTCACCGGGCACTGCACCGGCGTGGCTTTGGGATAGCGCTCCACATAGTCTTCCACCTTGAACTTGGGCATTTCCACCACGGGGCGTTCCACCACGATGGGGGCGCCGGCCTTGGCTTTCATATCGGCCAGGTCCTTGTTGAAACGTTCCTTGGCAATGCCGCTGCGGTAGTCTCTGTACTGGCGCTCGAACATGGCCATGTTCAGGAGTTCTTCGTCGTCCTCACCGTAGTCCCAGCCTTCCTCGTCCATCATTTTGCGGAACTTGGGCAGTTCGTCGGGATACATGTCCTGCGGATTGCCGGTGTAGAATTCCAGGCCTTTTTCCTTGGCCAGGGCTACAATTTCCGGATCCAGCTGTCCGGGCAGTTTGCCCATGTTGCCCAGGATCATGCCCCAGGTGTCTTTGTCGATGGTGGTCCAACGAGGTTTGTCGTTGAGCATGTTGAACAGGTTCATCAGGGCCGTGTTCTTTACGTACTGGCTGAACGGAGTCACCAGCGGCGGGTAGCCCAGGCGCGGCCAAACGTATTCCACTTCTTCGAAGAGTTTCACCATGAGGGTGTCCAAAGTCATCTCAGGACGGCCATGAGCGCGCTGGGCGGCGTTGATGGCGCCCTGGAAGCCCTTAAGATCGGCCATCATGGAACCCATCATACCGCCGGGCAGGCCGCAGCCCACCAGCAGGGAGGTCATCTGGGAGTTGGTGGGGTTGATCCAGTAGCCCAGGAAGTCGTCGATGAACTCCTGCGTGAGGCGGCGCACCTCCATATAGGCGTCCATGTTGATGTCTTTCACTTGGAATCCATCGGACCTCATCATCTCCTGAATGGTGATTACATCGGGATGGACTTTACCCCAGGACAGGGGCTCTACGGCTACGTCAAGATAGTCGGCGCCGGCGCGGGCCACTTCCAACATGGAGGCGGGAGAGAAACCGGGACCGGTGTGGCCGTGGTACTGGACCTTGATTTCCGGGTGCGCTTTCTTGATGCCGGCCACAATCTGTCCCAGTTCCGTGGGACGGCCGATACCCGCCATATCCTTGAGGCAGATTTCATCCGTGCCGTATTCCACCAGTTGGTCCACCAGTTTGAGGTAATAGTCCACCGTGTGCACGGGAGAGTGCGTGATGGACAGGGCTGCCTGCGAAATCATGCCGCCTTTCTTGGCAAACTCGATGGATAGTTTGAGGTTGCGGTGGTCGTTGAGGCCGCAGAAGGAACGGGCAATGTCGGTGCCCTGTTTCTTCTTCACCTTGAACATGAGTTCACGGACATCGGCCGGAACGGGGTTCATACGGATAGCGTTGAGACCGCGCTCCAGCATGTGTGTCTGGATGCCAGCCTTGTGGAAAGGGGCCGTCCATTTGCGCACAGAAACATTGGGATTCTCACCGTAGAGCAGATTCACTTGCTCGAAGGCACCGCCGTTGGTTTCTACGCGGTCGAAGCATCCCATATCCACGATAGCGGGAGCTACCCGTACCAACTGGTCTACGCGCGGCTGATATCTGCCGGAGCTCTGCCACATGTCCCTGTACACCAGGGAGAACTTGATTTCTCTTTTGGCCATATCTTATTGTTCTTGTTGTCGTATCTACAAAGATAGGAATTATAATTGAAAAATGCCGATAGGCTAAAATATTTTTGGAATACGGGAAAAATTCCTTATTTTTGCAGTCCCAAACATGGTGGATGTAGTTCAGTCGGTAGAGCATCGGATTGTGGTTCCGAGTGTCGTGGGTTCGAGCCCCATCATCCACCCTCCGCAGCCCTCAGATTAATCTGGGGGCTTTTTTTGGAAAGAATTGTGTAAATTTGCAGGTATGAAACGGATCCTTGCGTTTTTTATTTTGCTGGCGGCGCTAGTTTCTTCCTGTGCGCCAAAGACCTATACTTTTACTCAGGAAGAACTGTACATGGAGCGTGACGGAAAGTCCATCTATGGTATTCTTTTCCGTCCGGACGGCGTGAAACGGGCTCCGCTGGTCATTGTCTCTCACGGATTCGGCGGGACGCATCAATTCGGAAAAGCATACGCCGAGGCAATGGCCCCTCTGGGCTATGCCGTCTACTGCTACGACTTTTGCGGTGGGTCCAACTGGAGCCGCTCAGATGGAAGCACTACGGAAATGTCCATTTTCTCCGAGGCAGAAGACTTGAAGTCGGTGATGGACCAGCTTTCTGACAAAGATTTTATCGACCCTAGACATATCACTTTGATAGGAGAAAGCCAGGGCGGCATGGTTTCCTCCCTGGTGGCGGCCGAAAGGAAAGACCAGGTAGAGAAGCTAATCCTTATTTACCCGGCCTTGTGCATCAAAGACGACTGGGTCACGATGTATCCCACCCTTGAGGACATGCCTGACACCGTAGATTTTTGGGGCATCAAACTGAGCCATGCGTATCTGGAAGGTCTGTACAACCTGGATGTCTACGACACCATCGGCCAATATGAAGGACCCGTGCAGATCTACCACGGGGACGAGGACAAGGTGGTGAACATTTCCTATTCAGAGAAGGCGCAGGAAACCTACAAGAACGCGACGCTCACTGTTTTCCCCGGAGAAGGACACGGATTCACTCAGGAAACCCAGGCAAAAGTAATCGAAAGCATTATCCAAAAAGATGAGAAAAAGAATATTTGAGATTATCGAACAAGGTAAGCGCGGAGACAAGGTCAGCATTTTCTATGATGTTTTTATGCTTGTTTCCATAGCGGCAAGCATTATCCCGCTTATGTTCGTTAAGGAGACGCCCTTCTTTCGCGCCCTCGAAACGATAACGGTAGCCATCTTCATCATCGATTACCTCCTTCGCTGGTTTACGGCCGATTATCGGATGGGCAAGAAGGAGTGGTCTTTTGTCTTATATCCTTTCACAGGGTGGGCCATTATTGACCTATTGTCCATCCTGCCTGCTTTGAGCGTCCTGGGCCGTGGTTTCAAGATTTTCCGTGTCTCCCGACTCCTGCGCATCATGCGCCTGTTCAAGTTCATCCGTTATTCGGAGAAGATACAGGTTTTGATGAAAGTGATCCGTAAAGAAAAGGGCGTATTACTTTCTGTACTTGGCATTTCCATCTTCTACGTTTTTCTTACGGCGCTCATCATGTTCAACGTGGAGCCCCACTTTAACCCTATAACCGGAGCCCCCACCTTCGACAGTTTCTTCGACGCCCTTTATTGGGCCACCGTAACCTTGACAACGGTAGGATACGGCGACATGATTCCCATCACGGATATGGGCCGATTCATCAGCATGATGTCCTCCTTGTTCGGCGTGGCCATCATTGCCCTGCCTTCCGGTGTTATCACCGCCAGTTATCTGGACGAGTTAAGACTTGAGAAGAGCAAGAAGGAAAAAGAAGAAGAGGAAGAAGAATCGTAAGAAAACCGAAAAAT
>Ga0310696_10008934_pt1 | contig 11641 bp, 7 predicted proteins | sample AusTroGonzalo_MG_4_FD_203885 | JGI IMG/M metagenome (GOLD analysis project Ga0310696, IMG submission 203885) | Bovine rumen microbial communities from tropical cattle in Woodstock, Queensland, Australia - Gonzalo_02 (v2) (version 2) | ecosystem: Host-associated > Mammals > Digestive system >...
ACTAATAAAAGAGGGCAAGGCTTATGTGTGCGATTTGTCGCCTGAAGAATTGACTGCTACGCGTGGTACATTGACGGAACCTGGAACAGATAGCCCATATAGAAATCGTAGTGTAGAAGAAAATCTAGAACTATTTGAACGCATGAAGAATGGTGAGTTTGAGGCAGGTTCTAGGTGTTTGCGTGCTAAAATAGACATGGCATCACCTAATATGAATATGCGCGACCCTGTAATATACCGAATTCAGTATCTCAATCATCAAAGAATAGGCAGAAGCTGGAATATCTATCCAACTTATGATTTTTCACATCCTCTAGATGACTGCCTAGAAGGAGTGACACATTCGCTTTGTGGATTGGAGTTTGAAGATCATAGACCATTGTATAATTGGGTTGTGGAAAATAGTGGACTTAGCAATCATTCGAGGCAAATAGAGTATTCAAATCTCTTGATAAAGAATGCTGTATCTGGAAAACGTAATATTAAAAAATTGGTTGAACAGGGAATTGTATCTGGTTTTGATGATCCAAGGTTGATTACCTTGAGAGGACTGCGTAGACGTGGTGTATTACCTGAGAGCCTGATAGATTTTGTGGTGGCTGCAGGTTTTTCAAAATCTACAACTGTGTGCGAACCTAGCATGTTAGATTATTTCATACGTAATACGTTAAATGATAGAGCAATGCGTGTAATGGCGGTGCTGGATCCTATAAAACTAATTATTACAAATTATGATGGCGATGACGAAGATATAGAGATAGAAAATTATCCACAAAAGGAAGACTCCACGAAGCGTACGTACAAGTTTGGTAAAAATCTTTTTATAGAAAGGAGTGATTTTGAGATTGTCCCACCACCTAAGTATCATAGGCTCTATGTAGGCTATAAAGTAAGATTAAAGGGAGCATATGTGATAACTTGTACAGGTTATGATGTGGACGAAAATGGCAAGGTCACTACTGTATATGCGGAGTATGATAAAGACACAAAATCTGGCAGTGGTAGTGAAGTCAAAGTCAAAGGTACTATTCATTTTGTTAATGAAAAATATGCAAAAAAGTGTGAAGTGAGACATTTTGAGAGTCTGTTACTAGATGAGGGTACAAGTAGCGAAAGAGCGGTTGCTGACGAATACAATATCAATCCAAATTCGTTGCAGGTACTGGACAATGCATACGTGGAGAGCGATGTAGACTTTAATTTAGATGATAGATATCAGTTTATGAGAAATGGCTACTATTGCTTAGACAACAAGGATAGTACGGAAGATAAATTAGTCTTTAATAGAGTGGTGGACCTAAAGGGGTCATATAAACCAACTGTATAGGAGAAATATGAAAATAACAAGAAGAGAATTGATAGACAAATGGTTTAGTTTTTATGAAAGTAAGGGGCATAAAGTGATCAAGAGTGCGAGTGTAATTCCAGACAATGATCCTAGTGTGCTATTTACTACTGCTGGAATGCATCCTTTGGTGCCTTACCTTTTGGGACAGCCTCATCCTCAGGGTAAAAGATTGTGCGATGTGCAAAAGTGTATAAGGACTGGGGATATTGATGAGGTCGGTGACCCTTATCATTTAACATTCTTTGAAATGCTAGGTAATTGGAGTATTGGTGACTATTTTAAGAAGGAAAAGGTGGCTTGGAGTTATGAATTTTTAACCAGTCCAAAATATTTGGGATTAAAGACGGACCAGATTGCTGTTACGTGCTTTATTGGTAATAAGAATGCGCCAAAAGATGATGAAACTGCAAAGTATTGGCAGGAAATGGGTGTTCCAAAAAACCGAATTTATTTTTTGCCAGATAATTGGTGGGAAATTGCTCGTGGACCTTGTGGACCAGATAGTGAGATGTTTTTGGATACTGGCAAGGAGAAATGTTCTCCAGATTGTAATCCATCTTGTGATTGTGGCAAGTTTATGGAGATAGGCAACGACGTATACATGCAATATAACCGCGTGGGTGACGAAGAATATTTGCCAGCCTCACAGAAGAATGTAGATACCGGCTTTGGTTTGGAAAGATGCCTGGTGGTGCTAAATGGTGAAAAATCTGTATATTGTACTGAATGCTTTGAAAACACTTTGTCATTGCTAGAAAGATTGTCTAACAAAAAATATGTGGACAATGGAGATGAATACACGACTTCATTTAGAATAATATGCGACCATATACGTTCGGCAACCATAATCTTAGGTGATGAAAAAGGTGTGACTCCATCTAACATTGGACAAGGTTATGTGGTAAGAAGATTGATACGTAGAGCAATAAGACATGCGCGTAAACTCGATATTGAATCTGGACATTTGGGAGAAATTGCCGAAACATTTATTAGATTTTTTGAAACAGATTATCCAGAACTGAAAGAGAATGAAACTAAAATCATAGATGAACTCAACAAAGAGGAAGAGAGGTTTTTAAAAACTTTGGAGCAGGGTGTGCGTGAATTTGATAAAGTGGTGTCTGGCTTGGAACGAAAGAATGAATTTATGGCAAAATCTAATCCTGATTATAAACCCGAGAAGACTATCAGTGGCAAATCTGCTTTTAGACTCTTTGACACCTTTGGATTCCCACTAGAAATCACCGAAGAGATGGCTAGTGAAAGGGGTCTCAATGTGGACAAAAAAGGCTTTGAAGATGCGTATAAAGAGCATCAAGAGTTGGCAAGAACAACCAGTGCGGGAGCATTTAAAGGTGGATTGGCAGAACAGAATGAAATCACGACTAAATACCACACAGCAACACATCTACTACTGGCAGGTTTGAGAAAAATGTTTGGTACGGGTGTGGAGCAAAAGGGTAGTAATATCACTTCGGAGAGAATGAGATTTGATTTTAATTTTGATAGACCTCTCACTGAGGAAGAGATCAAGGAACTGGAAGATTTTGTAAATAATGCTATTGCTCAGAAAATCGATGTTGTAAGAGAGGAGATGTCTTTCAAAGATGCAAAAGCACGGGGTGGTTATGGTGTACATAAAGCTGACGAAGACGAGGTAGTGTCAGTATATAAGATAGGAGATGTAGATTATCAAATTTGTGGTGGACCTCATGTAAAAAACACGGCCGAAATAGGGAAATTTAAGATTGTGAAAGAGCAATCATCTTCGGCAGGTGTGAGACGTATTAGAGCTCAAATAGGAGATTAATGGACAAATTTGTAAAGGTATTGTGCGTCCTAGGTGCAGGAATATTAATGACAGTGGGATTTGGTATGGTTATTTTAATACTATGTCCTGGAGTGTCAATATTTGGCGTGAGGTATGTTGGCTTTGCTCAAGAAGACGTGAAATATACCAAAGAGATTGTTGACCTGGGAACTGATGTAGAGATTGAATCCAATGCGCTTGGTATGGAAATTTCTTTTAGTAGTACGCGCACCACTGCCAATGTGGATATTTCTCAAAGCTTCATTGGTTTTACTACTAAAAAAATGGGTGAGGAATATTATACTATCACTAAAGAAAATGGCAAGACCAAGATTGTGTTTTTAGATGTGCCTACAGTCGCATTTGGTACAAATCGTGATAGTAGTGCTATCAAAGTGGTATTGCCTAATAGTTTGAATAGCCTTAGTGTCACGAGTAATAGTTCGGATATATCATTGTCTGGAGCAACTATCAATGTAAAAACTGTGCAATTATATACTGATGGCGTGGTGAATGTAAATAGTACAGTGGGCGCATCAGTGTTTGAAGTACATAATGCAAAATTAAATGTAAATGGCAAATTGGGTGATGGTACGACACTGAAGGTGGATACTTATAAGGCTGTAAATGTAAATAAAATATCAAATGCTAATGTGGAAATATCTGCTAGAGGGGCCACTGTCAATGCGGTATCTTGTCGCAGTTTGAAAATAAAAACCACCACTGGAAAAGTGATGATGACAGAAGGCGTGATTTCTGGTGCTTGCGAGATAGAGACTGTGAGTGGTGATATAAAACTGGGCTCAGTAAATGGAAAATTGAACATAAATACAAAGTACGGAAATGTGGTTGCAGATTATGTAAAAAATGGCGATATATTGGCCAATGCTGGAGATGTAAAAATTCGCAGTGTGGATAATGTGGCTATAGAATGTACTAGTGGGGATATAGAGATAATATCCGTGCTTCAAAAAGCCAATCTAGTTACTGGAAGTGGAACAGTAAAACTTTCGAATGCTACTGAGAAATCTTCTATAAAAAATATTAATGTAGAAACTTATAGTGGCGATGTGGTAGCCTTTAATATAACAGGGGAAAAAGCCAAAATAGAAACTATAAACGGAAAAATCACTGTAAATAATAGCAAAACAGATAAATTGGTACTGGCCAGCGAAAAAGCGGATATTGTGGCAAGTGGTATTAGTTGTGTGTCTTCACAAATTTCTACCAATGGGAAAATAATAATTGGTTATGTAAATAATTTTGAGCAAGCCAATATATATGGTGGAGATGGCGCAGTGACGGTTAATTTGGCAGATAATATAGAATGCAATATTGTTGCGTCTACAGATAGTTCAAGAGCCCATATTTCGGTAGATGGATATACAGTTAGCGGTGTTAGTTATTCTAACAATGTAAGTGGTGCTTCGAGTAGTTTGAAGGTAAAAACTGGGCGTGGCAGTGTTAAAATAGGATAAATCACCGTTTGGTGATTTTTTTATTGCTATTAAATAATTGCCAGATTGCTAAATATTTGATATAATAACGACGGAGGAATTTATGAAAATAAAGACTACACCAGTGCGCGGCATGAACGATTATGGGCCGCAGGAAAAGGCAATTCGTGAATATGCAAAATCAAAAATAGTGGAGGCTTATAAAAAATGTGGCTTCCTATGGATCGAGACTCCAATCATGGAAAGTATGGAGGCTCTATTTCGTGATAGCGGTGAAAATACCAAGTTGATGTATAAAGTACTAAAGCGTGGCGAAAAACTGGACATTAATAATGTGCAAAACGAAGCAGATTTGGTCGATTGTGGTATTAGATATGATTTTACTGTGCCATTGGTTAGGTTTTATGCTGGTAATATGGATAAATTAATCTCGCCATTTAAATCTATTCAAATAGGCGATGTTTTTCGTGCCGATCGCCCACAAAAAGGTAGAAGCAGGCAATTAGTTCAATGTGATATAGATATTTTGGGTGATGCCAGTGCTGATGCTGACGTTGAGGTACTGTATGCGGCTACTACTGCATTGAAGAACCTAGGCTTTGACAAGTTTACCTTTGGCATAAATGATAGGAGAATACTTCGAGCTCTAGTTGGTGCTGCAAAAATAGATTCTCAAAATTTTAATGACGTATGTATTTCGTTGGACAAAATGGATAAGGTTGGATTGGATGGCGTGGAAGCAGAGTTGCTAGATAAGGGATACGCCGCCAAGAATGTCAGTAGCCTGATGGGTATACTACAAGATGTGGTAAATGGTGGAGTGGAAAGATTGCCAAAATATGATGTGCCAGATGAAATGGTAAATAATCTGCTGTACATAATGACCGAGTTTACAAAAGTATGTGGTGAAGGTGTGGAAATAAAATACATGCCAATTTTGACTCGTGGACAGGGTTATTATACGTCAACAGTTTTTGAAGTGTATATAGATGGTTTTGAAGGTGCTTGTGGTGGTGGCGGCAGATACGATGAGATGGTGGAGCAGTTTATAGAAACGAAGGTGCCTGCTGTCGGATTTTCGCTAGGGTTTGAGAGACTGTGTCTGCTATTAAAATTAAAAAATACAGACGATAGATGCTTAGCCATATTAAAAACAGAGGAGAGTATAAGTGACACTATCAAGATGGCAGACTCACTTAGATCAAAAGGATATAATGTCAGCATATTTAAAAAAGCAAAAAACCTCTCTTTCCAATTAGATAAATTAAAATCAACAGGATTTAGGTTTTACATTAATTTGTCTAATGGTGTCGAAATAAAAGAGATTAAATAATATATTGTCAAATAACACATAATATGAGTATGAAAAATCGATTCATGCTCATATTTTTTTGTATTTTTGCATTATTTTGCCTTAATTTTCATTACAATCATTGTACTTTTGCATATAATAACTCGAGTGTGTTTGCTGCACAAAATACAGGATATAAGATATGTACTCTAAACTATAATGGCAAACTATTTGAAATTGATATTAGAGATTGCATGAAATTGGCTGTAGATGCAGATGCAAAAATAAACAGAGAATCATTAAATTTGAATGTCGCATACAAAAAAGCGTTGGTAGAAAAAATACTAAAAATGGGGTTTTCGTACGAAGTGGCGCTATGCTATTCCTTCTATGGATTGCGTGAGCGAATTGAGCAAGTGTTAAGTGAAATTGAATCGCCTTACGAGGATAGTAAACTCAATTATAACGCGGGGAAAAGATATTTTTATGTGACGCCATCAAAAAATGGGGTTTTGGTGGATCGAACCAAATTGTATTTTGATATTTATAATGCGCTTATGAGCAATGGTGTGGCAAAAATTGAGACGACTGTATTACCAGCAAAAATAGAATCGTCTAGTTTTCCTTTGTTTAGGCGAGGAGGGTTTAGTACTTGCTTTTTAAATTCGAATGAAAATCGAAAACATAATATATTTACTGCTGTAGATAAAATAAGCGGTACAATCGTAAAACCTAATGAAGAATTTTCTTTTAATGAAGTGGTGGGAAGGCGAAATGAAGAAAATGGCTATAAGGTTGCTAAGATAATCAGCAATGGAGAATATGTTGATGGCATGGGTGGTGGAGTGTGTCAAGTTTCTACCACATTGTATAATGCAGCGGTGTTGGCTGGATTGGAAATTGTGGAATCGCACAACCATACATTAAAGCCAGGATATATCAAATCTGGATTTGATGCCATGGTAAACTATGGTTCGTGCGATTTAAGATTTCGAAACAATACTGCAAAATGTATTGGAATAATTGGAAAATATACACAAAATGAGTGCTTTTTTGAAATATTTGGCGAAAAATGTCAGTATAATGTTGAAATGTGTAGGAAGGTAATTAAAACAATGCCACATGAAAATCCGCAATATATATTAGATGTGGATAATCCGGAACTGGTTGGGTATCTACCATTGGGAACCGAAAAAGTAGTAACGGTAGGAAAAGATGGTGAAGTGGTAGATAGTTTTGTGGAATTGTATGAAAGGGGCCGAAAAGTAAAAGAAATTAAACTCAGGCGTAGTATATATAGTAGTCAAAATCCTAAAATAGTAGTAGGGACATGTCTATAGTACTAGTTAGATTTTCTTTCATAATTAATTATAAAGTGTCATATAGTATTTTGTGGAAATATCGGCAATCCTTGTAATAATAATTTTTATTCTCGGTTTTTTCCTTGTGATAAATGGGGGATCTATCCTTGTAGAGTCCGGCAAATCTCTGGGAGAAAAAATAGGTATACCGCCCGCAATCATCGGTGCAGGCGTGCTTTGCCTTATCACTACTATGCCAGAGATAGTAGTGGCGATATTGGCGACACAACGTGCAGATTATACACTGGCGGTAGGCAATTCGCTTGGCAGTATGATATGTAATTTTGGAGTGGTGCTTGCCATATCATATATAGTGTTGCCACGAAAGTTGAATATAAAAGATTTAAAGAGTAAAATTATTTTACTCTTTGTGATATTTTTGTTCTTTTCTTCATTTATTATAAATGGAGCCATCATCATGAGTGAGGGCTTGATATTATTGGCGTTGTTTATTGTCTATATGCTTGCTATGTTTAGACAAAACAAAATTGAGCAAGGTGTGCATACAAATGCTGTTGAAGATGGACTTATAAAATTATTTTTTATGTTTTTTGTTGGTGGTGTGGCAATAGCTATCGGTGCAAAGGCTATAGTCAATAATGTCAGCGAAGTGGGCTTGTTGCTCGGTATAGATGAAAAGATAGTAAGTTTAGTAATCGTGGCTATAGGCACCAGTCTGCCAGAATTGGTGACGGCAGTGGTGTCGGCAAAAAATGGATATCCTGAGATGGGTATAGGTAATATGATAGGGGCTAATATAGTTAATGCTTCGTTAATACCTGGTATATGTTCTGTCATAGCTGGCGGTAATGCATTGTGCGTTGGTGGAGATGTTGTAAGCGTTGGTATTTTATTTTTATTGTTGATTTCGGCTGTAACTTTATTGCCAATCATTGTCTTTAGAAAGACAATGCGATGGCAGGGAGGAGTATTGTTATTTATGTACGGAATTTATACGACTATCCTATTTTTGATAATGTAGTTTATAAATATAATTTATGAGTAAATGGGATAATTTTTAAAGCGTATGTGAAACGTTATTGTTTCACAAAAATTGTTAATAAGTTAATAACTTGGTTAAAAACTTGAACATATTTTTAAAAAGATATACCTTTTGCCCATGTAATCGTTAGAGCAAAAAACGATAGTTTTTAACAAGATTATTGTTTTTTTGACTTGCCAAATTATTGTGCATAAAAGTGAATTATAGAATTGATTTTTTGATAAACTATATTGAACGAGTATATAAAAAGATTATATAATATTTTTTTCTAGGCGGTTATAAATAAAAGACAGAGGGACGATTTCTACATTGCGATTTTTAAAGGTTTCTAACATGGATTTTATTGCACGGTAGGTGGTTAATCCGCCTTCTGGCCCCACATGACCAATGACAATACTATAGCCCTTTTGCTTAGAAACATCTATCGCTTCATTTAACTTTTGTACTGCGTAATATTCAGATTTGGAGCCGTGCTTTTCTAGAAAAAAATCGCGCTCTAGAAAGTTGGCATGATTGTTTTGACACACTTCTTTTATGATGGAGTTTTGGTCGGTCTTGCTGTCGAGGAAGTATAGGTTGTGAGTGGTGGTGTATTTTACTATTTCGTCAACTATGGTTTTATTGTGAGGTAGGGCAGCTCCCATATGAAAATTTAGGCCTTGGGCAAATGGTACGGTATCAAATGCTTTTTTTAGTTTCTGAATGGCTATTTCTGGGGAGTCGCTAGTACATATCATTTCGGGGCCATACCAACTGCGTGGTAGATTGACAGTGGATTCTAAAGGCATATGGAGTATCACTTCATGGCCATGTTCATGAGCGATTGTAGCGTCTTGAGCAGAATATGTGAGACTAGGCATCACCGCACATGTGAGGGGAATATCTAGACTGAGCATATCGTCGACTCCTGCTCGATCTTCACCAAAATCGTCTATGACGATAACCATATAACTTTTGGTCTCTTCGGCTAGGACTGGTTTTGGAGATGGAGTGGGTAAAAGATTAAACAATATTAGAAATAGAAATAATATATTTTTCATATCTATATTATCTGTATACGTTCGAAAAAATATGCATTTATTTGACTTTTGATTGCATTTGTTTTATTATAAATGTATGCAAATAACTGGCGAGATAAAAGAAGTAGTTTACAGAAATTTGGAAAATGGATACACTGTGATAAAAATACTTTGTCATGGTGATATTGTGGTTGCTACAGGCAAGTTTCCAATAGTTGGTGAGGGTGAGTTTGTAAAACTGGATGGAGAGTATAGATTAAACCCAAAATTTGGCAATCAATTCGTGGCCGAATCTATTATTGTTTCCAGACCTAGCACAAGAGAACAGATGGAAAAATATCTTTGTTCTGGCCTAATCTCTGGAGTGGGGCCAGTCACAGCCAGAGCGATAGTGAATAAATTCGGAGAGGACACTTTTGAAATAATCGAAAAATCACCAACTAAATTGGCGGAGATAAAGGGTATAAGTTTAAAGAAATCTCTCGAGATTTATAAGTCATTTAGTGACATTCAAAATATGCAAAATGCAGTCATGTTTTTGCAAAAATACGATATTTCAATTAATTTGGCCGTAAAAATATATACTAAATACAAAAATCAAACAGAATTGATTATGAACACCAACCCATACAAATTGCTGGAAGATATAGATGGGGTGGGATTTAAAACTGCAGATAAAATAGCGATGAAATTGGGTATCAGCCCAGATAGTCCGTTTAGAATCAGAGCGGGCATGCTATATGTCTTAAGTGAATTGTCTATCAGACTGGGTAGTACCATCATGCAGAAGGAAGAACTATTTTTTGAAACTGCAAGGATACTAGATATGGACGAGCGAGAAAGTGCATTTGAAGATGAGATAGACAAACTGGAAATAGATGCACTCATCAAGAAAATAGATATAGACGGAAATACGTATATCGAAAATGCTAACAATTATAATCTCGAAAGGGCAATAGCTACTCGGCTAACCATGTTGAGTGAATTTGGTGAGAAGATAAAGCTAGATGTGGCGCAAGATATTTTAGAATATGAACAAAGAAACAAAATAGAGTTGTCTGATGGGCAAAAAGAGGCGATTCAAACAGCAGTATCAAATCCAGTGGTGGTACTCACTGGTGGCCCGGGTACCGGTAAGACCACTATAGTAAAAAACGTATTGCAGATATTGAAAAATATGCGAAAAAAATGTATACTGCTGGCACCTACAGGGCGTGCCGCTAAACGCATGGAAGAGGCGACTGGTGAACCTGCTAGCACTATTCATCGCGCGCTAGAAGTAGATTTTAATGGCCAAAGTAGATCATTCAAATACGATGAAGAAAATCCGTTAGAGGTAGATGTCGCTATTGTAGATGAGGCTAGTATGTTAGATGTCTATGTAATGGCTAGTTTAGTGAAGGCACTCAGCCTGGGTACTAAATTGATATTGGTAGGAGATAAAGATCAGTTGCCATCTGTTGGTGCTGGTAATGTATTGGCAGATATAATTGCTAGCGACAAATTCCCAGTTGTAGAATTAAAACATATATATAGACAAGCAGAGGATAGCAAGATTATTGTTAATGCGCACAAAGTCAATAATGGTGAGATGATAGATCTAAAGGAAAAGAGCAAAGATTTCTTTTTTATTGAAAATTCTAGCCCAGAAAGTGCCAGTGAATTGATAGTAGGGTTAGTACAGAGTAGATTGCCAAATTATCTAGGTGTGGAGCAAGATAAAGTGCAGGTGATCAGTCCTATGAAGGCCGGATTATGTGGAGTGGAAAATATAAACCATCTATTGCAGAGCCACCTCAATCCAGCATCGCCCGAAAAGGAAGAAATAGAGTTTGCAAAACGCATTTTTCGAGTGGGAGATCGTGTGATGCAGACTGCGAACAACTACGACCAAGAGTGGATTAAAGAAAATGAACGAGGATATTCATATATCGGCAAAGGTGTATTTAATGGAGATATGGGTACGATAAAGGATATTTCGGAAATCACTCATGAGGTCGTAGTACAATTTGAAGATGGTAGAGAATGTAATTATTCATTGGCCGAACTTGATGAACTAGTGCTTAGTTATGCTATCACGGTGCACAAGAGTCAGGGAAGTGAGTTTGATGCGGTAGTAATCCCAATATTTGGTGGAAACCCTGTATTATATAATAAGAATTTATTATACACAGCCTTGACTCGGGCTAAGAAAATGGTTGTTATTGTAGGCAACTCTAAAAATGTGTATGGTATGATAAAAAATAAGATGATAAATCGTAGAATGACAATGCTGAAACGCTTTATCTTGGAGTCGGATAACAAAACTGAATAAAAATAAAAAACACTTTAACGATTGGTTAAAGTGTTTTT
>Ga0310696_10008935_pt1 | contig 11640 bp, 9 predicted proteins | sample AusTroGonzalo_MG_4_FD_203885 | JGI IMG/M metagenome (GOLD analysis project Ga0310696, IMG submission 203885) | Bovine rumen microbial communities from tropical cattle in Woodstock, Queensland, Australia - Gonzalo_02 (v2) (version 2) | ecosystem: Host-associated > Mammals > Digestive system >...
TTACTTAATAGTGTAAATGTACCACAATCTACTTTTTCTCCACGAGAAAATTTCTATATACAGCGAACAGCTCAAGAGTGTTTAGTAAAATACTTAAGTTTGACTAGTAATGAAATGAACGAGATGAGAGTAGTTAAGTTTGATCCACATCATCATTTTAGTGTATGAGACCGAGAATTTTCACTATTAATTACTTTATCTTTTAGAGGAAGCGAATATAGGGTTCACGCAGAAGTAAAAAATGAAAGAATTATGGCATTCATACATGATAGTTCATCATCATATAATTCAACCACAACTCAATCATATACTGCTCCAGATAACACGTATGTTAGTATGGAAAGAACTGGTATGTTTAGACCTATAGACTAATTATCGTTTTCTCATTTGAAATGATCTTCCTTTTTGTCGTCTAGTCAACAAGGAAGTTTTTTTATAAGGAAAAGATAAACATTTATTCAAAAGAATAAAGCAGCCATAATTAAGAAAATGATTATTTTATGAGTCCTATTTGTTCACTGCATTAAAATTAATATCATCATCACGATAGACCAAATCCATACAAATGCACGCACTTCTCATCTAGTCCATCATAAACGTAGTAAACGATGATGCATATGTTTATAATCTCATTGCATTGGTGATCTTTTAAGCACAAATATTCTATAAAAAATTATCCATATTGCATCAAAAATCACTAGTGATAGAGCAACAATTAATGTTCATATTTTTGTTCATCATAATACAGATAGATATGCTAAACCAAATGCAAGGAACATTGTTCAGATATCTCTGATTAAAGCATTAGGTTTAAATTCTATAACAGTATATACTAATGAAATTATAGCTAAAATTAGAGATAAATTTTGAACGAAAACTAAAGTATCATAATTTGAATATTGTGTATATGATGGGAAAACTACTCGTTGAATAAGTCCAAATATTGTAAAAAATCAGATAGTTAAAATTCAGTTTCATTGTGCATTAATTCAGTCAATCCAGTTCACGGCGTTAGTTACAAATGCAGACCAAATTGCAAAAGCAACATATAATGCTCGTTGAGGTAAAACTATTACATTTCATCATAATACAAATTCAAAATCATGTATTCAACTAACATATAAAGCTAAACAAGCTGCAAATAAATGCACTAAAAATCTAGCCCAAGCGGGGATTTTAAATTTAATTTTTCATATATATTCTAATTCTGTAATAATTTCAACTATTACTATCAAAGTTCATCATGCTAAGAATCAAAGTAATAAACTATTAGTCCACATTTCAGGGAAAAATGTAGCAATTATAATTAGAAAAATCAAATAAACTACGATTCACTGCATAGTTGGAACTGGTTTCCTAGTTCATTTTAAATCTTTTCATGGCTTATCTAGGATAGTTAATTTTCTGAAAATTTTTATTCCACATCGAGAAAGAAATGTAGTCAACGCAAGAATACATAAACAAGTTGTTCGAATATTCATAATCAAGTATATGAATAAAAATGCGATTTATTTTTATTTATTGATTCAAAAAAAACAAGCACAACCAAAATTTTTTATTTATATTTGATTTTTCATAGAAGATGATTATAGTGTATCCACAGCATTTAATATGCTGAGGTGATGGAACTGGTATACATGTACGCTTGAGGTGCGTATGCCTTATGGCTTGAGGGTTCGAGTCCCTTCCTCAGCAGTTACAATTACCAACACATTGGGGAATCGTCTAAAGGTAGGACGCCGGACTTTGACTCCGTCTGTCCAGGTTCGAATCCTGGTTCCCCAGAATGTATAATGCGGAGTGGAGAAACGGTATCTCGTCGGGCTCATAACCCGAAGGTAGGTGGTTCAATTCCATCCTCCGCAACCAAAAAAGATTTGACAGTCGGGACTAGCTTAATTGGTAGAGCATCAGACTCTGAATCTGGGGGTTCTAGGTTCGAATCCTAGGTCCCGAATATAAAAAATATGCCGGGATGATGGAATTGGTAGACATGCTTGGCTTAGAACCAAGTGCCATTCGGTGTGCAGGTTCGAGTCCTGTTCCCGGTAATTAACAAAAACCACTCAACTAAGAGTGATTTTTTGTTTTGTATGAAATATTATTTAGATTTATTTTTATACAGTGAGTCTGTAAGAAACAATATATAAGTTAGTAGAAAATATCCACCAAAAACAAGAACGATGTATATAAGCAAATTCATATGTTGGACTGACAAATTATATCACCAATGAATTAGAACTCAGATTAATATTGCCATAATAATTCTCCATATTTTTTGTCATATACTTAAATTTTTAAGAGCTTGTTGTTGATATAATTTATAAAGGATTAGAGCAATTAATCATGTTGCAATAAAATGAAGTAATGATGCAAAAATTCATCTTCAGAAAACTAATCACCAAATTCATTCTGGATTGGATAAAAAAATTTCACTTCATAGATAACAAAGATTTTCAATAATACTGAATCAAAGTGCTATAAATATTGAAAAGAATAATAAATCTGATGAATAAAAATCAGTTTTATTTACCTTATTTTCAGTAGCTCATATTTTCAAAAATTCCTCAGAATATGCTAAAAGGAAATAGTACAACACTGTAGCAGAAACTCATACCATTAAACCAAAAATTCAAACAACAGCAAACAATATCATCCATATTTCAAACAAAAATCGAATTTTCTTTTCTTTCCGATTTCAGTTTATCAATATTAGAAATAGAAAAATTAATCCACAATATAATAGGAATAATATATATCGACTTAATGACATTGCTCAATTTTGAATTGCCACTATTCCAGGGAAAATACTTTTAATAATATAATTAAACACTAATAATGATCATACTAACAAGAAGCTAGTTCAAAATAGATTCCAGGAAATCTTTCTTTTTTGTTCAGAAAAAATATGCTGAATTAACCAAATCCAGAAATATCATAATAAAATACACACAATTATAGCTCACGCAATTTTCATACTTTTTTCAAAAGTAAATCCACAATATTGTTCGTATCGTACATTTTTGTATAAACTTTTCAAGTTCGGAATTCTTGCTTGAATTTATTAAGGAAATATTTACTATCTCCCTTGCCTTTATAGGTATGGCGGGCTTAGCTCAGCTGGTTAGAGCATCTGATTGTGGTCCAGAGGGTCATGGGTTCGAATCCCATAGCCCGCCCCATTTAGGAGTAAACCTAAAGACTGATCATTCGGTCTTTTTTTGTTTTGAATAATTTTATGCGAATAAAAAGTCTGATTTTTTTTGACTTTTTTTGCGTTTCTGAATATAATTGAGTATGGATTTTAAATTATATTACTCACTATGACAAAAAAAGAGTACATCCTAGCAGTAATTGATGCATTACCAGATTGGGAGATGTGACGATGAATTAAAGCAATGGTTGAGAATAATCAACTTGAAGATCATACTATCGATCAACTAGTTGTAATTTTCAAAAAAGCGATGAATAAAATTACTGCATCCATAAAAGAAAATAAAATGATAGAAACAATCCAAGCAATGCAAAATTTTGATGAACAAAAACAAAAACAAGCAGATGAAGATGCAAAAACGCTAGAAGAATTAGATTCTAAATTAAATAATCTTTAGTTCCTAAACCTCATAAAAAATGACAAACACACAGAACAAAAAAGAGGTGCAAGGAATTAATGCATCTCAGAAAGACCTTCTAAAATGACTTGAATTAGAACTTTGATCATTAATTGAAGATGAAACAAATTGATTATCAGATTTAACTTCTTTTGCTAAGAATTTATCACATGAAAAAAGTGATAAAAAACTTACAAAACATAACCTTCGTTTAATAAAAGAAGATTTACAAGATGGTGGATTAATAGATATGCAATGATGAGATAGAAATGGAAAAGCATTCTGATTTGAAGTAATTGGAAATGATATTCAACCAACTCTTACTCCAAATGGAGATTGTTTGATTCCAGTTAACTTTCGATACGATTCACAAAAAAGGACAAAATTACTTATCCTTCATATCGAAGATGTAGATTGAAAAAATGTATATAGTATTCCTAATGGAGCTAATGAATATCCAATAGAAATATGAAGAGAATCTTGGCTATATACATTACGTCATGATAAAAATGGTTTCCACTTAATGATGAAATAAATTTTATTTATTAATTATTATAAAAATGCCAGCACAACATGAAGTTGCAAGATCTAATGAATACAATGAAGAATCTATTAAAGAAATATCTCGTGAAGATATAAAAACAGTAGAAGAATTTAAAGATTATTATAATCAGGCATCTGAAGATGAGAAACAACAATTAAATCAAGAATTCGCAGATAATGTACAAAAAGAATTGGACAAAAACCCTGAATTAAAATCAGAAATCGAGTGAGATAATGTAGATTCTGAAGTTAGAGAATCGGATGTTGAAAAAGTTGATATGTTGAATGATTTACAAAATAGTTTAAAAAACTATCCTGATATTCCTAATGCTAATCGTGAAGCTATCAACACAATGGTATATGGTACTATGAAAGAGACTGAAAGAGCAATAAGTAACGTTCTAGATCAAAGTGAAAAACCTAGGGACGAAAAAATCGAAGCCTAATAAAATAAAGAAATACTTCTTTGAAAAAAGCTGACTAAATGTCAGCTTTTCTTTTTATGTAAATATATCAACCAAATATTACTAATGCTGCTAAGATAATTGCTATCACTCCTCCATCAGGTCCAGTTTTTGGAACAGCTGGAATAACTGTTCTTGTAACTGCAGCTTCTTCTTTAGGAGCCTCTTGTTCAGTTGTACTTGCAGACAAATTACAATTTAAACATTGAATATCTCAACCATCTCCTGGAACCAATTGAATCTCTTGGTTTCACTCTCGCTGTTTTGTATATGTGAACACTTCATCACTGATTTTAACTTCTCCAAAGTGCAACCAATCGTTTGTTTTTGGATCCTTTACGTTTATATCAACGTATCATCCATCAGAGTTGTTAGTCCAATATACTTTTACATCGTTTCAGTGGTCCTCAAACGAAGGATTAAGTACTGTAGGAGCAGCGAATGAGAATCATATAAAAGCACTAAAGATCACCGAAAGAAATATTGAGAATTTCTTCATGGGAACTATTAAAAATTAAAATTATACAACGGACTTATAAATTTATTATTACAAAAATCAAATGAAAAGTATATTTAATTATTTTGTTATTATTATTTCATGATATAATGTATTGACTTATTTATATAAATATAATAAAGTTACAGTTTATTGATTATCTTTAGTTTGTATATAATTATGACCATAATTTTATAAATAAATATCAAATGTAAATATTTATACTTATTTTTAATAGAAAAGAGAATTTATTATTGCAAAAAAACGAACACTTTTGTTTGCATTTTCTAAATATAATATTATATAGCTTAATATATTGTATTTATTTATATTTTTTAATGATAGCAATGAAAAAATCATTATTGATGGGTGTCGCTGCTTTGTTATCTCTAGCCTTTGGAGGTATGGCAAATGCACAATCAAGCGTACAATTAATGACATATGATGTTTTTTCTTGAAATAACAATGTGCTTAATCAAAGAAGTTATGCAAAGTTATTGAATGAATATGACAATAGCTGGTGATATTCAGCATATGACACTATATCTGGAGAGATGAAGGATTGAGTACTATCTCTTGAGTCAATTGTAGTAGTTGATTCTGATGTATATCCTGTTCCTTTATATCGTTTGATAATGAGTCCATATCGTGTAAAATCTTTAAAAGACAATGATCCTAATTTGGATTTATCTCAAGTAATAATGAAGGATGTAGAGGCGGGAGAACATGCTAGTAGTGTTGTTTTCGATCTCACGCCAGAAGATAAAATTGATATTACAAGATGATATTATGGATTTATCGTTCCAATTAATGACTTCGATGTAATATGAACTCCATCTAGAGAACTATGTTTTCAATTATCTAGTGGAATATATGAATGGGATGAATGATGTGATGCCTTTGAATTGGTTTTGAATCCTACTCCAGTACAAGAAGTTACACCTGTAGAAGAAGTTACACCTGTAGAAATTATACCAAATGAATTATGAGAAGAACATGGAGCTGCAAATTGTGCATGAATGGATTTAGCAAATGTTAGCCATACAGTAAATGGTAATGAAATTACTCTTACATGGACAGCTGTAGATGGAGAACTTGTTCAAGTTGCAATCTTCGATCCAGAACAAGAAGTATTCAGAAGTATTGGAACAGCAAACATGAAAGATGAAAAATTCGTTTATAAGATGCAATGGAATGGAGAACAGAATTTCATGATTACAAATGGATGTAAAGAAGTTTATTATAAAGCTGATGCAAAACAAGCTCCTAAACAAGAAGAACCAGCTATTGTACCTGCTGCAACATGACCAGCTGAAAATGTATTGTACATATTAATTGCAACTGTTGTATTGTATGGAGCATATGCTTTATTCAGAAAATCTGAAGATAGATAATAATTAAGTTACTTAAATAGAAGCTGATCTTAATGATCAGCTTTTTTATTTATATTTTTATTTTTTATTTATAGATGAGAAAATGGTAGACAATCCAAAAACTTTAGCTGTAGATGAGCTATATAATTATGTGAAAGAAAAAGAGAACGATTTATCTATCTATGTATGAGTGGATGTATGAAAAAATGTTTTAGATGTTTGAGCAACCGTAAGTGATTGATGAATACAAACTTATTTATGAACCATATATAATTCAGCGAACTGATTCAAACAAGTAGAAAATTTAATAATAAATTTAATTATATTATGAATAGATGAAAATAGAATATTTTTTTGAACCGAAAACACAGGTATCTATTGACACGATATTATGAATTACTTCGATGACAGGTTGCCGAACACTTATTTACTCAACTCGAGCTTAACTTTCCATGCTAGAAAATTTTATGCCAAGAGCGACTTCAAATCCGACAATATTGATTCAATTGTTATTGCGAACACAATGAGAGACTTAGATAGTAAGAATCAATTAGAGTCAATTAGGACTCCTTTTAAGAAAAATTGTGGATTATGATTTGTACGTAGAAGTTTCTCAAAGGAAAGAAATTCTTTACGTTTATTATTCAGAAGGTTAAGTGTACTTAGATGTCAAAAATCTAAACTGATGGCAAGTATAAATTTAAGCAAAGAGCGTTTATTTCCAGAAATAAATGGAATATTTTCTATTAAACATAGAGCTACAAGTGAAGCAATCTTATTAAATCATTTCACAAGAGAAGAAATATTAGGAATGAATAAAGATGAATTTATTGATAAATATAAAAGTATTGCAACTAAATGACAATGTAATGTTAGAGTAATTAGGAAAGTAGAAGAGTTTTATGAAAAAGTAAAAGATAGATGAATGAAGACAGCCAAATCCGATCTAGATACTTTTATGTGAAAGAACTCCGATTCATACATTTTCGAAGAAATAAAGTTTAAACTTAAACACTATGAACTAACTATTAAAGAAATGAAAATAGTTACACAAAAGATATCAGACTTATTAGATATACTAAAAAGGAATTGATATTATATACCGACATTCCAATGAATTAATAATATAGAGCTATGATTAATATTATGAGAGCTATGATTTGATGTATATAAAATGAGCGCTAAAGAATTTATATGATTTGTATGATGGTATCCAGAAAACTATACATCATGATGATGACATATGGTTAAACCATCACAACTTTCTCATAAGAAATGAATAATTAAGAAGTTTGTATATGTCTGGATGTATGGTTTTCAATTACATAATGTAAGTTTTAGGCTTTATAAGAAATTACTTGCATTACAATATGGAATAACTGAATGATGAAATTCAGTTATTTCTATGAAGAATAAAAGAAAGGTAGAAATTAAATGTTGAGAGAAATTATTAAAAATAATTCATAATTGATATAGAAACGAGATATGATTTTGTGAAGAAAGATTTATACAAGATACAATTATTCCAATGATAGATAAAATGAAAAATGATTGAATAGATAAGAATACAATAAATGAATTAATAATAGATGTATATAAATGAAAGATTATTCCATGAGGATTGATAAGGTAGATTGTTTTAAGATAAGAAGAATAACAAAAAATATCTTTTATTAAAAAGAGCTCCACCCGTAAGGGTAGAGACTCTTTTATGATAAACTACAAAGTAGATTAAGACTTAAAGATTTTAGCATAAGTATCACCAACTTTGAAGTAATCGTTGTATGTATCTTTATCAATAAGTACATATTCAGCAGCTGCTGCAGTAATTGCTACATTACAATTACCAGCTATCCATGTTGCAGGATCATTAGCATTCCATCCAGCTTTTTGATCAGCACATGTAGGAGCAGCACAATCATCAGCACCTATACAATAAGAGATAGCATCAATCATAACCTGTTTACCATCTGCTTCTTGATTTACAATTTCAAGATCATCATTTCCATTTGATACAGAATCTCAAAGACATTTTGATTTAGCTGCACCATCGTTATAGAATAGGCAAACGTCAGTTACTTCCTTGCTTGTATCATCTCTTTCAACTCATAATACAAATTGAGTAGATCATTCTTTATTTATTTGATCTGCTACATATACAATGGCATTTTCAAATCTCTTTGTAAATGTCTTACTTGGATTCTTTCCATTGATGTCTGTAACTTTCAATGTAACAGTTCATGCTGTTTTAGTCTTAAGAATAATCTCAACAGCTACTCCATTAGAATCTAATGTTTCTGTAAGATCATACAATATAGCAGCAGCATCAGCAGTAGAAACATTTAATCAAGTATCAGTCCATTCTCAAGCATTCCATGCATGACCACCATCAGTAATAGCAGTTGTGTTTTTATAAATTTTATTACCATAAACAACTAAATCACTAAGTGCATAATCTTGAGCTGCATATGGAGCGACATCTTCTCATTCTTCAGCAGTACCATCAATCTTAACTATAAGATCATCAGCACCTAAAGCTCCAGCTTGTAATACCATATCATCAAAATCTACATCATCTCCAGATTTTTCAGGTTTAACTGTAAATTGAGCGATTGAAGTATTAGCTTTCTTAAGAAGTACAGTAGTCTTTCAAGTAGAAGTAGTAACTGAAACTGATCCTTTATCAACAACTGAGAATGTTGCTAATGCTACAGGAGCTCAAGTAACATTTCCATCATCTACATCTTTTCCATCAAGAGCAAGAGTAACAGCATAATTAGTGTGTACATCATTAGCTTCTACATCAGCTTCAACTTTAACAGATATAGTTTCTCCAGCTTTAACTAGAACTCTAGTAAATTCTTCAGCACCAGCATTATCAATAGAAACAACTTCACTATCATCTAAGAACACGTAGAAAGTAGTTGGATTGTTGTGACCACCTGCTGTAGTTGGATTATCTCCTGCAAATGTAGCTTTTTCAAGATATACATCAGCTTTTTTAGCAGTATAAGTTCCCTCAAATACAACTTTTCTGTTTGCTGTATCTCCCTTAACAAATTCTATACCATCATCAAGATTATTTTCAAGAGAAGATTTAGCTTTAACAACTGTAATCTCTGAGAAAGAGATAGTACCTGTAGCTTGACCCAAAGCATTTCCATTATTTGAATCATAAACCATTGTTGTGAATGTGTTTATTGATTTATTAGTTATAGAAAGCTTTGCTCATTTAGTAGCATTATCATCAATAGCTACTTTGAATTGAACTTTACCAGATTTAGTAAGTTCTACATCAAAATCAAATGCACCACCATTTCTAACTCCTTCAAATTCTTCTCCAGCAACAAACATACTCATTTCTTCAACATCAGCATCTGCTGTAATTGAGAATGTTGCATTAATAGCTTCAGGAATTTCAAGAGATCATTCTGCTACAACAACATCAGTTGCTCCAGCTTCAACCTCAACCTTAGCTAACTTTGAACTTGTATATTTAACCTTACCTCCTAAGAAAGTATATGGTTGTAATGCTTGATCTGCAATACTAACTCTGATTCAACTCTTCTTTTCTGTTGCATTGAATGTATTACCCTTAAGCGTGTATGTAAGAGTAGCACCAGGTGCCTCATCATAATCTTTTAAGCTAATACTTACAACGAAATTAGCAGAAGCTTTGGCGTCAATTTCTACAGTATTGAATGAAATTGTTAAGTCTTTCTTATCTGCAGTGAATTTTAATCCTTTTACAGCTTCATCATTAACAGTAACTTCAACATCATCAATGTAATCTTCTACCTTAAGAGTTGTAGCACCTTGATTTAATGTAAATCCGTTTACTAATAAAGCAGATTCATCAGAAGCTTTAACCTTAAATTTAGCTACTTCATACATTTCTCCATCAGCATAGTTGATGTTTTTCATAGCTCATGCTTTTGGAGTAACAGTAATAGCTAATCCATCATAAGCAACAACTTCATATGTGTGAGGAGTGTATTTCTCAATGTCTACATCTTCAGCACTAGATTCTACACTAATAACTTTGAATCCAAGAGTTGCTCATGCAGCTGGAATAGTGTATGCTCAACCATGTGAATTTGTGCTATCTTCTGTTTCAACAACGATTGTTGCATCTAAAGTACCATCAACACTTCTATAACTCTTATCTATAGATAATGTTACTTGTCCTTTGTTATTAAGTCAAATCTTAGGTTTAGCGATTTGCTTTCCATCAGAATCTTCTAACCAAACTCTATAAACATCTGTTGATTTAGAATATCCATATCTTTCCAAAGTAACTTTAGTAACTTCTACTTCTTCAGATGTACTGAAAGTAATAGTATCTGTATCAGAAGCATTTCATATAAAGATTTTTCCTCATTCAGAAGATGCAACTTTAACAGCTAGGCTTCCAGCCTTTACTACTTCATCAGAAGAACTTTCTTCTTTCTCTTCTCCGTAGCATGCTGAGATACAGTCTACATCTTTACCACATTTCTCTAAGCATCCCATAAGTTTATCTGATTCACTTACTTCAGATGAACTTTCTTCACTTCCTTCGCTTCTTTGAAGCATAAGCATTACATATTATTCATCACGTAGCATCCTTTCTCTATTTCTTAACATAAAAAACATCAATGATTTTCACATTGTAATATTTTATATCTCAATCAAATTCTTCCTATTTAGTCTTTATTGGATAACTAATAATAATCGCACCTGGATATGTCCGTGCTATAGGGTTTGATATTTTTTAGTGTTTGTTTCACTTTTTGTATAATTTACATTTTGTTTGTAAATTACATTATCTTTTACCTACGCACCCAATTCATCTCGTACTAATTCCTTATTAATTATTTCGGTTAATCTAAAATTAACCACTGAAATCATTTTGTGAAGTACGCCGTATACAGTTTTTATATCTTCACAATCTTTTGTTGTATTTTGTTTTATGTTGTTTCGTCATAAAACGAAATCAATTCTTCGATCTACCCCGCTCTAACTCGGTATACTCTCACATATTTAATATTAAATATGCAGATTGAGAGCTACCCCTAATATGTCCGATATGATTCCCAAATATCTTTCATTAGATGACAAAGATAATGTAGGAATATTATATATGATGTCAAACTAATATTAAAAAACCGACT